>Ga0210028_1000895_pt1 | contig 25610 bp, 26 predicted proteins | sample CryGeymeta201513_FD_185468 | JGI IMG/M metagenome (GOLD analysis project Ga0210028, IMG submission 185468) | Groundwater microbial communities from Crystal Geyser aquifers in Utah, USA - Crystal Geyser metaG 2015-13 (SPAdes) (version 2) | ecosystem: Environmental > Aquatic > Deep subsurface >...
AACGGCACCACCATCTTCGATTCCGGCGGCTGGCCGTGGTGGATATGCCAGACCGGGTTGTTGACCTGCGCCTCCAGCCCTTGCGTGGTATAGGCGCGCAACTGCTGATGATACTCATCGACCGCCTTGGGGATCACGTCCAAATGCATCCGTTTGGCGGTCTTGGGCTTGAGATACATGAAATAGCTCAAGCTTTCGGTCGCGGCATAGCTTAGCCATTCGTCGATCGTCAGGCCGTTGCCCTTGGATTTGCTGATCTTCTGCCCAGTCTCGTCGAGAAACAGCTCATAGGTGAAATGTTCCGGTTTACGCCCACCCAGAATCTCGCAAATCCCGTCATAGATCGGGGTGTTGGTCGCGTGATCCTTGCCATACATCTCGAAATCGACGCCCAGTGCGGCCCAGCGCGCGCCGAAATCGGGCTTCCATTGCAGTTTCACGTTGCCGCCGGTCACCGGCAGGGTGCAATCTCGGCCATCCTCATCCGCAAAGGTGATGGTGCCATCGCGGGCATTCACCTCTTTCAGCGGCACGTAAAGCACCCGCCCCGAGATCGGGCTGATCGGCAGAAAGCACGAATAGGTCTGCTGGCGTTCTTCGCGCAGACTGGCCATCATCACCGCCATGATCTGGTCATAACGCTCGACCGCCAGACGCAGGGTCGCGTCAAACTGCCCCGAGCGGTAGAACTCGGTCGAGGAATAGAATTCGTATTCGAACCCGAAGGTGTCAAGAAACCGCCGCAGCATGGCGTTGTTGTGGTCGCCGAAGCTTGGGTAAAGCCCGAACGGATCGGGCACCGAGGTCAGCGGTTTCTGGCGGTGCAGCGCCAGCATTTCTTGCTGCGGCACGTTGTCGGGGATCTTGCGCATCCCGTCGAGATCGTCGGAAAAGCAGATCAGCCGGGTCGGAATGTCCGAGATCACCTCAAAGGCGCGGCGGATCATGGTGGTGCGCGCAACCTCGCCGAAGGTGCCGATATGGGGCAGACCTGACGGCCCGTAGCCGGTCTCGAACAGCACATGGCCCTTTTCCGGGGGCTTCTTCTCATAGCGCTTGAGCAGGACGCGCGCCGCTTCAAACGGCCAGGCTTTCGATTTCATCGCAGCATTCCGCAGGGCAGACATCGGCGCATCCCTTGTCCTGATGCACGCGCCCTTTGCGCACACAACGCCTGTCTCCTATTGCCGCCCAGCCCCCACGTCAATAATCTGCACCCCGAACCCCCGTCCGAAGGATGCCCCCCGTGCCCCATACCCCACCGTCGCTTTCGCCCCAGGACGCGCTGATCGCGATCATGATTGCGGTCTCGGCTTCCGACGAGCACATGCGCACCTCGGAACTGGTGGCGATCCAGCGCATCGTCCACCACTTGCCGATCTTTGCCGAATACGACAGCGACCGCATCCGCCAGATCTCGCAGACCGTGTTCGATCTGTTCGAGGTCGAAGACGGGCTTGACGCCCTGTTCGGCCTGATCCGCGACGCCCTGCCCGCCAAGTTCTACGAGACCGCCTACGCGCTGGCCTGCGACGTGGCCGCCGCCGACGGCAAACTGCGCGAGGTGGAACTGCGGATGCTCGAGGAAATCCGGCACGAGCTTGACGTCGATCGCCTGCACGCCGCCGCCATCGAATGGGGTGCGCGCGCGCGGCATCTGCGGTTCTAGCCGTAAACCCCCGCCCACCGGCTGACCAGTTGCCCCTGCAAGACCCTTGCCCGCCGGGTCCAGTTGGCCCCGCCCGGCGGCTGCTCGCGTTCGGCCATCGGCAGGGCATCGCGCCGGGCCTCGTCGGCGCAAAACACCGCAAACACCAGATCGCGTCCCGACGGCGGCAGCACATAGCCCGCCAGCGCCGAGACGAAATTCAGCGTCCCGGTCTTGGCCCGCACCTTGACCGGATGACCCTTTATCACCTGCCCCTTGGCGTCACGCATGCCAACTTCGCGCAAGATCCCCGGCAGCACGCCGCGCCGCGCCGCCAGCAGCGCCTTCACCATGTCAGCGGCCGAAATCCGCGAGCCCGACCCCAGCCCGGAATGATCGACCAGGCGCGCCTGCAAGCCATAGCGCGCCGCCGCCCAGTCCGACATCTGCCGCGCCGAAGCGGCAAGGCTCACGGCCCCCGAGGCGGTCAGCCCCAACACTTCGGCGGTCATGTTGGTGGAAAACTTCAGCATGTCGCGCAGCACCACGGCCAGATCGTCGCTTCGGTGCTCGACCAGCACCGTGCCAGTCGGCAGGGCGCGCACGATCTGCGCGTCGGGCAGCGTGATGCCTTGCGCCGCCGCCAGGGTCTGGAACACCTCGGCCCCGTAAATCTCGGGGTGGCGCACCGGCAGCCAGCGGCTGCCGCCCTTGCCCAGTGCGCCCGACGCCACCGTCCAGTCGTCGCCCTGCGCCCGCGCGGCGTAGGTGTAGGTCGGCAGATCGCGGTTCACCACCTTGATCCGCGCCATATGCACCTGCGGCACAAAGCGCTCGGCGCGCGCGTCCATGCTGACGTCATAGCCCTTGGCGCTGCGTTGCCAGACGAAATTCACCCGGTTGAAATTGAGGTTCAGCCCCGAGATCGCCGGGTTGTAGCCGACATGGTCAGGCTGCCCGGGGTCGATCTGCGCGATCTGCGGCAAGGCCCCGGCATAGACCAGATAGCGCCCGCGCACCCCGCGCACCCCGGCCCTGGCCAGCGCCGCCGCCATGTCGCCCAGCCCATCGGTCGAAAGCGTCGGATCACCCGATCCGACCAGCACCAGATCACCCGCGATCTGCCCTCCCACCACTGGCCCGGTAGCCAGCAGCCGGGTGGCAAAGCGGTGCCCGATCCCCAGCCGCTCCAGCGCGTAAAGCGCGGTGATGGTCTTGGCGACACTGCCCGGCGGCTGCGCCAGATCACCCTGCACCGCCTCCAGCACCCGCCCGCTGGCGGCCTCGGCCACGACATAGCCCACCGCGCCGCCCAGCCGCGCCGCCGCGATCAGCGGCCCGGTATCGGGCAGATCACGTGCCGCAACCCCGGCCTCGCTCCACGGTCGCGCCTGCGGCCGCGGCGAAGTCAGCGGTGCCTCGGCCCAGACCGGAGCCGCCGCCCCCGCCAGAAGCCCGCCCAGCACCCAGCGCCGCGAAATCATCTTGCCCCCTTACCCTGCCTGCGGAAACGAACCACAGAGCGCGCGCTGCCGCAAGCACTCCGTGCCATTCTCATTGGCTCAAATACCCTCGGGGGAAGCCGATGAGCCCCTCATCGGCGTGGGGGGCAGACAGCCCCCCCTGCCGCCACCCGCCCCGCGCCCGGATCGCACTCGATGACTGTTTCTTCAGCGGCACATCCGCCAGACACCAGGCCGGAGGCACCAACTGCCCAAGGGCGTGCGCTTCGACCGCAGACACCCGGGCGGCCGCGTAGATACGCGCCGCCCGGCTCAGCCGCGCCGCCAGCCCCACGCCGGGCCGTGCCAGCACCCCGATCGGGACATGGCGCATGATCCATTCCCAGCGGTCCCAACGGTGAAATTGCGCCAGATTGTCGGCCCCCATCAGCCACACGAACCGCACCCCGGGATAGATCGCCTGAAGCCGCGCCAGAGTAGCCGCGGTATAACGCGTGCCCAGCCGCGCCTCGATGTCGGTCACCACCACCCGCGGATGCCGCATCAGCGCCCGCGCCTGAAGAAGGCGCTGCGCCAATGGCGCAGGCCCCGCCGCCTTCAGCGGGTTGCCGGGGCTGATCAGCCACCACACCCGGTCCAGGCCGAACCGCTTCAGCGCCTCGCGGGTGATGTGGCAATGGCCCTCGTGGGCGGGGTCGAACGACCCGCCCAGAAGGCCAATTGTCATGCCTGACAGTGCAATCGGAAAGCCGGATCTCATCCTCGCGTCACTAGCCGATTTCCGGCGGCTTGCAAACGCGCGAACTGCCCCGGATCAGTCGTCGCGCTCGACCACCGGCAGCTTGTGGGCAATGCCCTTGTGGCAGTCGATACAAGTCGAGCCGCCCGACAGATCGGTGCCATTGGCCACCGGCTCCATCTTTTCACGCGCCCGCTGACGCTGATGCTCGAAATCCATCGCGTCAAAGCTGTGGCAGTTGCGGCACTCGCGCGAGTCGGTGCGCTTCATCGCGTCCCACACGTGGGTCGCCAGCTCCAGCCGATGCTCTTCAAACTTGGCGGGCGTGCCTACCGTGCCGCGCAGCTTGTGCCAAAGCTCGTTGCTGGCCTGAATCTTGCGGATCATCTTCGGCCCCCAGGCATGCGGCACATGGCAATCCGGGCAGATCGCGCGCACCCCGGCGGGGTTCTTGTAGTGGATCGAGGTCTTGTATTCCTGATACACCGTATCGCGCATCTCATGGCACGAGATGCAGAATTCCAGCGTGTTGGTGGCTTCCATCGCGGTGTTGAAGCCACCCCAGAAAATGATCCCGCCAAACAGCCCGATCGCGATCAGGAACCCCTGCCCGATCATCACGCTGGGCCGCGTGAACCAATGCCACAACCACTTTGTCAGGCGTATCATGTATCAAATCTCCGAATTGCAAAGGATGACCTCCGGCGCGGTGTCGTCGCCCCGGAGGTCGTTGTCAGCGTGGCCGAAGGCTCATTCCTTGGGCAGGGTCGCAAGATAGGCCAGGACGTTGGCTGCCACCTGATGGTCGATCGCACGCAGCGCCGGCATCGATTCGGCCGGCTGGCCGTTCAGGATCTTGTGCATCACTTCCCACGGGTTGCTGACCAGCGAGCCCAGCGGCGGCATTTCCTTGGGCAGCTTGCCTTCAAGACCATGGCAGCCGACGCAGACCGTGTTGAACACCTGTCCACCGGCAACCGCGTCACCAAGCGACGCCTTCGAGGCCGCATCAACATAGGGCGCCCAGTCGATCTGGCCCGAGACCACGAAGTTGGCCAGATCGGTCATGTCCTGATCCGACAGCTTGTCGCCAAAGCCGTGACCATCCGACTTGAGGATCGCCACCACCGCCGCCGGATCACCACCGATCATGCCGTTGATCCCGACGATGCCGGTGGCGTGCTTGCCACTGCTGTAAGCGCCGTCCTTGCCCAGACCATCCCAGCCATGGCATTCCTTGCAGCGCCAGGTGGCATCGGGGGCTTCCGCAATCTTGGGGTTGGCTGCGGCGGGATAAAGCGGGTGCACGGCAGCCGGCTTTTCGGCCTTCACCACCTTGTACCACTTGTCGTAAAGCCGTCCGCCATTGGCGATCGAGCCCTGATCGACATCGGCCCAGGCAATCCCGGCCGCCATGAAACCAACCAGGGCAACTGCGCCCATTGCACTGGCCCGAAGGCCTTTTCCACATACCGACATCCGAGTCGTACCTCCTGTATCAAAATCGAAATCTGAAGCGCAGGTTTCCCGCGGTTCCCCCGCACCAGAGACACTGATCCGTGATCGTCACATTGACATGGATCAACTTTCTGCACAACAGCATGCGATTCATGCCGCGTCTGCACTGACTGCATACCTCGGTATGCATTGCTGCCACACATCCATAAATGGCACACGTTGCACTTTCGCACCATTGCCGCTAGATCAGCGCCACCCCCGATGCAGGAGACGCGTATGGCCCCCTATCAGTATGTCTATCACATGGAAGCCGTGTCCAAAACCTATCCCGGCGGCAAGAAATGCTTCGAGAACATCCACCTGAACTTCCTGCCCGGGGTCAAGATCGGGGTGGTGGGTGTCAACGGCTCGGGCAAATCGACCCTGCTGCGGATCATGGCGGGGATTGACAAGGATTTTCAGGGCGAAGCCTGGGCCGCCAAAGGTGCCCGCGTCGGCTACCTGCCGCAGGAGCCGCAGCTTGACGACTCACTTTCGGTGCGCGGCAACGTCATGCTGGGGGTAGCCGACAAGCAGGCGATTCTCGATCGCTACAACGATCTGGCGATGAACTACTCGGATGAAACCGCCGAGGAAATGGCCACCCTGCAAGACACCATTGACGCGCAGAACCTGTGGGATCTCGACAGCCAGATCGACGTCGCGATGGAGGCTTTGCGCTGCCCGCCCGACGACGCCGAGGTGGCCACCCTTTCAGGCGGCGAAAAGCGCCGGGTCGCGCTGTGCCGCCTGCTGCTCGAAGCCCCCGACATGCTGCTGCTCGACGAGCCCACCAACCACCTCGACGCCGAATCAATCGCCTGGCTGCAACTGCACCTGATCGCCTATACCGGCACCATCCTGATCGTCACCCACGACCGCTATTTCCTTGATGACATCACGTCGTGGATTCTCGAACTCGAACGCGGCCGCGGCATCCCCTACGAGGGCAACTATTCCGCCTGGCTGGAACAGAAGGCCAAGCGCCTGATGCAGGAAGCGCGCGAAGACAAGGCCAAGCAGAAGGTGCTGGAAAAGGAACTGCAATGGATCCGCTCGGGGGCCAAGGCGCGCCAGGCCAAATCCAAGGCCCGGATCACCAAATATAATGAGATGGCCAACCAGTCGGAACGCGAACGCATCTCGACCGCCCAGATCATCATCCCCAACGGCGAGCGCCTTGGCGGCAAGGTGATCGACGTGCAGGGCCTGAAAAAACACATGGGCGACAAGCTGTTGATCGAGGATCTCAGCTTTACCGTGCCGCCCGGTGCCATCGTCGGGGTGATCGGCCCCAACGGGGCGGGCAAATCGACCCTGTTCCGGATGATCACCGGGCAGGAGCCACCCGACGCAGGCTCGATCACCCTGGGCGACACCGTGCAGCTTTCCTATGTCGATCAGTCGCGTGACGCGCTTGATCCCGCCAAGACGGTTTGGGAGGAAGTCTCGGAGGGGCTCGAGGTGATCCACCTTGGCGACGCCGAAATGAACTCCCGCGCCTATTGCGGCGCGTTCAACTTCAAGGGTGCCGACCAGCAAAAGAAGGTCGGCCTGTTGTCGGGCGGCGAGCGCAACCGGGTCCACATGGCCAAGCTGCTGCGCTCGGGCGGCAACGTGCTGCTGCTGGACGAGCCCACCAACGACCTCGACGTCGAAACCCTGCAAGCGCTGGAATCCGCGATCGACGATTTCGCCGGCTGCGCCGTGATCATCAGCCACGACCGCTTCTTCCTCGACCGCCTCTGCACCCATATCCTGGCCTTCGAGGGCGACGCCCATGTCGAATGGTTCGAGGGCAACTTCGAGGCCTACGAGGCCGACAAGGTGCGCCGCCTCGGCGCCGATTCGATCGCGCCGAAGCGGGTGAAATACAAGAAGTTCACGCGCTGAGCCGCCCACATCCTTTTGGCTGGCCCAAGGTGCCGCAGCACAATCGCCTCTGACTTCATGGTGGTGCCCGAGGTCGGACTCGAACCGACATGCCTTGCGGCGGAGGATTTTGAGTCCTCTGCGTCTACCATTCCACCACTCGGGCCACGGCGGGCTGTTTAGCCTGCGCCCCCTGTCCCGTCAATGGCCGCTACGGCGACCTTGACCTTGGCCCGCGACCATGATGCAAGCAGCGCGACCCGCCGGAGAAACCGATGATCCGCAGCCTTTACGACTGGACCCTTGCGCTGGCGCAGCACCCCCGCGCGCTGTGGGCGCTGGCGCTGGTGGCGTTCGTCGAAAGCTCGGTGTTCCCGATCCCGCCCGATATCCTGATGATCCCGATGATCGTCGCCGCCCCGCGCCGGGCCTTCCTGATCGCCGCCGTGGCCAGTGTCAGTTCGGTGCTGGGCGGGATGCTGGGCTATGGTATCGGGCTTTACCTTTACGACAGCGTCGGCCTGCCGGTGCTCGAATTCTATGGCAAGACCGGCCAGTTCGAGACCTTCCGCACCAGCTACAACGATTGGGGTGCCTGGGCCGTGCTGATCGCCGGGGTCACCCCTTTCCCCTACAAGGTGATCACCATCCTGTCGGGGGCTACCGGCCTGTCGCTGCCGGTGTTCATGGCGGCGTCAATCGTGGCGCGCGGCCTGCGGTTCTTTGTGGTGGCGGCGCTGCTGTGGCAGTTCGGCGCACCGATTCGTGATTTCATCGAGCGCAGGCTGGGGTTGATGTTCACCCTGGCGATGGCGCTGCTGCTGGGCGGCTTTGCCGCAGTGAGGTATCTATGAACCGTATCCTGATCGTGGTGGCCGCCGGGGGCTCGCTGGCCACCCTGCTGGCAGCCTTCGGCTTTCAGTATCTGGGTGGCCTCGCCCCCTGCCATCTGTGCCTGTTGCAGCGCTGGCCGCATGCGGCGGCAGTGGTGATCGGGCTGCTGGCGTTGGCCTGGCCGTGGCGCTGGCTTTGCGCGGGCGGCGCGCTGGCAGCGCTGACCACGGCGGCGATCGGGGTTTATCATTCCGGGGTCGAACGGCACTGGTGGGAGGGGCCGACCACCTGCACCTCGGGCAGCATCGCGGGGCTCAAGCCCGACGAACTGCTGAGCCGGATCCTGGCCACCCCGGTGGTGCGCTGCGACGAACTGGGCTGGACCCTGCTGGGCCTGTCGATGGCCAATCTCAACGTGGTGCTGTCGCTCGGGCTGGCGCTGATCTGGCTGGCGGCGGCGCGGCGATGACGGGCCGGACGGGGGGCTGTCTGCCCCCCGCACCCCCCGAGAGTATTTGATCAAAGGAGAATGGGGGATGTGCGGTTCGCGAGTCGCATCGCTCAGCTTCTTCTCTGTTCAAATATCCCGCAGGGGGAGGGCAGGCGCAGCCTGCCCGAGGGGGGCGCGAAGCCCCCCCGCTGCGGGTGGCAGGGGTCAGCCGCAGAGGCGGGCGTGCTCGGCCAGCGCGAAGCGGTCAGTCATGCCGGCCACGTAATCGGCTACGATCCGGGCCAGGGCGGTGGCGTCAGCCGCACGCTCGATGTCGGCGCGCCACTCGGCGGGCAGGTCTTCGGGGTGGGCGAGGTAGAGCGGGAACAGATCGTTGATGACCCGGGTCACGCGGGCGCGTTCGGCCATCACCGAGGGGGCGCGATACATATGGCTGTAAAGGAACGAGCGCACCGCCTTGAGGTCCTGATAAAGCGGTTTGGAAAAACGGATGATGGTGGTTCCCATGGCGCGGATTTCACCAGCCGACTGCGGTTGCGCCGCATCCAGCCGGTTTCGTGCCACCGCGATCACGTCCTCGACCATCCGGCCAAACACCCGGCGCAAAGCTTCATGGCGGCGGCGCATCGGATCTATGTCGGGGTAGAGCGCGTCCACTTCGGCGAAAGCCGGGCCGGTGACCGGCAGTTCCATCAGCTCGCCTTCGCCAAACAGCCCGGAGCGCAGACCATCGTGCAGGTCGTGGTGCGAATAGGCGATGTCGTCGGCAATCGCCGCGACCTGGGCCTCGGCGCTGGCGTGGGTGTCGAGCTCAAGATCGAATTCGGCATTGGCTTCGGCCAGCGCATAGGCGATCGGTGCTTGCACCGGGCCCCCCGTCGGCGCTACGCCGACAATCGGACCATTATGCTTGGCAATGCCTTCAAGGCTTTCCCAAGTCAGGTTCAGCCCGTCGAAATCGGCGTAGTGGCGCTCCAGCCGGGTGACGATGCGAATCGCCTGGGCATTATGGTCGAACCCGCCATAGGGCTGCATCAGCGCCCCAAGCGCATCCTCGCCGGTATGGCCGAAGGGGGTGTGGCCAAGGTCGTGCGCCAGCGCCACCGCTTCGGCCAGATCGGTGTTCAGCCCCAGCACCCCGGCGATGGTGCGCGCCACCTGGGCGACCTCGATGGTATGGGTCAGGCGGGTGCGGTAGTAATCGCCCTCATGCACCACGAAGACCTGGGTCTTGTGTTGCAGGCGGCGGAAGGCGCTGGAATGGATGATGCGGTCGCGGTCGCGCTGGAACGGCGAGCGAAAGCTGGACAATGCCTCGGGGAAAAGCCGCCCGCGCGACTGCTCGGGTTGGGCTGCATAGGGGGCCGGCATGGGGGGTGCCTGTGCTTGTGTGACCATTGACTTCCTCCTATATGTCAGGGACCGACCGAATGATATGGGGTTTTCCCGCCATGACACTGAACCTGCCGCCGCGCGTGACGGATCGTGCCTATGCCAGGCTGGCCGAAATCGCGCAAGCGACCGGCACGCTGCGCGCCTTGCGGGTGGCAGTCGAGGGCGGCGGCTGTTCCGGATTTCAGTATGACATCCGGCTGGATGACCCGGCGGCAGGCGACCTGATCCTCGAAAAGGATGGGCAGACGGTGCTGGTCGATGCGGTCTCGCTGCCATTCCTCGCAGGTGCGGTAATTGACTTCAGCGACGAGTTGATCGGGGCGCGGTTCAAGGTCGAGAACCCCAACGCCACCGCCTCTTGCGGCTGCGGAACATCGTTCTCGATCTGAGAGCGCCGCCGATGAAGATCGCCAGTTTCAACATCAACGGCATCAAGGCCCGGCTTGCGGCGCTGCCCGCGTGGCTGGCCGAGGCCGAACCCGATGTGGTGGCCGTGCAGGAGATCAAATCGGTTGACGCGGCTTTCCCGCGCGAGCTGTTCGAGGATCTGGGCTACCGGGTCGAAACCCATGGCCAGAAAAGCTTCAACGGCGTGGCGATCCTGTCGCGTCTGGCGCTGGAGGATGTGGTGCGCGGCCTGCCCGGCGACGATAGCGACGCGCAGGCGCGCTGGATCGAGGCCACGGTGATCGGTCGCCGTGCGGTGCGGGTGGCCGCGCTTTATGCCCCGAACGGCAACCCGGCACCGGGGCCGAAGTATGATTACAAGCTGGCCTGGATGGCGCGGCTGCGCGACCGCGCGCAAGCGCTGCTGGCGACCGAAGAGCCGGTGGTGCTGGCCGGCGATTACAACGTCATCCCGCAGCCGATCGACGCGGCGCGACCTGCCGCATGGGTCGAGGATGCGCTTTACCTGCCCGCCAGCCGCGCCGCCTGGCAGCGCCTGCTGAACCTTGGCTACAGTGACGCGTTCCGGCTGCGCCAGCCCGGACCCGGGCACTACAGCTTCTGGGATTATCAGGCCGGCGCCTGGCCGCGCAACGATGGCATCCGGATCGACCATCTGCTGCTATCGCCGCAGGCCGCCGATCTGTTGTGCGACGCCGGGATCGACAAGGATGTGCGGGCGGGCGACAAGCCTTCGGACCATGTGCCGGTGTGGATCGACCTCGATGCCTGACCTGACGGGCGAGTTTGCCTGCGGCGCGAGTATTTGGGCAAAGAAGAAGCCGGGGGGTCAGGCGGCGGTCACGTCGTGGCCGTAGATCCAGTCGAAGCGCCGGAGCATAAGGTCCGGGGCCAGCCGCCCGGCCAGCTTCAGCCCTAAATGGGCCAGATCGCGGATCGGGCTGCCAAGATGGTAGGCGCGGGCGTTGCTGTTGGCGGCCGCGACGATGCGGGTGCAGCGCGGGGCGCGCGCCGCCTGATAGGCGGCAAGGGCGGCGGCGCGGTCGCCGGGGCGCGCCAGCGCTGCCGCCAGCACCCAGGCGTCTTCCAGCGCCATGTTGGCGCCTTGGGCCAGAAACGGCAGGGTGGGGTGGGCGGCATCGCCAAGTATCGCCACCGCGCCTTGCGCCAGGTTGCGCTGCCAGACCGGGGCCACCGGATGGCGGAACAGGCCCCACAGCCAGACCTCATCAACTGCCTCGAGCCAGCCGCGCACCCGCGGGCTGAAGCCCGCGAAGGCCAGCCGCAGCGCCATCGGGTCGTCCTTGAGGTTCCAGTCTTCCTCGACCCAGATCGGGCGCTCTTCGACCGCCACGATATTGCGCATTGTGCCGCCGCGCAGCGGATAGCTGACCAGATGCCGACCCGGCGCCATGTGGACCTCGGCCACCGCAGGCTCACCCGGCTGGGCCGCAATGGTGGCGCGCCAGGCGACCTGATTGGTGAAGAATGGCGCTTCAGCCCCGTTCAGCGCAGCGCGCGCCTTCGAGTGCAGCCCGTCCGCGCCAATCACCAGCGCGGGCGTCCGTTCCGCCCCCTGCGCCGTCACCAGACGGGGGCGCGGGCCGGATAGATCGACCTGATCGATGCGCTGCAAAAGCTGCACCTGCACCCCGGCCGCCCGCGCGCCCTCGGCCAGCAGGGCGATCAGATCGGCGCGGTGCAGCAGGTGATAGCCCGGCCCGGCCTGCAACCGCCCGAGGTCAAGGCGCAGCACCGCGCTGCCATCCAGCCCGTCGCGCAACTCGACCGCTTCGGCCCGCGTCGAGGCCGCCGCCAGCGCCTTGCCCAGACCAAGTGCTGCCAGCACCGCCGCCCCATTGGGGCTGATCTGCAAGCCCGCCCCGACCTCGTGGATTGCGTCGGCCTGTTCCAGCACCGTGACCGAAGCACCGCGCAACGCCAGCGCCCGCGCCACCGCCAGCCCGGCCACACCTGCGCCCAGAACCGTGACCTCTTGCCCGTTCAGCGCCATCGCAATGCTCCGCCAATGAAAACGCCGGGCGCACAAGGGCCCGGCGCAACTTTCGCCTGTGTCGCGGGCTTGCGCAAGCGCCAGAACCCCGGACCGCGCCGCGGTCAGTCGTCGCGGTGCACCTTTTCGCGGCGCTCGTGCTTTTCCTGGGCTTCCAGCGTCAGCGTGGCAATCGGACGCGCGTCCAGCCGTTTGAGCGAGATCGGCTCGCCGGACATTTCGCAATAGCCATAGTCGCCGGTCTCGATCCGGCGCAGCGCGGCGTCGATCTTGGCCACCAGCTTGCGCTGCCGGTCGCGGGTGCGCAGTTCCAGCGCACGGTCGGTTTCCTCGCTGGCGCGGTCGGCAATATCGGCAACGTTGTGGCCCGATTCCTGCAAGCCCTCGATGGTTTCGGCGCTTTGCGACATCAGCTCGTGTTTCCACACCAGCAGCTTGCGGCGGAAATATTCACGCTGGCGCTCGTTCATGAACGGCTCGTCTTCCGCCGGGTGGTAATCATCGGAAAGAAAAACCTCAGCCTTCATCACTGCTCTCTCCAAGGGGTCGGGCGGCACCGGCAGGTCGGCATCCGACATCCAGCGCTTCTGCTGGCGGTGCCTTACCGCAAGCCAAAGCTGTTGTCACTAGCGGTTGGCACGGGCTTGCCGCGAAATTGCCCTGTGCTAGGGTTGCAGCGGTAACCCTTTGACGGGACGCCAATGAAATTTGCCTCGACTGCCAGCTATATCGCCACCGAAGACCTGACCGTGGCGGTCAACGCCGCCGTTACCTTGCAGCGCCCGCCATCGCCCGGTGGTGATCATCACCTCGAACAATGAGAAAGAGCTGCCCGACGCCTTTCTGCGGCTTGGTTTCCTTCACTTCATCCGGTTTCCCGATGATGCCACCCTGCGCGCCATCGTGGCGGTGCGCTTTCCGGGCATCAAACCGGCGCTGCTGACCCAAGCCCTGACCCAGTTCTTCGCGCTGCGCAAGACGCCAGCGCCCTGCTGCCCCGGCTGCACGGCGCGCTCTTGAAGAACGAGCAGGATGTGCATCTGTTCGAGCGTCTGGCCTTTCTCGCGCGCAGGCCGTGAGCCCTGCCTGAATCCGGGTGACGTGAATCAGGCCACTAGAGCCCGACCGCGCGGCGGGCAAGATTGAGGCCGGTCAGCGCCAGCAGGATCAAGGTCCAGCGCCGGAAGCGGGCATGATCAAGGCGGTCCTGGACGGCATAGCCGAGGGCAAGGCCCGCAACGGCGGGCAGCGCAAGGATGGCGGAAAACGGCAAGGTCGCGGCGTTGAGGATGCCTGATTGCAGATGGGCGGCGCAAAGCACCACCGCCCCCATCAGGAACACCACACCCTGCACCCGGATGGCTTCGGTTTTCTCGGCCCCGATCGACAGCAGATAGACCAGCAGCGGTGGCCCCCAGACCCCCGACACCCCGCCGTAAAGCCCGCCGATCACACCAAGCAGCCACTCGGCGCGGTCGCGGTGCTCGAGCCGGATCGCCAGATTGCGGCCCAGCAGTTGCAGCACCGCGAAGGCGGTGATCGGCAGGCCAAGCAGCAGCAAAAACAGATCCTGCGGGATCAGGCGCACGAACTGGGCGCTGACGGTGATGAAAATCGCCGTCGCGATCAGGAAGCGGTGGTAGCGTCGCGATGTCGCCCAGGCGGCGGCAAACCCCTGGCGGAAGGCCTGGCTGAGATTGGTCACCAGCGTCGGCAGGATCAGCCCGGCCAGCGCCAGCTCGGGCGGAACGAAGGCGCTGAACGCCGAGATCATGATCATCGGCATGGCGAATCCCACCGCACCCTTGACGAAGCCGGCAAAGCCCGTGACCGCCACCGCCGCCCAGAACGCCAGCGGTGCCAGCCCGCCCATCACCTGATCCATCCGACCCTCCCGGTTCCGGCAGCTATAGCCGGTTGCGGAATGGCTGGCACGGGGAAAGCTGTGCGACACTTTCAGTCGAAATGCGCATGCCAAGCGAATTATTGTTGCGCTGCGTCTGCAAAGTCCCTATTTCCTTTCGCAGGTGCAGCATGAGGAGTTTCCGATGCCCCAGGATGGATCGCCGCTTGCCGCAGGGCCGGTGCTGGACGACCTGCTGGCCCTGACCGAAGCCGCCCTGCCCGAGGTCGAGGCGCTGCTGGATGCGGCGCGCGCGGCGCTGCGGGAACGGGTGACGGTTGGCGGCAAGGTGCAGGCTGCGGCGCTGGAGGCGCACCAGTTTGCCGCCCACGCGCTGGCCTGGCTTGCCACCTACGCGCAAAGCCTGCGCCAGATGCGGGCCTGGGCGGGGCGGCTGGCGGCGGCCGGCAAGTTTGGCGAGATGGAAGCGTTGCTGTTGCAGATCGCGTTTGGCGAATACCTTTGCCAGATCCGGGGCGGCATCGCGATGAGTCAGGGCGAGATCGCGCGTCCCGGTGATCTGGGGCTGGTGCTGCCCGCGCCGGGGGCGGCGGTGGCGGCGCTGATGGCGGGCGGCAACACGGCACCCGCACGGGCGCGGCTGGTCGCGCTGATGCTGGAAAACCATGGCCACGCCACTTTCGGGGCGACCGGACTCGACGACGAGATCGAGATGATCCGCGACCAGTTTCGCCGCTTTGCCGACGAGCGTGTGGTGCCCTTTGCCCATGGCTGGCACCTGCGCGACGAACTGATCCCGCTGGATCTGATCGCGCAACTGGCCGAGATGGGGGTGTTCGGCCTGACCATCCCCGAGGAATTCGGCGGTCTTGGCCTGTCCAAGGCCAGCATGGTGGTGGTGTCCGAGGAACTGTCGCGCGGCTATATCGGGGTCGGCTCGCTGGCCACCCGCAGCGAGATCGCGGCTGAACTGATCCTGTGCGGCGGCACGCCCGATCAGAAGGCGCAATGGCTGCCGGGGTTGGCCTCGGGCGCGATCCTGCCGACCGCAGTCTTCACCGAACCGGGCACCGGGTCCGACCTTGGCAGTCTGCGCACCCGCGCGGTCAAGCTGGGGAGTGACTGGCAGGTGACCGGCGCCAAGACCTGGATCACCCACGCCGCCCGCACCCATGTCATGACCCTGCTGGCGCGCACCGACCCCGCCACCAGCGACTGGCGCGGCCTGAGCATGTTTCTGGCCGAAAAGACCCCCGGCAGCGACGCGGTGCCGTTTCCGACGCCGGGCATGACCGGGGGCGAGATCGGGGTGCTGGGCTATCGCGGCATGAAGGAATACGAACTGGCCTTCGACGGCTTTGCGGTCAAGGGCGAGAACCTGCTGGGCGGAGTGCCGGGACAGGGCTTCAAGCAGTTGATGCAGACGTTCGAGAGCGCCCGCATCCAGACCGCCGCCCGCGCCATCGGGGTGGCGCAGAACGCGCTTGAGGTCGGGCTGCGCTACGCCACCGAGCGCCACCAGTTCGGGCGGGCGCTGGTCGAATTTCCGCGCGTCGCGGGCAAGCTTGCAATGATGGCGGTCGAGATCATGGTGGCGCGGCAGTTGACCTATTTCAGCGCCTGGCAAAAGGATCACGGCAAGCGCTGCGATCTTGAGGCCGGGATGGCCAAGCTGCTGGGTGCCCGTGTCGCCTGGGCGGCGGCCGACAATGCGCTGCAAATCCACGGCGGCAACGGCTTTGCGCTGGAATACCCGATCAGCCGCATCCTGTGCGATGCCCGCATTCTGAACATCTTCGAGGGCGCGGCGGAAATTCAGGCGCAGGTGATCGCGCGGCGGTTGCTGGACTGAGACGGCGCTTTACGCGCCCGCCGCCGACAGCTAGGCAGGGGCAGGATTGGGAGGGCGCAATGCGGCTTGGCTACAAGATCAGTCTCGGGCTTAACCTGCTGTTGCTGGCGGCACTGGCGGCTGGGGCGTGGTTGTTTCTGGTGCAGGGCAATGTCACCGCCAGCACCGACGACCGCACCGCGGTGGTGGTCACCGCGCCCGAGCGCGACATGGTGCTGGGCGACATGCGCGCCTTTCTGGTAGCGGTGCAGGCAATCGTCGAGGCCGCAGGGGCCGACGACATCCCCGCCCTGGCCACCGCCGCGCGCAGCGTCGGCATGGCGGCGACCGGCAACGAGCCGGTGGCGCTGATGGGTAAGCTGCCGCTGGGGCTGAAAACCCTGGGCTTCGGCACCCACGCGGCGTTCGACACCTTGGCGCAAAACGCCGAGGCCAGCGGCAACGGTGCCGCCGCGCTGAATGAGCTGGGCGACGTGCTGGCGATGTGCACCGCGTGCCACGCCAGCTACAAGTTCGTGCTCGAAGCTTCCGCCCCCTGAGCCTGAGCTTCCCGCACCACCCCGCCGCGTGACGGGCGCGTGACTCCAAGCCGTGGGTGCATCCGCCCGGCAATCGCCCAGGCCGCCGCCGTGCCCGCGCCGCAGGCGGCAAAGATCGCAGCCAGCGGGGCCACCAGCAGCACCAGATATGCGACGCCGGGCGTCAGTATCCCCGAGACATCGCGAAAGCTGGAATAGACCGCCGCCATCTCGGTGCGGGCCGAGGGCTTGACTGCCATCATGAACGGCAGCCCCCCCGCCGCATCCAGCAGCACCAGCCCGGTCGCCGCTACCATCATCAGCGCCACCGTCGCCCAGGGGTAGGGGGACACCAGCGTCGCGCCCACAAACGCCACCGTGCACAGCGCGAAGGCCAGCCGCACCGCGCGGCGCACCGAGGTGCGATGCACCAGCCGCAGCATCAGCGGCGAGACGAACAGCAGCGCGTTCGAGATCGACAGCGCCACCCCGCCGACCTTGTCGCCGAGACCCGCCTCGATGCAGAAAATCGGCAGATAGACCACATAAACCCACCAGCCGCACGAGCGGATGACCGCGAACAGCCAGCCCGCGACCAGCCGCGGCTGGCGAAAGAACGGGCCAAGGTAGGCCAGCGGGTTCGGGGCCGGTCCCTTGGCGCGGGTGATCTGCTTGCCGTTGCCCAGCCGCAGCACCCAGAAGGTGCCCAGCAGCAGCACCGCGAACATCCCCGCCAGCAGAAACGGCAGCGGCGGCCACACCCCGCGCAGCCACACCCCCAGCATCGGCCCCACCGCCCACGGCGTCGCGGCATAGACCATCTGCAACGACTGCCCGCGCCCCAGTTCGGCGCGCGGAATGAAATCCAGCACATAGGCGTTGAAACAGACGAAGATCGTCACCGTGGCCAAGGCGTTGCACATGATCGCCAGCGGCACCGCCAGCGTCCCGCCCTGAATGACCAGCGTCATGCCCACCAGATAAAGCCCCGCCCCGAGGCTATACATCCAGCGCCGCGGCACATGCCTTGTGGCCCAGGGCACCAGCAGGCCCCAGATCAGCGAAGCGATCCCGGCCAGAAAATACACCCGGCTGACCACGCCCGCATCCTTCATCGCCGCGTAGACCGTCAGCGGCATGACCGAGATCATCATGCCGCGCACCGAGGCCTCAAGCCCCGCCAGCACGGCAAAGGCCTCGACCCCGCGCGGCGATGAGTGCTTTAGAAAAAGGGGGATGTATCGGGTTACCATGGTGCGTCAGAGCATTGACAGGCATCCGCCCCGCCCCGTCTGCATCACCCGCGACATCGCGCGTCGCAATCGCTTGGCCTCAGGTCAGCGCCGCCCCGCCGCGCCGCAGCACCCCCCAACCCAGCACCGCCATCACCCCGCGAACCCGGCCTCGGCCAGCAGCCGGTTCGAGGCGGTCTCGATCGCCGCCTCAAGCCGCGCCATGAACGCCTCGGCCGAAAGGCCCGGCTCGATCGGCGGCAGGAATTCGATCACCGCCCGCCCCGGCTTGCGATAGATGCCATGGCGCGGCCAGAACACGCCGACGTTGGTGGCCACCGGAATGCAGGGCTGGCCAAGCTGGGCATAAAGCGCGGCGCTGCCCATCTTGTAGGGCAGATAGGTGCCCGGCGCGGTGCGGGTGCCCTGCGGATAGATGATCAACTGCCCCGGCCCGGTGGCGCCATTCTGGACATCGGCCAGCATCTGCTTGATCGCCGCCCCGCGCTTGCCGCGGTCAACCGCCACGAATCCCGCGCGCAAGGCGTGCCAGCCCGCCAGCGGAATCCAGACCAGTTGCTTTTTCATGATGAAGCGCGGCGCGCCAAGGCTGCTGACCAGCACCACTGAATCGAGAAACGACTGATGTTTTGATGCCACCAGCACCGCGCCGGTCGGCACTTCGCCGCGCAGTTCGGTTTTCAGGCCGACGATCCAGGCTGCGGAAAGCCGCACCCAGCGGGCGTAAAGCTGCATCCAGCGCAGCGCGGCGTTGCGATTGATCAGCACCAGCGGGGTATAGGCCAGCATGATGATCAGGATCGCCAGATACATCTGGGCCACGAAGATCAGCGAGCGCAGCCACTGGACGGCGTATTTCATCAGGTCAGTTCTTTCAGTTTGCGGAATGCGGCCAGACGGGTCGCGAAAAAGGCGATGACGGCGGCCAGCACCGGCAGCAGCAGCGGCAGCACCCAGTCGGCCCCCTGAAAGCCAAGCCCGGTCAGAAACCCGCCGGCCGCGTCGGCGGCAGGCAGCAAGGCCACGCCCAGCATGCCCGCCGCCGCCCCCACCGCGGAACCGGCCAGCGCCCGCAGGGTGAAGCGGCGCACGAAGGCGCGGGCAATGTAGGCGTCGCGCGCGCCGACCAGACGCAGCACCTTGATCACCTGGCCATTGGCGGCAAGGGCGGCATTGGCAGCCAGGGTGATCATCGCCGCCATGGTGGTCAGGATCAGGGCGATCGACACCGCCGCCAGCAGCCGCAACCGCCCCGCCGCCACCGCCAGCGGTCGCCGCCAGCGGGTATGATCGTCCAGCACCGCCCCCGGCGCCTCGGCGGCCAGGCGCTGGCGCAGACCTTCGCTATCGTAGCCGGCACTGTCTTCAGTGACCTCGATCAGCCGCGGGATCGGCAGCGCCTCAAGCGGCAGATCGGGGCCGAACCACGGGGCCAGCAGGGCGCGCTGATCGGCGTCGCTCAGCGCCCGGGCGGCGGCAATGCCCGGCGTGGTGGCCAGCACCCCCAGCACCGCGCGGGTCTGAATCTCGACCTGATCGGCGGGGGCAGCGATGCGCACCGTGGCGGTGTGCGCCAGCGCCGCCGACCAGCGCTCGGCCAGCCGCCCCGCAGCCAATGATAGCGCCAGCGCGAACACCGCCAGAAACGTCATCGCGGCGGCGGTAAAGCTGGTCAGCCAGGCGGTGTGGCCCGCCCTCGGCACCACCCTTGCGGCGTGACGATCGGGCTTGAACAGATCGGCCAGCAGCGCGCGGATCACAGGTCTGCCCCCGCAAGCTGGATGCGTCGGTTCTTGATGCGCAGCACCCGTGCTGCCACCTGCGCCTTGGCGCTGCGGATCAGGTTCAGATCATGGGTCGCCACCACGATGGTCTTGCCCATCTTGTTAAGCTCGACCAGCAGGGTCAGCAGCCTGAGCGACATCTCCCAGTCGAGGTTGCCGGTCGGCTCGTCGGCCAGAATGACATCCGGCCCCATGATCACCGCCCGCGCCAGTGCCGCGCGCTGACGCTCGCCACCCGACAGCGAGGGCGGCAGGGCCGCGGCGAGTTGGCCAAGCCCGACCCAGCCCAGCAGATCGGCCAGATCCTGTGCCCCCGCCGCGCGGCCTGAAACCAGCAGCGGCAGGGTGACGTTGGCGGCCAGCGGCAGGTGATCGAGAAACTGGCAGTCCTGATGCACCACCCCGATGCGCCGCCGCATCCGGGCGACATCGTCGCGCGCCAGACTGCGCACTTCGCGATCAAACAGGGTCACCCGCCCGGCGGTTGGCAGCAGTTCGGCGTAGCAGAGCTTGAGAAAGGTCGATTTTCCCGCCCCCGACGGCCCGGTCAGAAAATGGAACGACCCCGGTGCCAGCCGCAGCGTCACCTCGGACAACAGCTCGCCGCCGCCATAGCTGTGGGCCACATTGTCGAACGCAATCACCGCGCATCTCTCCTGTCGGGCAAGGCCCCGGTTCCCGGCCCCACCATTGCCCAGTCCCGCGGCGGTTTCAATCGCGCAGCTTGGGTTCCCTGCCACAAACGCTTGGATATGGGGGCGATCATTGCTACAACATCCCCGGCAAGATGCGGGTGGTCATCAAAGGCGGAACGGATGCGGCTTGTTTGCCCGAATTGCGATGCACAATACGAGGTCGGCGACGATGCCATTCCGGCTGGTGGTCGGGATGTGCAGTGCTCGAACTGCGGCCACGCCTGGTTTCAGCTCTCGCCTGAGGTCGAAGCCGCGACGGCGGCCGAGGCCGAGCTTTTCGATCCCCCCGAGGCAACCGCTGAACCTGCACCAGCGCCCGAGGCGCGCCCCGCGCCCGAAGCCGGGTCGCCCGCTCGCAGCGCCCGCCCGGCACCGGCACCGACCCAGGTGGCGCGGCGATCACTGGATGACAGCGTGCTCAACGTCTTGCGCGAGGAAGCCGAGCGCGAGGCCATGGCGCGCCGCAGCGAGCGCCCGCGCCCGCTGGAAACCCAGCCCGAGCTGGGGCTGGATGCAGCCCCGGCCACGCCTGCGCCGATGGTGCCCGCGATCAGCCCGACCGCGCGCCGCATTGCCCAACTCAAAGGGATCGACCTTGCCCCCCCGCCGCAGCAGGTGATCGACGCTCCGGCCCGGCCTGCGGCCCGGCGCGAGCTGTTGCCCGACATCGAGGAAATCAACTCGTCGCTGCGCGCCAGTTCGGATCGGCGTCGGGGCATGATCGACGATGCGCCCGGACCTGACGACAGCGGCGGCAGAAGCGGCTTTCGCAGCGGCTTCGCGCTGATGATGGTGATCGCGGTGGCGGCGGTGGCGGCCTATGTCATGGCCCCGAAGATCGTGCAGCAAATCCCCGCCAGCGCCGATGCCATGGCGGCCTATGTCACCGCGGTCGATCACGCCCGGCTGTGGCTTGATGGCCTGATGCGGCAGGCGATCACCGCCCTGCAAGGCATCGGCGGCCCCAAGGGCTGACCCTGCGGGCGGCACCGCCCCTCGCCCGGCTCAGAACGGTGCGAGCAGGCGCTTGAGGTAATCGCGCTCATTGCTGGGGCGTGACTGCTCGCCCGAGCGGCGGCGAATCTCGTCCAGCAGGCCCTGCGCGCGGCGATAGACATCCTCGCCCTGCAACAGGTTGCGGTCCGAGCCGATCCGCGCCCCGTCGCCCAGCTCGCGCCCCAGCGGGTCGCGCGCCGCATTGGGATCGTTGCGCCCGAACGCCTGGCCTTCGGTGGTATCGCCAGCGCGGCGCTGCTCGTCAGCCAGCGCCTCGCCCAGCGCCCCGATGCCGTCGCGCATCGCCTGCATGGCCTCGGCCTGACGATCCAGCGCGCCGGAAAGATCACCGTCGCGCAACGCGCGCTCGGCCTCGGTCATGGCGCGCCCGGCGTCGTCCAGCGCCCGTCTGCCGGCCTTGCCCTGAGCGCTGCCCGAGCCGGGCAGGCTGTTGCCGTTCAACTGATCCAGCCGACCGCGCAGATCGCGCTGACGCTCGGCCAGACTGCCGCCATCGGGTCCGGGTTGGCCGGGCTGGCCCTGATCGCCCGGCTGGCCACCGCTGGACGGGTCTTGCAACTGGCGAAAGGCATCGTCGGCCAGGCCCTGCTGATCGCGCAGGGTCTGGCTCAGATCGCGCATCGCCTGCCCGCCCGGACCGCCAGAGCCGCCGGGGCCTTGGGTGACCTGCATGTTTTCCATCAACTGGCGCAGCATTTCCAGCAGTTGCGCGGCCTCGGCGGTGCGGCCTTCCTGCATCAGCTTTTGCAACTCGTCGAGCATCTGCTGCAACTGGTCGGTGGTCATCTCCAGCCCCTGCTGGTTTTGCGACATCTGGCTGTCGGGGTTGCGCTGCGCCTGCTCGGCCAACTGCCGCATGTAATCATCCAGCGCCTCGCGCAGATCGGCCATCAACTGATCAATTTCAGACTGGTCGGCACCATTGCGGATCGCCTGATCCAGCCGGTCTTGCGCCCGGCGCAGCCGCTCTTGCGCCGAGGCCAGATCGCCCTCTTCCACCAGCACGGCAATTTCCCACAGCTCGGCGGCCAACTCGTCGCGCGCCGCAGGCGTCAGGGTGGCGGCATCGGCATCAAGTCGCCGCAGCGCCACCCGCAGGCGCAGATAGGCGCGCTCGTCGCGGATCAGGTCTTCCGGGTGATTGGTCACGGCCTTGAGGATCTGCGCCGCGCGCGGGGCGTTGGCGCGCGACCACAGAAGATCGCGCCGCATCTCGATCAGCGCCGCCGCCAGCGGGTCGAAAAAGCGCCTGCCGGGCAGCGTGAGTGCGACCGGCGGGGTCTGGCCGGTCTGGCCCAGGGCATCACGCGCGCTCAGGGTGATGGTGACGGGCAGATTGGCGAACGGGTGCTTTGAGAGGTCTTCGGTCAGCACCTCGGTGAAATCGGCGCGGCTGCCGGTGATCGGCAGCGGCAGATCGAGGGTGATCGGCGCGCGCGGCTCGGGCGGGGCGGTCAGGCCGTAGCGGCGATCGACGGCGGCTAGGTTGAGCGCGATGGTGGCCTGCCCGCCGGTCACGCCGTAATCGTCGGTCGCGCTGAACGGCAGGCGCATGCTGCCGTCGCGGGCCCGGCTGGCCTCGCCGCTGGTGCGGATGGCGGGGGGGGCGTCAGGCAGGGCGATGATGCGCCATGCGCGCCCGCCCGGCCCCGCGATGGTGACCGAGCCACTTTGCTGCACGGCGAAATCCTGCACCAGATCCGAGGTCGGAGCAGGGACATTGCGCGCCGAGACGGTCTCGCTCAGGGTCAGCGCACCGAGCGCGCCGTAAAGCCGGATCTGCACATGGCTGCCCAGCGGCAGGGTGAGGTCGGGGGTGGTGATGTCGGCAAGGTAGATCGTCGGCTTGCCGGTATGGGCGGGCGGCGAGGCCCAGCCTTCCCACGAAGGACCCGCAGCCAGCGCCGGGCCACCAGCGGGGGCAAGGCCGGTCACCGACGCCACCCGCCCGAACCCGCCGAACAGCAGCGCCACCACCAGCGCGGTCAGCGCCATGTAACGCAGCGCATAGGGGTCGCGCCGGGCCAGCCGCAGGTCGGGGGCTACGGCGCGGGCGCGGGCGGCGGCGGCGGCCATCCGGGCAAGGTGCGCCTGCCACACCGCCACCGAGGCGCGATCCGTGGCCCCGATCGCCTGGCTGTCGGCCAGCGCCGCCAGCGGCCGCCCCGGCAGGGCGGCATCAAGCCGCGCCAGTGCTTCGGTGCGGCGCGGCACGGCAAAGCTGCGCAGGCCCGCGATCAGCGCCCAGCCCGCCGCCAGCGCCGCCAGCCCCAGCCCGGCCCAGACCGCCTCGAGCGGCAATCGGTCCTGCACCCCGAACCCAAGCGCCGCCAGGGTGGTGATGAGCACCGTCCACAACGGCCAGAACGCCCGCGTCAGGCGCTCGGCCCAGAGACCGGCCAGCGTCAGCCGCAGCGGCCAGATCAGGCGCTGCGGCAAGGGGTGCGAAGTGCTATCGGTCATGCCCCGGGCCCGGTTGCGGGCTGTCATGCGCTTGCAGCCATGGCGGGATGATATCGCGGTTCAGGATTTCGTCCAATGTCGGACGCGGCCGAATGACAGCGAAGTGATCGCCCTGCACCAGCACTTCGGGGATCAGGGGGCGGCTGTTGTATTCCGACGCCATCACCGCGCCGTAAGCCCCGGCCGAGCGGAACGCCACCAGATCGCCCGCGCTCATCGGCGGCAAGGCGCGACGCTGGGCAAAAGTGTCGCCGGTCTCGCACACCGGGCCGACCACATCGTAAAGCTGTGTCGTTTGCCCCGGCGCAGGCTCGGCCAGCGGCACGATGTCGTGGTGCGCGCCATACATCGCCGGGCGCACCAGATCGTTCATCGCGGCGTCGAGGATCAGAAAATCGCGATCCTCGCCGTGCTTGAGATAGATCACCTGCGCCACCAGAACCCCGGCATTGCCCGAAATCAGCCGCCCCGGCTCGATCTCGATCTCGCAGCCCAGGGGACCAAGGACGCGCTTGATCAACGCGCCGTAATCGAGCGGCAGCGGCGGGGCTTGGTTCGAGTGGCTGTAGGGAATGCCCAGACCCCCGCCCAGATCGAGGCGGCGGATGGCGTGGCCCTGGGCGCGCAGGGTAGTGGTGAGGTCGGCCAGTTTGGCGAACGCTTGTTCAAACGGGCCAAGCTCGGTCAACTGGCTGCCGATATGGACGTCGATGCCGACGATCTGAATTCCGGGCAGGGCGGCGGCTTCGGCATAGACCGCAGGGGCGCGGTCGATCGGCACCCCAAACTTGTTTTCCTTCATGCCGGTGGCGATCTTGGCATGGGTTTTGGCATCGACATCGGGATTGACCCGCAGGGTGATCGGGGCGGGGATGCCGAGATCGGTTGCGACCTTTGAGAGGGCGCGCAACTCGGGCTCGGATTCGACGTTGAACTGGTGAATGCCGCCTTGCAAGGCGAGGCGCATCTCGGCCTCGGTCTTGCCGACCCCCGAGAACACGATGCGGTTCCCCGGCACCCCGGCGGCGCGGGCACGGCGGTATTCGCCGCCCGACACCACGTCCATCCCGGCGCCAAGATCACCCAGCAGTTTCAGCACCGCGAGGTTCGACAGCGACTTGACCGAAAAGCAGATGCGGTGCGGCAGGGGGGCAAGGGCTTCGGCAAAAAGCTGGTAGTGCCGGGTCAGGGTGGCGGTCGAGTAGCAGTAGAACGGCGTGCCAACCGCCGCGGCGATCTGCGCCAGGGGCACGTCTTCGGCGTGGAGGCGACCGTTGCGGTAGAGAAAATGGTCCATCGGGCGGCTTTCGTTGCAGGAACCGGGGGGCGTTTGGGGCACCGGGGCGGGCCGGGGGCCAGCCCCCGGACCCCCGGGGTATTTAGGCCAATGAGAAGCGGCAAGGCAATCAGGTGACGGGGCGGGTGCGCAGGTAGAGATAGAGCGGCAGGCCGCAGGAGATGCCGATGCCAAGGGTGACGGGCAGGACGATCAGCGCCAGCCAGTTGCGCCGCACGGTGGTTTCGGCCACGACCCAGACCGTCAGGGCGATGCCCGCGATCAGCACATCCCAGGCAAGGCCGGTGGTGGCCCCGTTGGCGAACCACGCCGTGATCAGGCCGCCAAGACCGCTGCCGGTGGCGCGGGTGTAGGACAGGTAGTGGGCCATCGGGTGCAGCGCCCCCCAGAGGGCCAGGCCAAGATAGATCAGGCGCAGCGGCGAGATCATCCGCTGACCACGCCAACCTGCACCTGACCGGTGATGCTGATCCCCGTCTGCGCCGCGGGGCTGGGCGGGGTGGGGGCACCGTCAACCCCGCAGGCGGCAGGCAGCAGCAGGGCGAG
>Ga0210028_1000896_pt1 | contig 25609 bp, 24 predicted proteins | sample CryGeymeta201513_FD_185468 | JGI IMG/M metagenome (GOLD analysis project Ga0210028, IMG submission 185468) | Groundwater microbial communities from Crystal Geyser aquifers in Utah, USA - Crystal Geyser metaG 2015-13 (SPAdes) (version 2) | ecosystem: Environmental > Aquatic > Deep subsurface >...
ATAATTTTAACCACAGGAATACATTGAGGTATTTCGAGGATTAAAATTTGAGCCCAACGCCGAAATCGGTTAAAATAGCCATTTCCGGATGGGCACTACTTAGTTATTTAATGGAGCTTAGGAGTAATTAGGGGTTCTCAGTAACGCAGTTTAGACCGTAACAAGGCACTCTGCCCATGAAGAATAGGTGAAATATTATCCCCGGATAAGCGCTCAGGCGCGTCTGGGGATTTTTATTGGGTAGGGGGGTAATAGAATGAGAAGGGGGGTGATAGATAGATCTTTCTGGCTGAAGCGTCTTGGCTCTTATCAACAACAAACAAAGGAGGTTGTCATGGCCAACGGACAGAAGAAGTCAGGACTGGATTTTTTGAAGGACTGGGGCGGGGGGCTCACCGCCTGGACCGAAAGATGGATACCTGATGCACTTGTAATCGTTTGGATCCTTACCATCGTCACTCTTATTATGGCCCTCCTGTGGGGAAAAGTCAGTTTGGGAGGAGCTGTGATGGCATGGGGAAAGGGCTTTTGGGTGCTGCTTGCCTTTGCCATGCAGATGTGCCTGATAATGATGACGGGATATATCGTCGCCTGCTCTCCGCCGCTCAGGTGGGTCTTAAACGGCCTTTCCGGATGGCCCAACAGGGAGAAACCCTGGCAAGCGATCATGGTAATGGCCCTATTCTCCATGATTATCGCCTGGATCAACTGGGGCTTGAGCCTTATAGGAAGCGCGATGCTAGCCCTGTACATAGTCAAGAACAACCCCAAGGTTGACTATAGGCTCCTGGTGGCATCCGCCTACCTCGGCCTTGGCTGCACCTGGCACGCAGGGCTTTCAGCATCGGCGCCCCTCCTGGTGAATACCCCGGATAACTTTTTGATAAAAGGCGGCTATCTTACAGAGACAATCAGCACCAGCGCGACCATCTTCTCTCCCTTCAACTTGGTACTTCTTATCATCATAGTAGTGGTGGTTACCGTGCTCATGTCCCTCATGCACCCTTCAGAGGATAAGACCTATAAGGTGAGTCCGGAGTTGATGGGAAAGCTCAAACTCTATGAAGGGCCACCTAAGCCTGCAAACTACGCCAGCTTTTCCGACTGGGCCAACTGGTGGTGGGGCTGGAACATTATCATTGCTGCAGGCGGATTCTGGTGGCTTGGATCGGCAGTAGCCAAGGTGGGATTCGCCAAGGCAATAACCCTCGATAACATAAACCTCTTCTTCCTCGTTTTGGGCATCCTTTTCCACTGGAGGCCCTGGAGCTTTCTCAAGGCCACCGAGGATGCCGGGAAGGCCGTCTGGGGAATCGTGATACAGTTTCCATTTTATGCGGGCATATTCGGTCTCTTCAAGTTCACGGCCCTAGCTACTGTATTCACCAATGCCTTTGTAGCCGTATCGAGCGGAGGAAGTTTTCTCCTCATCACTTACTGGTATGCGGGACTCCTCAACTATCTTATCCCATCAGGAGGATCGGAGTGGGCGGTGACAGCACCGTATCTTCTTCCTGCCGCAAAAGAGCTTGGAATAGCGGCCAACAAAGTCGTACTTACCTATGCTTGGGGAGACATGCTGACAGACATGATCCAGCCTTTCTGGGCCATCGCCATGCTTGCCGTGGCAAAACTCCAGTTCCGAGAGATCATGGGCTGGCTGTTGCTCGTCTTTTTTGTCTACTTTATAATTACATCCGTTGCGTTTCTTATTTATCCGTTTGTTTAGTATAGCGTTTAAAAAAAACTGCGATTGACAGGCTGAGGGGAAATACCATGGTGCTGGGCCTGCGATATCCCGAAAAGCGGGGAGTACTAAAGATGCTCCGCAGTGAAGAGGGATGAGCAGATATCAGCAGAAGAAAGTTTTCTAACGGCCTGTTATGAAAAAGAACCCCCCGCGGCGGCATCCGGGGGGATTCTTACTGAAGACTCTTATATGATAATATGGGTGTTTTCAAAAGCCTTTTATATGAAAATGCCCCTTCCCTTTATTCCTCCCCCTCGACGGGGGAGGGATAGGTGGGGGTGATTTTAGTGTTTCGTTGTGCCCTATACGGGCATGGCGGTTAGAGGAGACTTCCCCAGCATGCATAAATCCGCCTCAAACCTCGCAGCCTCGATAAGAAATCGCAAAGTCTCTCCTGTCGAAATCATGCTGGAGACCATTCAAAGGATCGAGGGCCTGAATCCTGTCTTGAATGCTTTTTCACAGACATGTTTTGACAGGGCCCTTGATGAGGCCAAGGCAATGGAAAAACGCCTCGCTAAGGGAGAATACCTCGGCCCTCTTGCCGGAGTTCCCCTGGGAGTAAAAGACCTGGAAAACGCCGAGGGTATGGTCACCAGCTTCGGCTGCACGGCGTTTAGGAATAATGTCGCCGGGCAGGATTCCATACAGGTGGCAAGACTAAAGAAGGCAGGGGCCATAGTGGTTGGAAAGACCAATGTCCCGGAATTCGGATTTACCGGATTTACGAAAAACCGACTCTACGGCGTAACCCGAAACCCCTGGAACACTGAGAGGACCCCAGGCGGTTCAAGCGGAGGGGCTGCCGCAGCGGTAGCATCTGGAATGGTTCCTCTCGCTACCGGTTCAGACGCCGGAGGCTCCATAAGGATACCTGCCTGCTACTGCGGTTGTTTCGGCGTCAAGCCATCATTCGGCCGCATCCCCCACGGGCCGCAGGAGATACTTTTCATGACCCGCACATGGACGCTCGGCCCCATCACCAGGACAGTCGCAGACGCGGCCCTGTATCTCGACAGCGTGTGCGGTTATCATTCATCTGACCCCGACTCCATTCCGGCTCCCGAACTCAGCTACGCTGTGGCCATAAAGAAGCCGCTCAAGGCACTCAAAATCGGCTTCAATCCCACCTTGGGATATGCGAGGGTGCAGGCCGAAGTCATGGATCTCGCCCATAAGGCCCTCAAGGTATTTGAGGAAATGGGACATAAGGTGGAGATACGCGATGACTTATTTCCTGATGCGGGCGATGCCTGGTCTGATCTTATGGGTCTGGAGATATACGGACAACTAAAAGACCGGCTCGATTCAATAAGACCTGAACTGGGAAGGACACTTGCCGCATCCATTGACCATGCAAGAGTGCTTACCGCCGAAGCGCTTCTTGCTCATCAAAGAACGAGGAGTGTGCTGCAAAAAAGGCTTGCTGATTTTTTCTCCTCCTTTGACATCCTTCTTACCCCGTCCATGCCCACGGAGGCATTCGGGGCAAAGGGCCCACCGCCTGCTGAGATAGAAGGCGCCCCTGTTCCACTTCTGGGGGCGGTAGCCTTCACCTATCCTTTCAACCTCACGGGCCACCCGGCTGCAACCGTAAGGACAGGACTTACCTCCTCGGGGCTTCCAGCCGGTATCCAGATAATCGCCCCACATTACAGAGACGATATGGTGCTGCGCCTTGCAGCCTCCTATGAAGAGGCATCTCCCCGAGACGGAATCCGGCCCGCCATTTCCGCTTAGCCCATATTAAACCGTGCATGACTTAGTTTCAGTAACCCCCATGCTATAGCCCCCATGCATGAAACTCTTTACTGCGGCTATCAACTTCCCTCACTCCTGGAGAGGAACGCCCCGCCACTTCCCTCCCCCCTTGCGCTCGTGGGTCAGGGTGGGCAGGGGTGTATTTTCAAGGTGATTACCTTAAGAAATTTTCCCGCACTGGAAACCGGGCGGACTCCACAAGACCATTTCCGCCTCATAGGCATGTGACAGGCAGTTTTGCCTGGGTATCTTTCAGGACCAGCCCCCGCCTGAGCTTCAGCCTCTATCGGATGCCAATTTCTTGTATAGTTCCTTAAGCTTAGCCTTATAATAGGTGATATTCTCATCGGGATTTCGAGGATCGTAGCCTGATACCGTCTTGCAGTTCTCATAGACGGTTACGTTTTTCTTATCCCCTGTCACATAAAACGCTATCTGGTCTCCGGCCCTGTATTCCCTTTCAGAGTCTAGCGCCAGCTCATAGAGGGCGGAGGGGTTTCGTTTTTTGGCCTTGACCTTTTCCAGATATCCCCTGGGGGATTCTCTGAGGGTCTCTCTCTTGGTGAGCCAGGAGATCGGAAAAAGGTGTTTTTCCAGTTTAACGGAGTAATCCTTAAAGAGCCCGTGAAGCCCCTCAGAGTTTCCTTCAAGGATCAACCTGAGCATCCTGGACAGAAACTCCCTGAGATACCTCTCCATGCCTTTTGAGCGAAGCGCGCTTCCCTTTATGATGAGGTTTCCCTTTTCATCGAGAAGGGCATAGTTTTTCTTTTTATAGGAGTACATTGATGGGAATATGCCATCGGTCAGAACCTCTATCCCGGCAGGGAGGCTCCGTGAGAGCCGCTCAACCAGAGCAGCAACTTCCTTTTCACCTGAAATATCCTTACCGGGGACAAAATAGATACCGTCCGTGTCAATCTCAACCGGGATGGCGCCTTCATTCCTGAGCCAATCCACCATCTGGCGTATTATTTCCCTTCCACGTTTCGTCACCTCGCCGGCAATCTCAGGGTCTGAGAAATTGTGGATATCTGTTCCCAGATAACCGTAAAATGAATTGATGAGAACCTTAAATGTCTGCTGCAGGGATTGGTAATAGGCCTTTTCATGACTTTCTTTCGCCGCTGCCGCCTTTTCCTTGGCCTCCAGCCTGAAATCCTTGAGCGTCTTCAGAAGGGGAAGAAACACCTCCAGGCTGTCGGCCCCGGGTTTAAGACCGTAAGAGAGCATGATTGAAGGATAAAGGGATGCCACATCGCAGTGGGCAACGTTTTTTACGACCCCTTCAACAAAGACATCCGTATATCCACCCTCAAAGGCCCTGCCTCCGGAGGGCTTTGGCACAGAGGCCCTTTGTCGCAGATATTCCCTCAAGAAAAGAGCGTTTATCTTGGTCGCGTTGCCCCGGACAAAGATATTTTGAAAAGAATAGGGAAATATCTTTGCCTGGAGAAAGAAGGGATAGCCGAGAAGCTCCGAGAGGGCGAGGGTCTCGCGGGCATCATCAAGATTGTATTTCTTGAGGGATTCGGGATCATCCCGGTAGTATCTGTCCACTTCGCCCCCCTCAATATATACCCTGTCTTCCTTTGAAAGGCCAAAATGGAGGCTTGCAGCCTTAAGCCCGTAGCTCTCGAGTTCACGCGCACTCACATCGTAATATTGCAGAAGAAACATGGTATCAACCACGTGTCTGCCGTATATTTCAACCCTCGGATAATCAATGACTCTCTCGGCCACCGTAAAGCGCGAAGGCCTTATACGTAAATCGCTTCCGTCCCTTCCCCACAAAAGCCCCACATTTTGAGTCCTGGCCCTCTTGATTACGTAATTCAGATCGAAGTTAAAGATATTGTGTCCTTCTATCACGTCCGGGTCAACGCCCCTGATCCTCTCTCCGAGGGTGTGAAGCATGGTCTTCTCATCCATGTCGCCTCCGAAGATGACCTCGCTGTATCCGCGGTTGTCCATGAGGGCAATGGATATGATCCTGTCTTCAGGACGTTCCGGGTTTGAGAAATCATAACCCGGCGTGCAGGCCGTCTCTATGTCGAGGGCCAGACGATGTAGGTCGCTGTAGAGCATACCCTTAAAAAAGGTCATGCCGCTCAGAAGCAGGTATTGGTGAACCGGATCGTTTATGAAGAGGTAAGGAGCGCCTGGAGAAGAAGGCGGCTCCCCGGAGACCTTTTGAAGATGCACTTTGGCCTTCTGGAGATCCTGCCAGTCATCCATGAGAAGGAGCCATTTGAAGGGGTTATTGCCCTCCATGGCCTCGAGTCTGCAAGGCCTCTTAAATCCTTCAATCAACGCCCTGTCTTCAATGAGGATAAAGCCCGAAAAAGGCTTGTCCAGCTTCTCGACTCCGGCATCTCCGCGGATAAAAAGCCTGATGACCTGCGGCCCTGACAATTCAACAGCTACCAGACCCGGCAGGGGATCAGCGCCGCACAGTACCGCGTTTTGCTCAAAGTTTAATGGCTTTGTATTCATCGTTTCCATCGTCCCTCGTCACCGTCATGCCGACGAAGCCTGTCCCGGACCTCGATCCGGGAGCCGGCATCCGGTCATTGTTCCGGCCTTCGCGGAAATGCCGACCTGGATTCCGGATCGAGTTGGCTTTTGACATGCGCCGTTTTCATCCTTCGTTGTGCCCTGACCGGGCATGACCATTTATATGAAAACCACCTTCCCTTTATCCCTCCCCCTTTACCGTCGAAGCGTCGGGATGCGGCGGCATCCTTCCCTCCCCCTCGATGGAGATGGGAGGGCAGGTTACGAGAATCTCGTAGTCCCTGTCAAATTTCCTCCCCCTCGACGGGGGAGGGAGGGGTGGGGGTGATTTTCATCCTTTGTTGCGCCCCATTCGGGCATGACCGTTTATACTAAAAGCTATCATATCCTCCATCCGCTTAGAATGGATGCATACCCACCGCCTATGGCAAGGGCAAAAAGTAGTACCACCTCCAGAATCTCATTAGTGGCACCAAGAAGGTCTCCTGTTATTCCTCCGTAGAGCTTAAGGAAATACCATCTCAGAATGCGGCTCGCCATATAGCCCGCCAGAGGCACAATAACCCCAACAGGCCCGAATGGGATGCATATAACAAACACCCCTATAAGCGATAGGACCCTGTGATTCTTTGACGCGCCTGCGACAAAGGGGGCACCCATGCCCTGAGTGCTTCTCGCGTAAGGCATGCTTGTGACAAGCTCGGTCATCATGGCCCGGGATGACGCCATGACAGGCACGATCAGAAAGAATATTTCACCCTCGATCAATGCGTCAAAGGCAGCCCACCTGCCAAGTACATCAACAACCAATGCAGTCACACCGAAGGCCCCTGTGTGGACATCCTTCATGATTGCAAGCCTTCTTTCCCTGTCAAAGATTCCTCCTATGGAATCGGCCCAATCGGCAAGACCGTCCAGATGGAGACCTCTTGTAAGGACAACTTCCAGCACAACCATCAGGACAGCGATTCCCGCTGGCCACGGTCGAACGGATATCATGCTCAATAATTGTGAGGCTCCCAGCATCAAGGCCCCCAACGCGGCACCCACCCAGGGAAACCAGGGAAGGGCCCTATGGAGTTCTGCGAGTCTTGAACCCGCCGGGATGATCGTGAGCGTATTTAAGGCAGCACTCAAACCGCTCAATATGGAAACCATGTTAACTCCTTTTTTACCTGGCGGCCATGACCATTTCCTTTTATGTTACGAAGGATGGCAATAGTCTTTATCCTCATCCGCAACTCTGAAAAGCGCATTCCTGCTACAAGGCGTTATTAATGCCCCGTACGGCTCAAATCTGTAAATGTAAAGGGCGTCCCCCTATTGGGGGGTAATGCCCACGGACGCGAAGGTGGCCATCTCGTTAAATACCCTTACGGCTGCCTCGATTATCTGCAGGGCAAGGGCTGCGCCTGTGCCCTCTCCAAGCCGCATATCCAGATCGAGAATGGGTTTTATTGCCTCCCTCTGGTAGAAGACCTTGTGACCGGCCTCCTGCGACAGATGCGAAAAAAATAGATAATCTTTCACCTCCGAGCAAAGCCGCATCGCAACAAGGGCCCCGGCGCCTGATATGAATCCGTCAACCACGACTACCAACCTTCGGGAGGCTCCGCCAAGGCACAGGCCCGTTATGGCTGCGATCTCAAGCCCTCCAAGGCATGAAAGCACTGAAAGAGGATCAGACAAGCAGGCTTTGTTAACTCTGAGAGCCTTCTTCACTACCTCTATCTTGCGCATGAGTGCTTCTCCCTCAACTCCCGTACCCTTCCCAGTTACATCTTTCGGAGCGGCAGGAAGAAGGGCAGCAAAAATCGCGGCAGCAGGAGTTGTGTTACCTATGCCCATCTCTCCTGTCGCGATCATTCCCGCGCCTTCCAGAAAAGCCTTCTCCGCCATTTCAACACCGACCTCTATCGCCTTCTCTGCCTCTTCACAGCTCATGGCCGGTCCCTTGGCTATATTTCCCGAAGCCCTTCTTACATTTCTTTTGATAAGGCCCCCGGCATCTTTGATCTCCTCCTTGACGCCCACATCAACCACATTGACCTTTGCCCCTGCCCATCTTCCAAGAACGTTGATCGCGGCTCCGCCTCCAAGAAAGTTCCTGACCATAAGGCCCGTAACCTCCTGAGGATATGCGCTTACGCCCTCTTCCACAACGCCGTGATCTCCTGCAAAGACAAATATCTCCTTTTTACCGGTATCGGGCCTCGGAAGACCCCTTATGGCCGCAACCCTGGCGGCGATCTCCTCAAGCCGCCCCAGGCTCCTTCTGGGCTTTGTAAGATTGTCCAGTCGCTCCCAGGCCTTCACCAGATCCTCTTCTGGTACCGGCACTATACTTTTGCAAACATCCCTCCACATGGTTTTCACCTCCTGCATTTTTGCCTCTTATTTAGTCTCCATCCATCTCTTCCATTCACTGATGGTCGGGTTTCCAGCCAAACCCTCCCATGCCCGCCCTCAAATGAAGATCACCCCCACCCCTCCCTCCCCCCTCGAGGGGGAGGGAATAATGCCGCCCTTCTCCAGAGCAAAAAAAATACCCCGCCCGGACATCCCCCTTTTGGGACGTCCGGATGGGGTACTGGCATATCCATCCGTCTGAGATCGGCAGGTCTTCTGGCTCACCCTTTCCAAATGCTCGCCTTCCCACCCACCAGGCAGTGGCTTTTAACCCGAACTATCTCGGGACATCGCAAAGGATATTTTTCCGCCTGCAGCGCCCGGAGGGACAAACTCAGTCGCGTTAGGCTCAACGCGCTTAACAGCGTCCCGACTCCAATGTTCACCACTCACCAACAGGCATCGAGGGAATACAGCACCGGCCAATATGCGGCGGATTCTCACCGCCTTCCCTTTTCATCCTCACGGCCGCAGAATCGTATTTACGGCCCGGGGAAACCAATCACAGTATTTCTTCACATAAGCGATAAGGCGCAACCTGTCAAGGGCACAATTCAGGAATTATACTAAATCCTGTTGCAACAAAGCTTGAGATATCCTAGAATGCCATTCAGCATCGTTTTATTCTTCGGAAGTTCCACAAGGAGGCGAATGAGGCACGTTAATGCTGCCTCGCGACTCCATCCCGCCGGTCGGATTTCCTTGGACATTCGGCCATGGCCATGGAAGGGAGGTGATAACCCCTTTTTCTGTAGAGGCGTTCTGACTTAAACCCTATCTATCTGAGAGGAGAAAACAATGGCCGGAAGCGTTTATAAGATCATAGAACTTGTCGGAACAAGCGATGTTTCATGGGAAGAAGCCGCAAAGAGCGCGGTTGAAACCGCCTCTGAGAGCATTAAGGATCTGCGGGTAGCGGAAATCACGAAACTCGACTTTACAGTTGAAAACGGAAAGGTGGTTTCATACAGGGCACGGGTAAACATCTCCTTCAAGTACCACAAGGGAGACTAAAGCGGTTGATACCCTGCCCGCTTTCAGTTAACCATTTGCCGGAATGCTGTTAATTATTTACCGTTAAAATAAACCCACACCTCAACCCTCCCCCGCAAGTGGGAGAGGAAACTTTTCGATCCCCAGGGGGAAGACTTGCATGCGCCGGGATGGTTAACCCCCATGCCCGGGTAGGGCACAAAGAAGGATGAAAATCTCCCCACTTCCTACATCCCTCACCCTCGACGAGGGAGGGAAGGGTGGGGATGATTTTCATATAAATTTAGTTGCAATTAAGGGTTAGGAATACGCCATGAACCAGGAAAAAAGACAACTGACGGTCCTTGATCAGATAAAGGCCTCGCGAGAGGTCAGAAAGGCAATAACCGACGCGGCCAGCACCCTTTATGCCAAGAAGGGCTTTGCGTCAACCTCAATCCAGGAAATCGCGGAGGCAGCCGGTGTAGCACTCCCTGTGACATATAATTATGTGAAGAGCAAATCCGAGATTATGCATCTCATAATGGAGGACGTCCTGGAGACCTTCAGGGAAAGCCTTACAAAGGAGACAGAGGGGATAACCGATCCCGAGGAAAGGCTTGCCATTGCCTTTATCGTCTTTGTCAGGGTGGTGGACAGGCATAAAGATCAGCTTCTTCTCCTATATCAAAAATCCGGAGCCCTGGACAAATCATCCAGGATTAGCATCATGCAGCTTGAAGTGGAGGTAAGTGAAGTCTTCGGAGAGATCATCCGACAGGGTATCGCACAGGGGAGCTTCAGGGCTGTTGACGTTGACCTGATGGCTTATAACATTATGCTCATGACCCACATGTGGGTGCTCAAGAACTGGCACTTCAAGAAAAGAATGGATTTGGATAAGTACGCCAACTTCCAGCTCAAGAACGTGATGCACGTTCTCAAGAAAGACGAATCGGAAAACCTTTGAAAAGGACTTCCGCAGGCAGGCACCCTGGCCGAAGTGCCAGGTCAGGTGGGGTATACAACGGTCCTCTGACCTACGTCTCCTTCTTCAGGATGACTATACTTCGTGGAGAAGGCTTGCCCGGTATCCTGTATTCAAATACCTTCTCCAAGCACAGGCCGTTTGCCTCAATAGTATCTCGGGCGGAAAGGATTTCGCTGTCGCACTCCGCTCCCTGGAAACATACCAGCACACCTCCCGCCTTAACCATAGGAGCGCTCCAGGTGATGGCCTGAGGCATTTTGGCAACGGCCCTGGCAGTAACCCTGTCATAGCTCGCGGTTAAAAGCGGGGTCGGGAGTTTTTCCACCCTCCCCCGGATGACCATGCAGCCGCTAAGCCCGATAAGCCTTACGGCCTCCTTTAGAAAATGTACTTTTTTTTGAACTGAATCAAGTAGATATGCCTCAAGCGCAGGCCTTAATATCTTAATTGGTATAGCGGGGAAACCGCCTCCTGATCCTATATCCAGATATCTTCCTTGAGAGGGGAAAAAACGAACAGCGGCAATGGAATCAAGAAGGAGGTCTCTTACAACTAAATCCCTGCTGGATAGACCTGTAAGATTCATTCGCTTGTTCCATTGCCAAAGCGTGTCCAGATGGATTTCCAGACGGCGGAGTTGTTCTGTGTCCAACTCCACACCCATCTCCGCTGCCCAGGGAAGAACAGTCGCGGTCATTACATCTTCTAAGCGCCCCTCATTCATCATTTTTATCCATCATTTATCACCCATCACTCATCATTTCCCTCACACAATCACCCTCCTCTTGATGATGGCCACCGCCTCCTCAGGGTTATCCACCACCCGGAAGAGGTCAAAATCCGTAGCCGAGATGGTCTTCTGCTCAAGCATCGCAATCTTCATCCAGTCAATCAACCCGCCCCAGAAGGTGGAGTCAAAGAGTATCACGGGAAAAGACCTTATCCGCTTTGTCTGTATAAGAGTCATAGCCTCAAAGAGTTCATCGAGGGTGCCGAACCCGCCGGGCATGATGATATATGCGACCGCATATTTTACGAACATGACTTTTCTTATGAAGAAATACTTGAAAGCAACCTTGACATTTGCAAACTCATTGGCTTTTTGCTCGTTTGGAAGATGTATATGGAGGCCTACGGATTTCCCTCCAGCTTCGGCGGCCCCCTTGTTGGCCGCCTCCATGATTCCCGGGCCGCCTCCTGAGATGACATTGAAACCGTTTTCAACAAGAAGCCTTGCAATCCTCACAGTAGTGCGATAGGCGCTGGTATTGGGCTTCAGACGCGCGGAGCCGAAAATCGAAACCGCAGGATAGACCGTCGGCATCACATCAAAGCCTTCTACAAACTCGGCCATTATCTGGAAAAGTCTCCAGGTATCCTTTACATTTATGTCATCAACAAGATACTGTTTTTCCGTCATGGCGAATGGGTCTCCCTCTGCCCTGCGAAAGATTCCCCGGCTATACGGGGGATTGTTATTGAGCTTTGTTCTTTGTTGGGATACACTATCAGCCCATGCTTGATTCAGTCAAGCATCCAGGCTTCTATCTTTCTTGAAGGAAAGGCTGGTTTTTCCCGGATTGAAAATTGACCTCGTAACACAGGAAAACTTTTTCAGCTTCATACATGCGGGCGGAAAGCCTTGGCACAAAAATTATCTTGGCATGTACTCGAGCCAGTGGCGCGGGGCCACGATTGACCCTGCACTCATGATGATACCGGCAGACGATCATCTCGTGCACCGGGGGGACGGCGTCTTCGACGTTATGAGATGCATCGAAGGCAGTATCTACCAAATGGATGGACACCTGGCCCGTCTTGACCGATCCGCGAAAGCCGTCTTTCTTCCCCTCCCTGCTGAATATCCCCACCTGAGGGACATCATAAAAGAAGTTACCGTCCTGGGGGGCGCCAAAGACTGTCTCATCAGGGTTGTCCTTTCAAGGGGGCCTGGAAGTTTTGCCGTTAATCCCTCCGACTGCCCTGAAACGCAGCTCTACATCAACATAGTGGGCTTTAAGGGAATCCCTGAAGAAGCATATCAGAAAGGCGTATCCACATGCACCTCAACTATTCCCATAAAGAAGGCCTTTTTCGCCACTATAAAGTCATGCGACTATCTCCCCAATGTGCTTATGAAGATAGAGGCCGCGGCCAGGGGATGCGCCTATCCGGTATCCCTTGATGAGGATGGTTTTGTGGCGGAAGGGGCAACCGAAAACATAGGCATTGTTACAACAGATGAGATGATCTTATTCCCTGACTTCCAGAGGACACTTGCGGGCACAACCGCCCAGAGAGTATATGAGCTGGCCGAGGAACTGGCAGCCGCAGGACTGATACGCGGGGTGGCCTTCTCAAGGATCAGGCCGGATGAGGCCTGCAAGGCGAAAGAGATGTTTCTTACGGGAACATCCATAAACATCCTGCCGGTTGTCGCCTATGACGGAAAGATCATTGGAACCGGAAGACCGGGCGAGGCGGTTAAACGCCTTTCAGCCATGCTCTCAAAAGACATGGCTGAAAACAGGGAACTCTTGACCGAACTCAACTGGGATGGCCGTGGAAAAGTGTGATTTTAAAACAGGAGGAGACAGTATGGACAGGGTCGCAAGGGTTTCAGAGATAATTGCGGGCTCGCCCATCAGCTTTGATGATGCGATAAGAGTGGGTTTTGAGCGTGCCAACAAGACGCTTCGCAATATCACCGGGATGCGGATTCTTGAGCAGAGGGTAGCCATTGAAGACGGAAGAATACAGGAATACCGCGTAAGGATGGAGGTCATATTCGTCCTTGAGCCATGAGCCGTCACCCTTGACCGTGGCACGCAAAAGATGTAAAAGACCTCTTAGATAGTGTCCATCCGTAAATGAGATAGTTTTGTCGAGTTCAAGGCGGGTGATAATTTTAACCACAGGAGTACATTGAGGTATTTCGATGATTAAAATTTGAGCCCAGCGCCGAAATCGGTAAAAATAGCCATTTACGGATGGATACCTAATAACATCAGAAACATTCATCAGGGCCGTTAGAGGCCATTGGCCAACGGTCATGCCCAAATGGGGCACAACGAAGGATGAAAATCACCCCCACCCCTCCCCCGTCGAGGGGGAGGGGCAAAGGGAAGGGGCGTTCTCGTATAAACCAAGATCAAAAGAGGGTGTCAGCCATGACCACGCAAGGCACGAAAAGGAAAAAAGGCAAAGTCCAGCCGGCCGCAGTCCATACTGCCCGTGACGCGGAAAAGGATTTCCTCGACAGCATCGGAAGCCATGTCCAGCAAGAAGACATTGAGACCCATGTCGGTGAAAAGGTGAAGACTGTCCGGGAATCCAGGGGCCTGAGCCTCAAGGACATGTCCCAGAGGACAGACCTCTCCGTCTCCCTGCTTGAGAAGATCGAAAAAGGGGACGTTAACCCGCCCCTTGGAACTGTTATAAAGCTTGCAAAGGCCCTCGACATGAAGATGGGCTACCTCATTAGCGGTGAAGAAGACAGGCCTTTCACCATCGTTAGAAGGGATGACAGGAAGGTAGTTTCAAGATACGATTCCAAGAAGGGCAAGTATTACGGATATCAGTATGAATCCCTTGCCCCCCACAAGAAAAACAGGTTCATGGAGCCTTTTCTGGTAACCCTCGAACCCTCGGCCACGAAAGAGGAGAGATCAAGCCACGACGGGCAGGAGTTCATCTTCGTGCTTAGCGGAGAAATGGAGGTATGGCTAGAAAAGGAGATCTATGTCCTTGGTCAGGGTGATGCTATATACTATGACTCGGCCATCTCTCATCTGGTCAAGTGCCACGGGACTGAACCAACCAGGATACTGGCCGTTCTGAATTCGGGCCGCTAGTCCAAACCGATATGACGAGGCCTTTGATTTGATTGCCTTTGACCTGCAGTGCTCCCGGGGACACGTCTTTGAAGGATGGTTTGCAAGCAACGAATCCTTTGAGGACCAAAAGCTCAGAGGGCTAGTGGAATGCCCCTTTTGCAGCGACAGGGCGGTTCAGAGGATGATTCCCGCCGTGTCGGTAAAAAAATCCATCCGCCGGGCACCTGAGAAAGGGCCGGATTACAGGAAACTTGCCATCGAGGTAATGGAATACATCCGGAACAACTTTGAAGACGTCGGCACCAAGTTCACCTCAGAAGCCCTCAAAATCCACTACGGAGCCTCCGAACAAAGAAATATAAGGGGTTCAGCCACTGAGGATGAAGAAAAGATCCTTAGCGAAGAAGGGGTTCAGTTCTTCAAGCTTCCTCTTGCAAGGAAGGAAGAAAAACCCCCGAACTGATTTTTTTCAGTATATTGCCGCCTCACACCCGGCGGCAATGGTCTTTCCCATCTCCTCACAGGCACTTATTGCCTCCGCGCCTACCTCTCCTCTGGAAATAACCGGCTCAAGTACCTTCTTGAACTGATAGCCCAGGCATATCCGCTCGATGGCCGCAAGGGCGCCCATGCCGTCGTTTCCTGCGCTAACAAAGACCGCGTAAGGCTTTCTGAATATCTCCCTTCTGCCCCTCGCGGCCTCATAGGTCCTGTCAAAGAGGTCCTTTACAGCTCCTGCCATGTAACCGAAATACTCCGGGGAACCTATCAAGAGACCGGAACAATTGATAAGGTCTTCAAGGGTGGCATCATAGGCCCTCTTTAAGACGACAATCACTTCTTCAATTGAAGCGGCACCCTTTGCCGCGGCCTCGGCCATGGCCTTTGTTCTGCCTGTCTGGGTATGATAGACTATAAGTAAGGTAACCATTTTCCATCCCCTTCTGCCGTTTGTCCCATAATTATCAAAATCCGTTACTCTTCGGATGCCGGAGCAGGTTCATCACCCTTCGGCCGCATCCGGACAATGGCATGATTCATGATCAGATCGTTTAGAGACGATCTGAAAACCCTTCAGTCCAACTTCGCACTTGAAATTCCACTTTATTTGCTCTAGGATGACACCTGATAGTCCAGTTGTGGCCTTGCTTAAGGTCATTTGGTCCCGAACCCTTTAACGGACTTTTTGCACTATGGAGCAGGTGCTTCTTCTAAACATCACCTATGAGCCTCTAAAGGTAATAAATTGGAAAAAGGCCCTTACCCTACTGTTTCTGGGAAAGGTAGAGGTCCTTGAGGAATACCAGAAGGAGGTACATGCCGTTTCCTTTCGAGTTCGGCTCCCCGCGGTCGTGAGACTTCTCAGGATGGTGAGGAAGCCGCATATTCAGCCCCGGTTTTCAAGACAGAACATCTATGCCAGGGACAACCACTGCTGCCAGTATTGCGGCGCGAAAATGAGTCCCGAAGAACTCACATACGACCATGTGATCCCCAAATCCCGTGGCGGCAAGACCGAGTGGAGCAACATCGTTACCTGCTGCATGCCCTGTAATCGGAAAAAGGGGGGCGCCACCCCGCAGGAGGCAGGCATGAAGCTCCTGAGAAAACCCACAAGACCCAAATGGGAGCCTGCGCTGAAGATCACCGTGGGCTACAGGGACGTGCCCCAGTCCTGGAGGGACTACCTCTACTGGAACGTGGAACTGGTGGACTGACCACCTCGGAACTAACCCCCATGCCCGAATGGGGCACAACGAAAGATGAAAATCACCCCCACCCCGCCCTCCCCCGTCGAGGGGGAGGGAAATAATGCCGCCCCATCCCGACGTTTCGACAGTAAAGGGAAGGGGCATTTTCATATAAAGCCCCATGCCAGGATAGGGCATGGGCCCTAGAGGGCATGCATTCTATCCCAGGGCGGATGTGATCCTCTCCGCGACTGCCTTTATCCTGGCCATATCGCCTGCCTTCAGCTCCCAATTGCTCACTGGAAGAGGCGGCCCTCCTTCCAGCCTTGGTATGAGATGAAGATGATAGTGCATCACCACCTGATTGGCTCCCCGGCCGTTTAACTGAAGACAGGCTACCCCGGTTGCATCCAGGGCCTTTTTTATGGCAAGACCGATTCTTTTTCCTGCGATCTGCACGGCAGCGAGATCCCCATCCGTCATCTCCCAGAGGTTTCCCGCGTGTCTTTTAGGAATCACCAGGGTGTGGCCCTCCTGAATGGGATTTATATCCTCGAAGGCAAACACCTTTTCATCCTCATAGACCTTAAAACTTGGTATCTCCCCCTTGATGATCTTACAGAAGATGCACTCATCCATGATTCTATCCTGTCTCCTTTCTTTACACTTTTACAAAAAATCCGCTTCCCCGGGCACTGCCACTCCCTCATGACAGGCCCCGGCGTTACCAAGGAGCCCCCTATGCGCCCGTCAGCATCCTCTCCAGGGCCTGCCTCTTTACTTGATCCGCATCCTTGAACTTCCTTATTCCCAGTCCCCTCATCACATTATAGGTTCCGTCCTCAAAGAGGACCGGTACCTGCGTGGTGTAATCAAGCACGTGACAGCACCCCGGAGCAAAATGGCTACCTGGTCTTCTACCCTCCCTGAACCTGGCCTTTACGCCTTCAAGTTCAGAGAAATCTACAATAATCCCCACCTGCCCCCCCGAGGCTATGACCACGTCATAAGGCTCAAAGGCCCTCTTTCTCTGCATTGACTCCTCCTCTGTAAATCACGGGCAAACTTCCCGGATCGCTTCCCCCTTAAAGACCATTCCACAGCATCTATAACATAAAACAAAACCATCCGGCAGTTAAATGATTTCCCGTACCATGAATGAATAAAACATCCTGTCGAGAAGTATTACAAATGACTTCTCTGTATTTTTATATGAAAATCCTCCTTCGCTTCACTCCTCCCCCTCAACGGGGGAGGGAGGGGTGGGGGTGATTTTCATCTTCCGTTGTGCCCCATTTGGGCATGGCTGTTAGCTGTTAATACAGCTCATTATATTCTCAAATAGTTCGTAGGGTAGATGTCTAAGTCGGAAATCTTTACATTACGGCCCTTTAATGAGGCACCAGGGATGCGGACAGGGCAAAGAGAGGCCCAATAAAAATCGTGATATATTAGTATGTTACTCCAGGGTAGGTTGCAGGACGTGAGAGAAGGGAACGTTATTTGCATAACTTGATAGAAGTTATAGCTATCTAGTATCCATCCGGAAATGAGATAGTTTCGTCGAGTTCAAGGCGGGAGATAATTTTAACCACAGGAATACATTGACGTATTTCGAGGATTAAAATTTGAGCACAACGCCGAAATCGGTGAAAATAGCCATTTCCGGATGGACACTGTCTAATTGAAAGACTAGTCTTTATGAGGAGATACGCCTTGAAGAACCCAAGATGGCTGTTTTATCTTTGCGTTTTAGCTTTCCTGACCCACGTCTTTGCCGCAGGTGCGGCGGCAATCCCCGTAGCCGAGGCAACGGCTAACCTTTCTCTTGCTTACACCCTCACTGCAGCGCCTGGCACAGAGACCTTCAGCCTCAAATTTAACGATATAAAGAGCTATGCATTCGGCTCCATAGAAACCTCCTTTTCTTATGATTTTCTAACCGGTGAATTCGATGAAGAAAGCGGCGGAGTCTCGGCCTTATTTGAGGAGGGCATCAGCGGCTCCCGGATAGAGGCACGAAGCCCCTTTACTGAGCTACCTCTTTCCCTCTACTCCTACTCCAAGGCAAGGCCCGCAGACGGCGGAAAGGTAATTGCCCAATCTGCAGCAGGTTATTCGGCATCCTTCACCTCGCTGGGGTCTGGCACACTAAATCTTTCTCTGCTGTTTGACGCGCTGGTAGATCTTCGCACTTCCGGTCCCTCGGAGCCTGTAAACGGAGAAGCCGGATACCAGGTAATTTTGGATATTGAGGGCGATGGCCGCGCGCCAGTCCTCTTGAGCGGGGGAACGGGTCTTGTTGAAAACGGCAATCTTGACAAGTGGACCAACCCTTATCAGGAAGCCATTGAAGAGGCGTTGGCCCTGGCAGACGGCCAGGCGGGAACCATACAGTTACTGGCTTATACCAGCGCAGACCCCCCTCCTGGCGGTTCTTCTGTTCCCGAGCCCATGACAGTGCTCCTGCTCGGATTAGGGCTTCTTGGAATCGCTATCCTGACCACAAGGAAATCAGGCCTTTTTTCTCGAAACTAACCCTCATGCCCTTTAGGGGCACAATGATAGATGAAAATCGTCCCCCTCCCTCACCCATCTAGGGGGGGGAGGGACAAAGGGAAGGGGCATTTTCATTTAATACCGCCAGCAGGGAGTCGGAAAATTTCGCCGAGACCTTCCAGTCCCCTGTTTTGAACCCCCTCAATCAGTCCTTTCAGGCTTTTGACAGCCCCGGGTATATAGGCCTCAAAATAGGTCTTTTCCCGAACTTTTGAAAGAAATGCAAAGGCCCCCAGGATCTGGAGGTTTCTCTGGAGGGCAAGATAGGGATAGGTCTTGTCAAGCTCTGAGGCAAGGAGTGGATTTTTCTTCTCAAGGCGGAGGCGATAGTATTCATATAGGTTCAGCCTCAGGTCTTCACCGAGGGCCGTGTAGGGATCAATAAGCAGGGAGGCAAGATCATAGCCGAGAGGCCCCATGCGGCCTCCCTGCCAGTCAACGATCCCGATCCCTCCTTCACTTATGATGATGTTTCGCGACTGAAAGTCCCTGTGCATGAAATGGCCGCAACCGGCACTGGATGCACGCTCAGCAATATAGTCAAAGGCGGAATCAAGGAAACCAAGGTCCCCGCTCATGCCCAGATAGCCCCTCAGAAACGCGCTTCTGAAATAGTCCGACTCATATCGCCTCATCACCTCCCGGTCATAAACCTTTGTCTGGCAGCACCACTCCATATCAAATCCGACAGAACCATCTGTTTGAAGCCTTAGAAGCACATCCAGCACCTGCTCATAGAGCCCTTTAGGATCGCCTCCCTTAACGATCATATCCTGGAGGCTCTTTTCACCCAGATCCTCCATGAAGAACAGGCCTGATTCAAGATCGGCCCCGTATATCTCAGGGACAGGGATACCTCTTGCCTTGAGGTGCCTGCCTATCAAGAGATATGCCCTGTTCTCCCTTTCGGCCGCCCCATCCAGGGGTTCATTTAGCATGGCTACCCCCAGGGAAAAACCATCTGCTGAAAGAACCCTGAAAAACCTCCGCACAGAGCCATCCGCAGCCATGGGCACGATGGTAATTGCCGATTCAAGGCACTTTTTCCTTCTGAGAAAGCCCCTTATAAATTTCTCAAGTCCGCCGTAATCGTCCGTCTCTTTCAATCTGCTTCCGCCTTATCTAGTGCCTATCCGGAAATGAGATAGTTTCGTCGAGTTCAAGGCGGGTGATAATTTTAACCACATGAATACATTGACGTATTTCGAGGATTAAAATTTGAGCCCAACGCCGAAATCGGTGAAAATAGCCATTTCCGGATGGACACTATCTAAACAGGCCCTTTAAAAATCCAAGTCTGCCAAGCTTTTCTCATCTTTTGTCCTTTGGACGCACTCATTTCCTACGAATTATTTCCCGGGACTTGTCCTCGCATATCGTTTTACGCCATACCCTTTGGCCGGGTTTCCTTGAGCGCAGGCCTTGCATCCGGCCATCTTTCCCTGAGTCTGTAAAGAGCATCTCTTAAACACGCTGTTGAGCACCTTATAAAAGCACACCCTGAAGGTCTTTCCCTATGGTTTTACGCTTGCTCACAACGCTGTCTGCTATCCTCACCCCTGCCCCCACCCTTACCCCGTCCCAAAGCACTGAACGGCCAACAAGAGTTCCCTCACCCAGCTCCACTCCATCCCCCAGCACTGCCCAGTCAAGAAGCCTTGCAGAGGGATGGATCAGGCAGCCTGAACCAAAAACAAATCTGTCCGAAGGAGGCCTTTTCAAGCATAACTCCTCATGCACCCTGATGTAGCTCTTAAGGGTTCCCACATCATGCCAATAGTGCCCTTTTGAGATAAATGCTGCCGGGGGGCTTCCCGCCCTTATGAGATCCCTGTAGCAGTCAATGATATCGGAAAAGACACCGGGTCGGATAAAGTCAAGCAAGGCGGGCTCTATCACGTGGATTCCCGTAAAGGCAAGCCTTCCTGGCTTGACATCCCGGCTTATATCCTTGACAAGCCCTTTCTGATCCAGTTCTATCTTGCTGAAAGAAGGCATCTCATGCACAATCAGGGTTGCAAGGCCCCCTGAATCCCTGTGTATCTTGAGGGCTGCGGCAAGATCAATGTCGGTAAGGATGTCCGCGTTTATTGCGACAAAGGGCCCGCTATCCCAGAAATCCTTTGTGTTCCTGATGCCCCCCCCTGTGCCAAGTATCTCAGGCTCGTATCGTGTCGTTATCCCGACTCCGAAGCCGGAGCCGTTCCCAAGGTAATCCTCTAATATCTTTGCGTGATGGTGCGCGTTGACTATAATCCGGTCGAAACCGTGGGACTTGAGATGATCAATAACCCAGGCTATCATGGGGCGATTCATGACCGGGATAAGGGCCTTGGGGATGCTTTCGGTCAGGGTACGGAGCCTTGTTCCCAGGCCCGCTGCAAGGATCATTGCCTTCATTGTTTCTGCTTTGCCTGTAATTGTTTTCTTGCCAAGTTCTACTTTGAAGGTTTAGGCTCTGTCAACCTATTTGACTAACTGCCATGCCCTGAAAGGGGCACAACGAAAGATGAAAATTACCCCCATCCCTCCCTCCCCCGTCGAGGGGGAGGAAAAAAGGGAAGGGCCATATTTCGTCATTCTCCGACTTGATCGGAGAATCCAATATATCATTGAATCAATGCGTTATGGATTTCGGCTTTTGCCGGAATGACGAGTAGTCATGGTTTTGCAATTGGCTCTTTTGTCTATGATATCGAATCAATGAAGCAAAGCCTTCTGACGCTAATGGAGAAACGATGAGTCATTCAACCCTTGAATTATCAGAGCTTCACTCCAGGATCGGACAGCTTTTCATGGCTGGGATGCCTGGGACCGAGATGGATGCGACCACTGAGTGCCTTATTTCCGAATACGGCCTCGGAGGGGTAATCCTTTTCAAGAGAAACATAGAAGACCCGCTTCAGCTTGCAAGGCTATGCAACCGCCTCCAGAAGACCGCCATGAAAAAGCGGGGTCTTCCGCTTTTCCTCGCCATTGACCAGGAGGGGGGAAGGGTCGCCCGCCTCTCCGAGCCTTTCACGCGCTTTCCCGGTAACGCCTCAATCGGCGAATCCGCCGATCCCCTTGAAGAGGCCCGCGAGTTTGCCGAAAAGACAGCTCAGGAAATGAGGCTCGTAGGTTTAAATATGGATCTTGCGCCTGTTGTTGATGTAGCGAGAGACCTGGTTGAGGCACACCTAGAAGGCCGAATATTTTCAAGAGATCCCGAGATGGTTGCCAGACTTGGGGCGGTTGTTGTAAATGGGCTTCAGGATAAAGGTGTCATGGCGGTCGCAAAGCACTTTCCGGGCCTTGGAGCGGCAGGCCTCGATCCCCACCACAGGCTCCCTTCCATCAATATTGAAGAAAAAGAACTTACAAAGACAGACCTGCGTCCATTTGCTGCCGCAGCGGCGGCGGACGTATCAGGCATTATGACATCCCACGCAGTCTATCCCGCCCTCGACCCAGGCGTTCCCGCCACCATGAGCCATAGGATCATAACTGGAATCCTGCGCGATGAACTGGGATATCAGGGCCTTGTGATTTCAGACGACCTCGAGATGGGCGCAATAGCGGGAGATAGAGGCATCTCGGAAGCAGCATTGGCGGCCTTTATGGCAGGGGCGGACATCCTTCTTATCTGCAAGGATCAAAACAAGGTGCTTGAGGCCATGCACGCACTGAGGGATGCGGTACTCAGGGACGAGCGGCTTGTATCGAGGGTCAATCGGTCGGTTGCCAGGGTCGAAGGAGCAAAGGCAAGGCTTATGGAATCAACCATATTTGCCTCCATTGAGGATGTCTCGGAGTATTTTGGAATGGCTTGATGGTTCTCAGGTCTAGGCTTTGATCCAGGCATTGGCTGTTATTCATGGGAAAGCACCTTACTTTGTCACGCGAGGTCTGATCCGATAAATAAAACGGAAAAATAGCCGGTTAGGGTGCCTTCCCTGGTCTGACAATGGATACACCGAAATGACGGCGCAGTTACACGCCTTCAATCCTGGAAGGACATCAGCCCTTGCAGCGAGACCCGCGGCTGAAAATATCTCCGTTAAGCCTGCATAGTATTTCCTGGAAGGAAAGGATGGTTTTACAGTGTTAGATTCTGTCGTTGTAGCTTTCTATTTTGCCTTCATGCTCTTCCTGGGCTGGAGGAGCAGACGTCAAGATGCCCAGTCCTACTGGGTTGCAAAGAGGAGTTACTCAACACCAAGGATCGCTATGAGCCTGGTGGCTACGGTCTTCGGCGCTTCATCTACGATGGGCATAATCGGCATGGGCTACCAGCGGGGACTGACGGCAGCATGGTGGGCACTGATAGGAGGAATGGCACTTATCCCGTGCGCTTTTTTTCTGGCCGAGCGGATAAGACGGCAAAAGGCCATGACCCTTCCCGACATCCTGAGAGAGGCATACGGAGACAGGGTTTCGGTCCTTGCAGGAATAATGATCGCCATTGCATGGTGCGGGGTAATAGCAGCTCAGATCATAGCCGGAGGGCGGCTCATTTCTGGATTTTTCGGCATGGATATGGGTCTTGCAATAGCAGGCGTAGCTGTGGTCTTTACGATCTACACCTTCTGGGGAGGGCAGCTCTCTGTAATCAAGACAGATTTCTGGCAGCTATTTCTTTTCATTGGTGGTCTCATTGTTGCCCTTGGCTTTCTTTGGTCTGGTGGCAATTCTTTTCAATTGGGAGCCGGCGGCCTTCCCGAAGGACACCTTGACTTTCCGGTGACAAAGACCTTCGGATGGTATGAGGTGATGATCTTCTATCCCCTGATCGTGGGATTCCCCTATCTTGTTGGTCCAGACATCTATTCGCGGATATTCTGCGCCAAGGACGGCCTTACCGCCAGAAAGGCTGTTTTTGCCTCCGCCTTGGTCATAGTGCCCATCGCCTTTCTCCTCGCATTCTTCGGGGTCATGGCCAGGGCGGCCCTTCCGGGGATCGCGCCGGAAGCGGCCCTGCCTCAGGCAATATCCTCCTTCGTCCCGGTAGGGCTCAAGGGAATAATACTGGCCGGGTTTCTGGCCGCAGTCATGTCCTCGGCAGATACCTGCCTCATATCCGCCTCGACAATCATAAGTTTAAACGTTGTCAGGCCATTTAAGGATCTGGGCGAGGAAGGACATTACCGCATTACCCGCGTTCTTGTGCTTGTCCTCGGCGTCATATCCTGGCTGATTGCAAGCCGGCAGGCGGGAATCATCGCCTCGCTTCTGCTCGCTTACTCGGTCTTTGTAGGAGGGGTTGTTTTTCCGACTCTCTGCGCCCTCTTTAAGGATCGAATCAGGGTGAGCAGCACCGCGGCCCTTTTTTCGATTATAGCTGGCGGCGGACTCGCGCTCCTTGGAAAATTTGAGGGCGGAATCATCGTCAAGATTTTTATTACGGAACATGGCCAGGCTCTTCTCCAATCAACCTTTGGTCCCCAGTACCTTGCGATCCTGCCACTCATTGTCTCAGCCGCGATACTAGGGGGACGCCCTTTACTTTTGCAGATTTCTAACCGTTCCCAGAAAAAGCATACCGGAATCGAAAATAACTTATCTTTTTGACTATGGTTTTAAAATTTCCTTTTTTAAGTTCACATAGATCTTGAAGTCACTAAAGGGTGGTGCTTAATAATGAGTATTGAATGAAGTCAGGAATATTGTTGAAGATGATTAGCCGACAAGGAGCGTGGAGGAGGAGCCTGTATGATTGCACCGGCTGACCTTTTTGAAATGGATGGTTTCGGCCATAAGGGATTTTTTGAAGGAGTTGATTATGTATGGGAGGCGCTTTCCAGACTGAAAGGCTATCTCAAGGACAAAATCTCACCTAACGTGGGGGCGGCCAAAAATGCAATGATATCAAAAACCCTCATCCTGCATCAGGGAAAAGTCCTTAAGGATAATGCCGAGATTGACGCTGGCGACGCGACTAAAGGAGACTTGAGGGTAATTGTTGACGGCGAACTGCTGGAAGGCGCATCCGTAATATTCGCCGGGGCCTTCCTGTTCGGCGAGGATATACAGCTCGGGAAAGGTACCGTGGTCGAGCCAGGCGCCCTTCTAAGAGGCCCAACTATAATAGGCGATTGCACTGAGGTAAGGCAGGGGGCCTATGTGCGCGGGACATGCCTTGTGGGCGACAGGTGCGTGGTAGGGCATACAACAGAACTCAAGGCAGCCATCATGCTTAACGGAGCCAAGGCAGGTCACTTCGCCTACGTTGGAGACAGCATACTCGGAAACGACGTAAACCTCGGCGCCGGAACAAAACTTGCCAACCTGAAGATCATAACCCAGGACATAACCATAAGGATTGAAGGCAAGCTATTTCACACTGGCCTGCGAAAGATGGGCGCTATCCTGGGGGATAGGGCCGAGCTCGGGTGCAACTCCGTCACCAACCCCGGCGTTATCCTCGGAAAGGGTTCGCTGGTCTATCCTTGCGTTGGCGTGCCACCCGGCTTTTATCCGGCCAAGACAGTTATCTCCATGAGGCCGAAGGATGTACTTTCCATCCGAACGCAGGGAATCTTCTGAGGCTTCTCGTAGAGCAGAATGCTAAGCTCGCTCTCGCTTTGGCATACAAGGGATATGTATTAGAAACAGGGACCATTGTCCTCGCCGGTGAAGCAAAAAAGTTGCTGGAAAACCAAACTGTCAGAAGCGCCTATCTCGGAGTGTGATGATCTCTCCAGTAAGTATTCCCCGGAACAGCAAGACGGTTCTATCAAGGAGGAAACGAAGCAATTTGGGATCTTCCGAAAGCATCGTCGTCAGATTGTCAGATGGCTGAAAAGCCTTGATGTGAAACAGATTGGCCGCCTGAAGGAACGATGCAGCCGGAGCGCTCGCCATTTTGAGATCATTGTTGAGAAAAATGACAAAGACCGCGCAACCTCTCTTTCATGGAGTTTGAAAGGAGACTGCGCTTCCATACAAGGGAGCTGCAATCACTCTCTGTGCTGTAAAGCGATTTCTGAAGAGCGTAGTGCGGGAAATCCGCACGCTACTTTGCGAGAGAGCCGGAGGCGGGCGACCGCCTATGGCGACCTGGTGAGGGAGGGGGAATTTTTTTCCTATCCGATTATGGGTTTTTGCTTTGCATTCTTGGCTCATATAATTTGATCGGCAATAC
>Ga0210028_1000901_pt1 | contig 25540 bp, 27 predicted proteins | sample CryGeymeta201513_FD_185468 | JGI IMG/M metagenome (GOLD analysis project Ga0210028, IMG submission 185468) | Groundwater microbial communities from Crystal Geyser aquifers in Utah, USA - Crystal Geyser metaG 2015-13 (SPAdes) (version 2) | ecosystem: Environmental > Aquatic > Deep subsurface >...
GCCGGAATTTATTCATTACTACAATACCGAGCGGCCACATATGGGGCTGAATATGAAAACTCCAATGGAAGTGGTGCAAAGCTATTGACTAGAGAACAGCAAATTAAACGCCTGTGGATAACCGTGGGCAACCCAAAACCACTAAATCCCCACTAATTATATCCTCAAAATCTTGATGCTGGGGTTGTGTTATAATTGCCCGTTTTCAATCAGCCTCTTCTCCTTCAAATACCTGCTAACTGCATACCAAATTGAATTAGTCACTGGAATTAAAAGGGCCCAACGCGGGTCTTTTTCAATCCACGCGATTACGATCGGCAGGATGGAAGACACACCGGAATAAAAAAACACCACAATTAAATGTTTGATTGCCTCTTGGGTTGCTCGTGTCATAAATTTTTTAAAATAGTTATGGCTTGCTCAAGATGACTAATAACTTGAGCGATATTGTTTGTTGGTTTGACCTCATTATAATTTTTTCTAAAATCCTGAACCCATTTTAACAGATTAGTGCCCGGACAAGCCGTACTGGCCGGGATCTCTTGATGGCCTAACACATTACTGATTTGGATATTATATTTTGTCTGTAACTTTATCACTAAATCCTTAAGCGAGGACAACTGCGCCTCTGTCGGAACTTCATCCATAAAATTACCGGTCAAACAAATGCCAAGCGATTTGAAATTCATGTCTGAACTGGAGGCATGCGCTCCCACTATATTTTCCGCCCGGCCCGGCCAAATCTTGCCATCAGCGGTGATAAAATAGTGATAGCCGATATCACCCCAGCCCTTGGAAATATGATATTTTTTGACAGCATCAAAAGTTGTCGTGTCACGGGCAGTGGCAGTGTGATGGACTATTAAATATTTGATTGATTCTGGTTTAAGATCCATACAATGAAATGGCTAAATTTATTAAAGCCCCAAGCAGACCTCCGATTGAGGCAGTGATTACTATCCAAAAGAAACATCCTCTTGGCTGCTGGCAAGACAGATTTTTCTGGCTTTCACATGGGCGTGGGCCCGGCTGTGTCCGGTTACCTTTCCCCAGCCATGACAATCACATTTATAGCAGACGGTAATTTTATTTTCTTGCAGAATTTCACTGGCTGTTTTTTTATACCACGCGGCTTTGGCTTTCCGGGTGGCTTGAAACTTTTGAAGTTTTTCTGGCCAATCTTTTGTCATATGGTTTTTATATCTTTGTCCTCCGGATATGATTTCTTAAAACTTAATTTAATCTCATCTGGTTCGTAGGCTACATTGATATGGTCGCCAACACTTAAACCATAAATATCTTTAAGCCATTTGCCTTCAATAATGATGGCCGGCACTCCATACTTTCGGTAACTAATTGTGCGTGTGTCCTTAATCCTGGCTTTAATGCTGTATTCCTCGGCCACCTTGGTTTGAGTCCAGCCGGCGGCTAAAAGCCGCCTGATTCTTTGGTTGCGTTTTGATTTTTCTAAATGTGAATTGTGCATATTTTTTAAATATTCAAAAACCCTATCTATTTCAAATAGATAGGGTTTTTGCCCAAAATGGGCTTATTTTAGCTAAATTGTGTGGTTTTTTCTACTTGCCCGCCCAGTTGGCGGGATTCCTCATTTCCCATGGCACTTCTTATATTTTTTCCCTGATCCGCAGGGACACGGCTCATTACGGCCAACTTTTTTTGCTGATCCGCCCCGGCTGGATTCTACTGGCGCTTCTTTAATTTGCGTGCCGGAAACAGCCCCTATTTTTGCCGGTTTTGCCACGCTCACATTATCTTGCCCATAATTCTTAATTCTTGATTCTTGATTCGAGGTTTTCTCCGCACCCTTAAAAATCAATTCTTGCTTATTGTTTATTACTCTTTGCTCTTTGCCCTGTGGCGCCAACCCGACCTTAAAAATTGAATACGCCACCTGTTTCTGAATATTATTATTAAGTTGAATAAACATCTGATAAGCTTCGCGCTTATATTCCACTAACGGATCTTTTTGCCCGTAACCACGCAGACCAATGCCAGTGCGCAGATGGTCCATCGCATCAATATGCTCCACCCAAAGCATATCAATTGAACGGAGTAAAATCATTTTTTCCACCTGTTGCATCGGCTTAACTTTAATCTCCCCCCCTATTTTAGGGGGGGGGTCGCCACTAGGCGACAGGGGGGTATCGTTATCTGCCAATGCATTTATCCTCTCGACCAGCTCATCATACACCTTATGCGCCAAATCTATGAAATAGTTTATCAGCTTATCTCTTGCTCTGACATCTTCAGCCTTATCCCCCGCAGTTTTCTGAATATCGTCCATTTTCAATCTCACTTCCAAAGGCAAGGGGAAAATCGTATCCACCACCTCATAAATTTCATCAATATTCCATGCTGTTTCGTCATCCGACTGGGTATGAAAGCTCACCACCTGTTCAATCTCTGCTTCCACATTTTCTAAAATCATCTCACGAAAACTTTCATTTTCTTTATTTTGTAATTTGGAATTTGGAATTTGTTTGGCATTTGTAATTTGGAATTTGGAATTTTTATCAACTTTTTCCCCGCTCTTCATACTTTCATATATGTCAAGGATTCTATCTCTCTTTCTATAAATCACCTCCCTGTGTTTATTAATCACATCATCATATTCAAGCAAATGTTTTCTAATGTCAAAATTATGCCCCTCAACTTTTTTCTGCGCCGCTTCCAGCGACTTGGAAATCATCGGGTGCGCGATCGGGACGTTATCAGGCAATCCTAACTTACCCATTATGGTACCAATCCTGTCCGAACCAAAAATCCTCATCAAATCATCCTGGGTTGACACATAAAATCTTGACTCGCCCGGATCGCCCTGACGGCCGCTCCGTCCTCTCAACTGATTATCAATTCTCCGAGACTCATGTCTTTCAGTGCCAATCACATACAGCCCGCCGAGTTGCTTGACTGCCTGATACTCTTCCTGGGAAGCGCCCTCTCCGCCAAGCTTAATATCCACGCCGCGGCCGGCCATATTGGTAGCCAGTGTCACCTTGCCTTTTTTGCCGGCTTCAGCGATAATCGCCGCTTCCTTCAGATGGTTTTTAGCATTCAAAATATTATGCTCAATTCCTTCCTGATTTAATAAATGTGAAAAAAATTCATTTTTTTCAATGGAAATCGTGCCGACCAGAACTGGCTGGCCTTTTTCCTGTTTGGCCTTAATGTCTTTGATCACCGCCTCAAATTTCGCTGCCTCGTTTTTGTAAATCAAATCTGGCTGGTCAATTCTGATCAACGGTTTGTTAGTCGGTATAACCATCACGTCTAAATTATAAATCTTGGAAAATTCTTCTGCTTCAGTGGCCGCCGTGCCTGTCATCCCCGCCAATTTTTTATACATCCTGAAATAGTTTTGAAAAGTTATCGTGGCCATGGTAACCGATTCCTGTTTAACTCTGACCCCCTCTTTGGCTTCAATCGCCTGGTGCAACCCTTCGGAATAACGGCGGCCATACATCAGCCTGCCCGTGAATTCGTCAACGATAATTATCTCGCCGTCCTTAACCACATAATCCTTATCGCGTTGGAACAAGGTATGCGCTTTTAAAGCCTGCTCAATATGATGCACCTCGCTAACCCCTTTTTCCGTGTAAATATTTTTAATGCCCAGCAGCTCTTCCATCTTTTTAATGCCCTCATCAGTTAAAGTGGCCGCGCGCATCTTTTCATCTATGTTATAATCCCCGCCTTCTTTTAATGTTGGAATAAGTCTGGCAAATTTCTGATACTTTTCACCAGCCTCCTCTGCCGGCGCTGAAATTATCAGCGGCGTCCTTGCCTCGTCAATTAAAATAGAATCCACCTCGTCAATAACGGCAAAATTCCAGCCGCGCTGAACTTTCTCTGATTTTTCGCGAGCCATATTGTCGCGCAAATAATCAAAACCGAATTCATTGTTAGTGCCATAAGTAATATCGGCCGCATAAGCTTCTTGTCGCGCACACGGCTTTAATTTTTTCAGCCGCGCGTCCTGAAATTCTTCATTAGAAAATTCCTCGTCATAAAGATAAGCTTGCTCATGCACAATTATTCCAACTGATAAACCCAGCGCATTATATACCGCCCCAATCCAAGCCGCATCGCGCCTGGACAAATAATCATTAACAGTCACTATATGCACGCCTTTACCCGAAATGGCATTTAAGGCCGCCGCTGGCGAAACAGCATAAGAAGTTTTACCCTCGCCTGTTTTCATTTCCGCAATTTTACCCTGATGCAGCACTTCGGCGCCAATCATCTGCACATCAAAATGACCCGAGCCCATTTTCCTTTTAGCCGCCTCGCGAGTCGCCGCAAAAACCTCTGGCAAAATTTCATCCAGAGTTTTTCCTTTTTTGACTTTTTCCTTCCAGCCAGCCGCTAATTCCCTTATCTCTCCGTCTTTCATCTTTTCACATCTAGCTCCCAGTTTTCTGATCTCTGCTATGAGCGGTTCCAGCTTTTTGATATACTTGGCATTCGGATCACCGAATATTTTAGTTAAGATAGACATTAATTTTAAAACTATTATTTACAATAATTTCTTGGGCAAAAGCAAGACATACATCCCGGCCACTACCGACATCACTGCCATAATTAAAAAGATGGCATCAAAACTATAATGCTTGACTATCCAGCCGCCCATGACCGCCGCGATTGCCGGCACCAAATATGCCATGGCATCGTAAAAACTCCATTGCCAAGCAGCTTTTTTATTATCAACATTTTTACCGTAAAGGCTGTGGAACGCCGGCCAAAAAAAAGCAGCTGCCACCCCCAATAAAACCTGGGCCACATAGAGCATCGCCACTTTGTCAGCAAAATAGTACATCATATACGCCCCGGCTACAATAAACTGCGACCAGGCAATGCCCACTTCAGATTCCTTCATCTGATTCTCCCATTTGCCAGTCATAAATGTCAAGACACCGGTGGTAAACAAAAAAACAGCCCAAGCGTTTGAGGCAATCTGAATATCGCCACCCAATCTCTCAACAAATAAGGCGTAAATCGGCCCAAACATGCCAAAGGCGAACATATAGAAACCACTAATCACCAAAAGCACCGAAAGCGCCTTATTAATTGTCGGCGTATTATGCCGAAACAAATGTCGCACAATATAGTTCATATATTTATTCTATCATAAATCATATTATAGAAAAAGTAAAAAATAAAATTGTCATAATCATAGGATGCGGTTGTGATCCAGTTGAGATTAACTCATCTGATGTGACTAGAATTATTAATTCATGCTTCGAAACACCACCGGCTGCCTGTCCAAAAATTGCTATTGTTAAAGAAGATGAGCTTAATACGGCCTCGACATTGCGAGAAACGTTAAATCAATTAAAAAAGATGGGTTTTGAAAAAACACAAAAGATTAAAATTATGGATCCAAGTCCGTTATTTGCTAATAAAATAATGGAAATCTTGGAATAATATTTTTAGAAAACCCCACCCAATAAGTCTTTGGCGGGGTTTCATTATTAATAATATGTTATCCCTGAATCACTTATTTATAATTTTATATACATCTCCTGCTCCCATGGTCATCACCACCTCGCCCAACTGAACATGCTTCTTTAAATAATTTCTAATCTTAACCAAGCTTGGCAAATAAATGACCGGCTTCGGGCGCTTGAATTTTTTGTTCATCAAATCAGCTAAATCCTTGCTCGTTATCCCCCATTTATTTTCTTCCCTGGCCGCATAAATCGGCGCTAAAATTAAATCGGGGGCCAAATTCAAACTGGCCGCAAATTCATTCAAAAAATCATTCGTTCTTGAATAAAGATGCGGCTGATAAACCAGCCAGAAAGTTCTGTTGCCAAATTTTTGTTTGGCCGCTTTTAAGGTTGCCCTTATTTCTGTGGGATGATGCGCATAATCATCAAAATATTGGATCCCCTCACGCTCGCCTTTAAATTCAAAACGGCGCCAAACGCCGTTGAATTTAGAGAGCACATCCTGGACCACCTGAACTTTGACTGCCAAAATTGCCGCCACGGAAATTGCCGAGAGCGCGTTGTAGACATTAAAATTACCAGGGACTTTTAAGCTGAAACGGATGCCGTCATACTCTTTTAATTTTTTGCTTGCCAAAGTAAAATTAGTGTCGCCATTATCACCAATTTCAATGCTCGCCGCCCTAAAATCAACCAGTTGATTATCAACTCCAAAACTAATCTTATTGCCCCTGGCTGTTTTGGCCAGTTGCAGCGCATGCTTGTCATCGCCATTAAAAACCAGCCAGCCATCGTTTTTAATCTGGCTGATAAACCTTTTAAAGCTTTTTTTCACTCCCGCAATGTTTTTAAAATAATCCAAATGCTCCGCTTCAATATTAGTCACCACGCCGATATTAGGCTGATAATTTAAAAAATTATCCCGATACTCGCAAGCCTCTGATACTAAATATTGACTTTTACCCAGCCTTAAATTCCCATCAAATTCTTTTAATTGCGTGCCGACAAAGACGGTTGGATTCAAACCGGCCGCTTCTAAAATTAGTCCGACCATTGAAGTCGTTGTGCTCTTGCCATGCATCCCGGCCACGGCAACTGTGTATTTGCCCTGTGATAAACCGCCCAATACCTGATAAACAGAATAGGTGGGCAGCTGTAAATCGCGCGCCCTGATTAACTCCTGATTATCTTTGCTGATTGCTTCGGTGTAAACAACTAGATCAATATTATTGCCCAGATTGCTGGCCGCATGCCCTTTATAAACTGTAGCTCCCAGTTGCTCCAATTTTTCCGTAATCTCTGATCTATCCCTGTCTGACCCGCTGACTGCTTTGCCCAAACTCAAAAAATACCTTGCCAGCGCACTCATTATAATCCCCCCGATGCCAATCAGGTGGATTTTTTTTATTTTTTCTAAATCTAACGGCATATTATAACGGCATATTATTTGGCTAAACTTAAAATTAATCCGGCAATTTTTTCCTCCGCGCCCCATTTAATTACTCGCTGCGCCTTGTCTCCCAGTCCCTTCATTTTCTTTTTATCACCTAATAAATCCCTGACGCGTTTAACAAACTCCTCGCCGGCCAATTCTTTTTGATCCAATATTTCAACCGCTCCGCGCTCATAAAAATATAGCGCATTATCAACTTGGTGTGAATTAGGAATGGGCATAATAATCGCCGGCTTGCCCAAATATGCAATTTCTGTCAACGCCCCCATACCGGCACGCGACACAATTAAATCAGCCAACTGTAAAACCTCCGTACTATCCACTAAAAAATCATATTTATAATAATTACCATAATTCGTAATTTTTGATTCATAATTCATGATTCCCGTCACATGAACTATCTGACAAAACTTAACCAACTCTTTAATAGAATCCTCTACTAATTTATTTATTGATCTTGCTCCTCTGCCCCCACCCATTACCAGCACTCTTGGTAACTGCTCATTTAATTTATATTTATCAATCAAATCTTGAATTTTTGATTTGGGATTCCGGATTTCCTGCCTCACCGGATTGCCTGTTATCTGAACTTTGCTCTGCTTAAAATTCTTGACGCTTTCGGGAAAACAAACAGTGATTATTTTAGCAGCCCCGGCGCACAATTTATTGGCCAGCCCGGCCCGCACGTCTTGCTGATGAATCAAACTGGGAATTCCCAGGAGCCAGCCAGCCCAGACCACTGGTACCGCCACATAACCACCGGCAGAAACTATGACATCAGGCCGACATTTTAAGATCAGAATAAATGACTGGAAAAAACCAAGCGCGATCTTGAAGACATCCATAAAATTAAGCAGACTAAAATACCGGCGCAATTTGCCGCTGGCAACTGCCTTAAATTCTATGTTATATTCCCTGATGACGGACTCTTCTGGCCCAGCCTTTGTGCCCAGCCAATAAAAATCAACGTCAGGATTTTTATCCTTCAGCTCTTCCACTACGGCCAAAAGCGACGTCACTGAACCCAGTGTCCCGCCACCGGCAAATAATAATTTCATAATTTTAAATGAATTTTAAAATTTAAAATTTAAAATTCTAATTCTATCTCCTCCTCACCCTAGAGGCATCAACCACCATATTTTGTTGAGTATGTTTTGATATATTAACTACTATGCCTATGCCGGCCATCGCCGTCATCATGGCTGTGCCTCCATAACTAATCAAGGGCAATGGCACGCCAGTCAAAGGCATCAGTCTGAGCATTGCCGCCACATTGACAAAAAATTGTCCTACTAGCCAGGTGGCAACGCCAACCCCAATTAAATTACCAAACATATCAGGGGCATTTTTAGCCACTTTCATCATTCTAACAAATAACCATAAAAATACAACTATAACAGCTAAGATTAGCACAAAACCAAGCTCCTCTGCCATCACGGCAAAAATTGAATCACCGGCCACCTCTGGCAAATACTGAAACTTCTGCTCTGAATGACCAAGGCCTAAACCGAACCAGCCGCCAGAGCCGACTGCCAAAAGCGCCTGATTTATGTGGTAACCAATTCCCTGCGGATCAACACTTGGATCTAAAAAAGATGACAGTCTGTCTAGACGATATGGCGCGGCTTTAATTAAAACTGCCAAACCAGCCACGCCGGCGAGCATTATATAAAATAGATGCTTATACCTAGCGCCAGCCGTATAAAAAACCACCAGACTCATGAGAATAATAATAAACAGAGTGCCAATGTCGGGCTGTAAAATTATCAAACCTCCGACCAATCCCAAATAAACCAAAAAAGGTACCAAGCCATAAGCCGCCGTTTGCACCCTTTCCTTTCTTTTTTCCAGCCAAGCGGCTAAATACACAAGAAAAGTTAGCTTGACAATTTCCGCTGGCTGCAAGGAAAATCCGCCGATATTAAGCCACGACTTTGCCTTGCCATAATCAGCTCCGATGCCCGGTATAAAAACCAACACCAGCAGCCCGAGAGAAAACCATAAAAGCGCAGCTGAAAACTTCTTCCAGAGACGATAATCAACTCTGGACAATACTAAAAACAAAAATAAGCCTGGCAACAGGCCTTGCATTATCTGGTGTTTTAAATACCAATAACTATCTTCAAATTTATCATAACCAAGCACTGAGGTGGCAGAAGAAAGCATTATCAGTCCAAAAACAACTATCACTCCAAATAAAATTATCAAGGTATAATCTGGTTGGTGGTTTAAACGTTTCATTTGATTTTAAATTAATCACTCATCTTAAAAAACTTGCCTCAAATGCATTTTTTATGAACTCATTAATTTCCTTCTCTCCAAACACCTTATTCTCCACCAGACTTTTAATTTCTTTTTGCAAATTAGTATTATAAAATTCCGGCCCGTCAGTGTTAATCGTCAATTTTACCCCGGCCTGATAAAGTGTATCATATATCTTCTTCATCTCTCTGTAACTCTTGATCCTGCCAATAAACAAATTGCTTGTCGGGCAAAGTTCTAAATAAATATTATTACTGGCAAGCTGCTGCATTAATTTCTTATCTTGCCATGCTAAAATCCCATGCCCTACCCTCTGGGGCTTAACTTTTTTAATATACATTCTCATCTCATTCAAGCTCCCTTCTTCACCGGTGTGCATCGTTACCCCAAAGCCGTTTTGTTGGGCATCAATAAAGATATCCACTAATTCATCCGGCTTAAAATTTTTCATTAAGGGGCCGGTTAAATCTATGCCGACAATTCCCCTATTTTTATATTTTTTTGCTTTTTCATACATGGTGGCATTCAGTTCATAACTTAATTCTCTATCAAGTTCAATAATGATTCCAGCCTTAATTTCAGGATATTCAAGCGCTGCCCTTTCCATGCCACGAATCGCGGCTAAAATTATTGAGTCTAAGTCCCTTTCGCCTCCCCTGTTCCTCTTCGCTGGGCAAAACCTAAGCTCATGCAAGATTATATTGCTATTGCGATAAGCGCCGCCCAATGTCCCATGAACAGCCGGTTCAACTGCCAAGGGCGATGATTGAATTAATTCGGATAATTTATACAAATCCTTATTTAAACTAAAAAAATCAGTGTAGCGACCAATTTTTTTAACAGTCAAAAAATTCTCAAACTCAAAATAATTTTTAGTCGGTAATTTAATCCCCTGTTCATGCGCAATGCTCCACATAATATGCGGCTGTACCGCGGCGCCCAGATGCGAATGAAGTTCGGCCAGTGGTGACAAATTATTTTTCATACTGATGAATAATTAGCTTCTTTTTTAATGGCGCTCAAACTATGCGGGTGCGACTCTCTCAAAGTCGCTGAAGTTATCCGCATAAATTCCGCTTTCTTCGGCATCTCATAAATATTAGGCGCGCCGATATAACCCATGCCGGCTTTTAATCCTCCAATAATCTGATAGATCACTTCAAATAATTTTCCTTTATACGGCACCATGCCTGCCACTCCTTCCGGCACGTATTTTTTACTGCCTGCCTGAAAATATCTATCCGCCGATTTATTTTTATTCATCACCGCTGCGCTGCCCATGCCGCGATAAACTTTATATTTTTTCCCATGGTCAACTATAATTTTTCCCGGCGATTCTAAAAGTCCTGCCAACATTGAACCGAGCATCACCGCCCTGGCTCCGGCTGCTAACGCTTTTGTGATATCCCCTGAATATTTAAGCCCGCCATCAGCAACCACCGCTACCCGCCCTTTTAGAGCCTTAACCACATCCATGACAGCCGTTAATTGCGGCACGCCAATCCCGGGCGACCACTCGCGTAGTGCAAATCGCTCCCGGCCCAACCCCAACCTTAATCACCTGGGCCACCCGAGCCAGATCAAGCGCCGCCTTAGCGGTTAGCAATATTGCCCAGCATTAAATCAGCCTTAATTAATTTTTTAATTTTTTTAGCGCTGGCCAGCACGCTTCCTTTATGCGCATGCGCGCAATCAACCACGATAATATCAGCTCCTGCCTTGTCTAATGCCCTCGCCCGATCTAAATCATGCGGCCCGCAAGCCGCGCCAACTAAAACTTTTTCCTTTTTTGCTTGATTAACCATGGCTACTTGTTCGGCGATCGTATTTGAGCGGTGAATCACCCCTAAACCGCCGAGTTTCCCCAGACTAACCGCCATCCTAGCTTCAGTAACCGTATCCATTGCTGCGGATAAAATCGGGATTGCCAAACAAATCCTCTTGGTTAATTGGACGCTCGTATCCACATCTTTCGGACTGACTTCCGAATATTGCGGGACAAGCAACACATCATCATAAGTTAAACCTAATTTCATACCATTATTCTATCTTAAATTTTTAAAAAAATCAATCTATCAATAATTGCTGCTGCCGATGCCCAGCTCCTCTAAAATTTCGTCTGGCACCGGCACCCGATCGCCAGGCTTGGTTTTCCCCGGATAGCGCCAAGCTGAAATTATTTTCACTACCTCTTTTTTAATTTGATACATTATCCAAATCTCGTACGGATGACCCCGGCTGCCGGCCGCCTGCATAGCCGCCAGAGTGTTTTCCGCCACGCCGGTTTCCACTCTTTGCGGATGCCGAAAAACTCTTTTGACTCTGGATTGCGGCAAATTATAATAACGGATTTTTTCCAGCGCGTGCTTAGTCCAATAATATTTTTTAGCTGCTAATTTCAGCTCAACCATACATTTAATTTAATTAAAACTAGGCACGGCATCACCAACCACTGACTATAATTAGCGATTCTTTATTAGTTATTTTTCAAATCCAAACTCTCCCATAATGCCTTTTTGTTTCCATACTTTTCTTGGGGAGATGGGACATTGCGGTATTTATCTTGCGGAAATTCATATTCTCTGATTATCTTTGCTAATCTAATAATAATACTGTCATCGCGAGCAACAAAAATAGCATTAACTACGAGATTGCGACATCGTCGCTTCGCTTCTCCTCGCAATGACAATAAGAAAATTTGCGTAAGGTCAATTAATAAATTATTTGACGAAGTGAATCCCCAGTTCCTCCAGCTGTTGCTGGCTGACTTCGCTCGGACTGTCCATTAACGGATCGCGGTTGTCAGAAGTTTTTGGAAAAGCCATGACTTCGCGGATGGACTCTTCGCCAGCCAAAATCGCTATTAATCTATCCAGGCCAAAAGCAATGCCGCCATGCGGCGGCACGCCATATTTAAATGCCTCCAATAAGTGCCCGAACTGCGCCTGAATTTCTTTCTCCGTATGATTTAGCGCCTTAAAAACTTTTTTCAAAATTTCCGGGTCAGTCGTGCGAATTGAACCGCCGGCCACTTCATTGCCATTCAAAACCAAATCATATTGTTTGGCTTTAATTTCAGCCATCTTTGATTTATCTTCCAATTTACTCAAGTCCTTATCTTTAATCGCGGTAAACGGGTGGTGCGCTGCGCCCCAACGTTTATCTCCTTCTTTATACTCAAACATGGGAAAATCAACCACCCAAACAAAGGCCAATTCATTTTTATTATCTTTGTTTTTCCGCAAATCCGGCTTGTCAGAATTATATTTTGCCATTGCCTCATCATATTTTATTTGCGGAAATTTATTAAAAGTCATCTGATAATCACCGGCAATTTTCTTGATCACTTGTTTAACCATTTTCTCCGTAATACTTAAAATCTCTTCTTCCTCTTTGATAAAACTCATTTCCATATCCAATTGGGTAAATTCTGCCTGACGGTCGCCGCGCTGGTCCTCATCACGAAAACATCTAACAATTTGAAAATATTTTTCCATACCGGCAATCATCAGCATTTGTTTGTATTGTTGCGGCGATTGCGGCAGAGCAAAAAATTTGCCCGGATAATTTCTTGATGGCACCAAGAAATCACGCGCGCCTTCGGGCGTAGATTTAGATAAAAACGGCGTTTCAACTTCTATAAACTGCTCATTATGCAGATAATCACGGATACCGCGGATAATTTTATCGCGTAAAATAATATTTTTTTTCATCCGTTCATGGCGCAAATCCAAATAACGATATTTTAAGCGCAACTCCTCATTCGCCTGCCGTTCTTCATTCGCGACTTCAAATGGCGGGGTTTCTGATTTGGCTAAAATCGCAATTTTCTTGGCCAGCACTTCCACCCCGCCTGTCAACAAATCTTTATTCAGCTGCTTTTCTCCGCGCGCCTGCACCATGCCTTCAATTTCCAGCACGAATTCCGGCCGAATGTCTTTCAACGCGGCCTGTGATTTCTCATCAAGTTCATTCGGCACGCAGACCACCTGCACTATTCCCCAACGGTCGCGCAAATCCAAAAACGCAATCTTGCCCATATTGCGCCGGTTATTTACCCAACCGTTTAGTTTAACGGTTTCCCCGACTTTTTTAATTGTTTCTGTTGAAAGTGTTCTGTTCATGTGGTTTATGTTAATTGCTATCTTAGATTTTAGATTAAAAATCATTAATCTAAAATTTTAATCAATTAATCTTTTCTATTTGGATTAACTCTGCCTCATTGGTTACCATTGAAGGATATATCTTATAAATTAAATTATCAATAACTATGGTCGCATGGCCGTTAGTTTGATCTTTGTTAAACTTCTCTTTAGCAAAATCTTGGTTGCTAAAAATAAATGTGGTTGAATTCGTACCTTCCGCATGTGGTATTTTATTATCATGTTGACTATCTGTAACTGTGAAGTAAACAGTACCCGCCGGATAAAAAGAATCGCCATCAGCTATATTGTATTCTCCAATAAGCCAAATCGGTCCAGAAAATTGAATTACCATATTTTGATCCGGCCAAAGATCCATCCTATCATCACGATATGGATTAATAGAGACAACCTCCATAAGACTTACTATATCTCCTACCTTAACCGTATTGGGGTTAAAGCTGGTGTGATAATCATCCTTAAACATATCTTTTACTCTACCACACACAAAAACACGTGTAACATCAAATGCATTACAACAAACAGGTCTATCTGAATCTGCACAAGAAGTACAATAATAACCATAATTATCAAAACACAAAATTTGGCCACCCTCCTCTACATCTGTAAAATTTGTTTTATATTCAATATATCCGCCACCAATGCCATCCGCAGCTCCAATATCTTTGAAACCACTATTTTCCAAGAAGTTATTAAAAAGAAATTCATTCTTGTATTTTACTCTAAATCCTTTAATATACTTATTATCATATAAAAATGTAATCACGTCTTCTTCTAAGCCCTCCTCTAAAAAATTCAAATCTTCATTATCTTTGATATATCTCTTAAAATTTTCAGTAAAGGTATTAAATCTATCATCCAAAAACCTGAAGGCGGTAGTACTTTCATTCATCTGACCAGTTTGACGAATAATAACAGGAGATGAATATAATTCTCTATCCTGTTGAATTGTTTTTTGGTAAGTCCAAACCACCCAGCCGATAAATATAATGGCTGCGAGCGCGGCTAAAATAATCCATAAAATCATTTTAGGTTTTTGAGACGGTTCAGGTTGAATTTCTCCCGACTGCTCGGGATGGCTCGGTTGTTGTTTTGTTTGGTTCATATTTTTTATTAATTATTTTGTTAAAAATTTTTCAAGTGGCATAAGTTTAAAATTTCCGTTGGCTGAATATTTACTTCCACTCATAAAATTTACCCAAAATATCATCATAGTTTAAAAATCTAAATTTTATTTCCGGATAAACTTTTGTAAATTGAGAGTACTTTGTCGCCTTAATTTTGCTGGTTTCAAATTTAACTTCATAAGCCTCTCTGTCGCCAATCACAAAATCTATCTCTTTCTTATTCTGCGTGCGCCAGAAATTTATACCATTAATATCTTGAGTTTTATTTAAAAATTCTTTGAAAACAATATTTTCCAAATAAGCCCCTTTGTCTTTTCTCTTGTTTATTAAAGTAAAATCATTTAATAATAAATTCCGGAAACCCAAATCATAAAAATATGCTTTGGGCATTTTAGTTAATTCCTTTCTGGCATTGCGATAAAACGGGCGTATCAAAGCCAGATGGTATGACTTTTTCATTACATATAAATATTCTTCCACTGTTTTATGCGCGATATTTAAAGTATTCGCCAGTTCTTGCGAATTAATAAGTTCTCCGGTTTGATCACTCAAAATTTTAAGCAAGGCAAAGTATTTTTCATCATTTCTGATGCCGGCATCGCCAATATCTTTTTTGATGTATGAAGTGCCGATGTCTTCCAGAATGATTTTCTTGGCCTCTTCATTTTCAGCTAAAACCACTTCCGGGTAGCCGCCGAAAATCAAATATTCAGACCACCATTCTTTTAATTTACTCGCATAATAAACTGACAGTTTTTTATCTTTCTGTTTCATTAAGTCCGCCTGTTCTTTAAAAATTAAAAACTCATTAAAATTCAGAGGATACACTTCCAAAAGGGTCTTTCTGCCCACTAAACTGTCCTTGAATTTTTTATCAATATAAAAAGATGAGGAGCCCGAAGCAATTATTTTTACTTTGTCTCTTTTTTCATCATAAAGCAACTTTAAAAAGTTAGTCGGATCATCTAAATACTGGATTTCATCAATAATAACATATTGTCTTACTTTGGATTTGGGCATCAATTCAAAAATATTATAAGGATGTTTGTTCAAAAACTCGCGGTAATCCGGGTTTTCCAAATTAAAATATATACTGCTTTCCCCTTTTTCTTCCAAATAGTTTCTAAGCATGATTAAAATAGAGGTCTTGCCGGTTTGCCTGGCGCCCGTGAGAATGATAAATTTATCGTCTTTTAACCGCGTTTTGGCTTTGTATAAAACATCCCTTGGATAAAGCATAAAGTTAATATATAATAATTTTATATCTATTAAGTATAATAATATCAGATACTTTTATACTTGTCAAATTTTGAATGCCCAATAAACGCAATCTTGCCCATATTGCGCCGGTTATTTACCCAGCCGTTTAATTTAACGGTTTCCCCGACTTTTTTTATTTTACTTATTTTATCCTTATTAATTCATCCTTAAGCAATCTCAATGTTTCCGCCTTTAAAATTTTTCTTACCCGCTTAAATTCATCAAGTGGCAAAAGAAAATTCAAATCTTCGTCAATGTATTTTTGTTTTATTTCCTTTTCTATAAAATCAATCAGCTTGCTAAAAAATTTCTCAAGACTCAATTTCTGGCGCTCTTTAATCACTGCCGACTCATAGGAAAATCCATTCATCAAAAACCAATGAATGTCATAAATATCCCGGCCGGCAATTGAACCGGTTTTTGCAAACCGATCCAATGGTGTCACTAATTTATTAGCCACCATTGTTTCTTTTGTTTGGCATAAAATCACCCTGTCTATTTCACCTAATTTTACTGGCTCATATTGATTGCTTTTCGGCGGCGGCAAAAGCGCGTCTAATTTAATGGTATTGCGACTGCTGCCGCGCGTTTCATACTTCAAAAAATATTGCACGCCGCGCTGGCTTTTGTCTTTGATCACAAGCCCTAAATCATTAGCAATCTTTTCAATTTCTTGTCTCATTTTTATTACTTCGTTTTTGCGACCAATGAAATCAAAGTCCAGATCAATAGAAAAACGATTCAGCCAACCGCGCATAGCGGCGCAGCTACCGCCCTTAAAAGCCATTTTGGCTACCACAAAATTGTTGTCCGCGAGTGCGGAAAGCAACCTGAAAAGCCAAGCTCGATGGATGGTGTCTTCTCGTTTAGGCAAAATCATAAATTTTTTTCCTTAACTCATTAACTTTTCTAAAGTTAATCAATTTCTTGTTATCAAAATGAAATTTAGAATTAAAGTAAAGCATATCAGCAACCGCCCGCTCCAAACTTGCCTGCCTAATGCCGTTCATTTCAATTATACCAGCGGTGTGATGCAAAAATTTGTCATTCAATTTGCGGCAAATAAAATCATGCCCAACGACTTTAAATTTTAATGATTTCTCGCCAACGAGCGTCACTGGCAGGCTTAACTGATTAACAACTCCTGTTTTTGACAAAATACTTTCTGTACTGACATAGCAAAATCCATGCATAGCTTTAATGCCCAACAGCCAAGGATCAATCTCCTTAACCGGTAAAACGGAATACATGCCTTTCTGAATCCTATAAATACTCCCTCTTTGTATTAAACGTTTAACAGCAGTGTAAAGAGTATTTTTATTATAAATTACCCATAAAACCATGAGGTCCTGGGTATGAAAAATAATTTCTTTTTGCCTTGCTAAAATTGCTATTTTGTCCGCTCTTTCTTTTCGCGGCATACTAAATTGGTTATTATTTATCCTGTACACATATGTACAGGATAACATATTGGTTAATTTTGTCAAAATTATGGCGTAATCCGATTTATCCCCGCACCACAAGGGTGCGGGGCAGGCATCCTCGGAAACGGAATTGTCTCGCGCACATGTTTTAAGCCGCACACCCAGGCGACAATGCGTTCCAGGCCGAAACCAAAACCGGAATGCGGCACACTGCCGAATTTGCGAAGATCAAGATACCATTTAAATGCCTCGCGCGGCAATTTTTGCTCCTGAATACGTTTAAACAAAGTCGCATAATCATCTTCTCTTATAGTTTTTAGAATATTCTTGGATTAAATCCATTGGGATATTACATTCATTAATCTGGTAAAAAAATAATTTTTTAAAAGTTTTCTTTAATAATACATCATCATCTTTTTCAAAATTTTCTGTCACTGATTCTATTGCATACTTGCATTTTGCAAACTTTTTTGCTAATTTTTTATATATTTCATTTTTGTTTTCTTCAGCCATATTTTTTATATCCTTCGTCAAATAATCAAGGTCGGTTATATCATCTATACGATCTAAAATTTCAGCTATAGCGACCTTCTTTCCGCCTCTTTTTAATTGTTCTACGAATGTAATTAAGCTTAAGTCCCTATTATCCGAAATTCGCTTCTCAATCATGAATTCAGATAAATTTGCCATTTTGTCGCCAAATTTCTTACGAATATCTTCCAATGAAAATTCAGTATCTTCAACAATATCATGTAATAGCACGAGTTTAACTATTTCTTCATCAGAAATATTTAAATATTTAGCGTCCTTGACTAACCGCAAAGAATGCGTGACGAGATATTGACCATCTTTCCGTTTTTTTTCTTTAAATGCGTCCATAGCAAAAGTTAAAATCTTTTGTACCTCTTTATCAGTTATCTGCAGAAATTCTTCTATTTGGGATTGATTAATCTTTGAATTATAAAAACGGCTGCATAATTTTTGAATTTCAGTTTTGGATTTTTGATTAAAATCTAAGAATGTTTCTGTGTTTTTTTCTGGAATATTTAGTGCCTCAATACGATTCATGTTTTTTTAAAAATAGTACTATACTAATTTATTATTTAACGCTCATTTGTAATTTATTATAGATTTTTGCTATTGGATTATTTTCAGGTAATTTAGTCACTTCAAGCCTCTCCTGCTTCTCCATTTGTTTCTTTTTGATTTGTTTGTAAATGAAAGATTTATTTAGTTCTGAAAATTGTTCATTTGTTTTTTCCATATTTTATTTAAAATAATATTTTATTTAAAATAATATTATAATAATGCTGATTAAATCGACCTTTATTGTTGTTTATTTGATAAAACCATTTTTTATCCCTGTTGCCAAAAAATATAAATTTAAATATCTATTATATGGTCGGAAAATACATCCTCGCGCCACCCCCAAGGATATAATTTAAATTCGTCTCTCCTAAAACCATACTGTATGACATATTTTCCAGGTTTCGCCATTATAATCTCTTCGGGAGGAATGCCTTGTAAAATTAAATCCCCATTATCGTAACCCCGGGTTTGTACTAGCTGATAGTTGGTAATTTTTTCATCACTGACTCCACTTACTTTAAGCCGTCTCCGTTGTATAGCAGAAAATAACCAATCTGAATAAATTTTGGTAAGTTTCTTCCAAACAAGATCGGACTTAAATAATTTTTCTTTTCTATTTAAGTCAGAAATACTGGAATCAGACTCTATCTGGCGCTGAACACCGTACTTAATATCTGAAATAATTCGATCTAATTTCTTCATCGCTTTTAATTCATCCTCCTTTCCTTGTAAAACATTCTGATATAAATCCTGCAATTTGCTGACAAAAAATTCTTTTTCGTGTCCTGATTCAGAATATTTACTGTTATATTCATATCCATAATTCTTAATGATTGACGCTTTAAAATTATCACCCCCAGTAGATTTTATTAATTTATCCGCAACCCATTCTACGTTATACGGAGGATTTTTACCAAACTTCGGATCGTCTAAAATATCCCTCAAACAAATTGGCTCATTATGTGCCGGTGGAAAACCTTCTTCCCCTCTATAATCATTTTCAAACTTCCTGCTATACATTTCATTTAATTGCCACATCCAAACTTTAGATAAAACTGCATCATCTACTTTAGAAACATCAAAGCCTTCTCCAGATAAAACACGCTTTAGATAATCTGCTCTATCTTTCCTTCTATAAATATCCAACAATTGTTGCTCCTCTTTTTTTCTTTCCTTAAAATGTTGGTTTTCAACATAATAAAAAAAATCTAAAACATATTGCCATACTTTTTTTTGTTCCTTAGGTTCCATCTTTTCATACGCTAAATCTGATTTAATTATTTTTTCCTCCTCTTTATTCGCCATTTCTCTATTACTGGATCTTGCATATTCTCTAAATAATTCAACAATCTCTTGTTCGCTAAAAATAATTTTTTCTTCTTGTTCTCTGCTATCCTCCTCTCCCATTTCTAAATTTTTTGGAATAGTTTCTTCTGGATTCATAAGCGTAAAAAGATTTAATTTGTAGATTGGCCCCTTTACAGAAAGCAAATAACACAAATTAAAAAGTAATTAATAGAAATAATTTATTAAGGTGTTAAACGATTTATCATCCTCGGAAACGGAATTGTTTCTCTGACATGCTGCAAGCCGCACACCCAGGCGACGACGCGCTCCAGGCCAAAACCAAAACCGGAATGCGGCGCAAATAAATTTATTCCATTTCTTTAATCATTTTCTCTTCCTGCTCCAATATCTTCTGCCACAGCTTCGGGTCTGCTTTATCCGCCGCCTGTTTTTTTGACTGGTAATTGTCATAGAGTTTAATGATCCATTCGGGATGGATTTTTAAGAAATCACACAATTCATTCAATTCGGCTAGCGGTAATAACTTTAACACTTTGAACAACTCGTTCTGTGCGTCAGTAGAGAGGTTGGATTTTGCAAATAGTGACTGTATCTTGTCCATAGATAATATTTTAATTATTTTTGTAATTCTTGATGATAAGTCTTTAGAAACATCACTCCTAAATTTTTATGCGGTGGCACATAATTTTTAAAATCATTATTATTGCCAAGTTTTTTTTCTATTTTCCCCCAAAACTCCGGCCAAATAATATTTTTGCCAGACAAGATTTCCAAGTTTAAATTTTTCAATAAAGGATCATTGACTAGCATTGTTCCAGTGCCTTTTGTGGACAAGATGTGAGCTTTAGGCGCTTTTTTTAAAACTTGTTCAACATTATTATATCCGCCGCAAGAGCCGAGGGATACTATCTTGGCTATAGCGGGAATTCTTTTTATTGTTTCTGATGCGTGGTAGCTATGACCACGATGCACAACCACAATTGTCTCAATATTTCTTTCTTTTAATATTTTCTCAATAGCTTCTGGTCCTTCATCTTGAGAACCTGGGTAATTGGCATATATTTCCATTTTTTTGCCATTTTGGTTTGATGTTACCAAAACAAAATGATCTTTTTTAATAATACGCCAGTCGGATTGATTTTGGTATTGACTTAAAAAACTATTAAATGAAGCCTGGCCATCCTTATCGTCGTAAAAGAAATATTGCTGAATATTTGTTTTATCCCGATTAAATAAATCGCTAGATTTTAATTCGGATAAATTCTCCAATTTAAATTTCTCCGCCATTTCTTTTAGCCACGCTTCGTTGACAACTGCTTTGTCGCCAAACATGCCAGACAAGATGCCATAAATAATTTTATCTTCCTGTTTGGCCCCCGGCTGATTGCTAATCCTTTCATATTCCAGTTTAATCTGTTTTTGTAACACCCCTAACATTTTTGGATCTGTTATCATACTAAAAATGTCGGCGACGGCAGTTGCTTGAGCTAATTTATCTTCGGCCGTATCAAGATTGGTTATGATATCAGCAAGTAGTCTTTGAACACTTTTTCCATCCATTGTGTCTAAAAATTCGTTTAGTCTGTTAAAACCAGCGCATTCTTTGATAAAAGTCCTAAATCTATTTTGGCCCACTTGTTCTAATAATTTTTTACCGTCTAGATTCTCTTGGTTCATTTTGCCCAACAAGCGGCTAAACATCCCATTAAACGATGAAGTATAGATTTCTTCTTCACCATAAGTCATCAGAGTATATAGTTCCGCGGCTGTTAAATTGTTGACTGACGCAAATCTCTCTGAATCTGGTCGCTCGTGCAAATTATTGATTTGTTGTATTTTTTTTAGTGAAATATCTTTTAAATTATTGTCAACCGATACTTTGCCTAAATGATCTGGTTTTGATTTGATTTCTATGAGGGTCTTCAAAAACTTATTTTGGTCATTTATTATTTTAACCGCTTCTTCTTCGGATAAACCGTTATTAACCATTTTTTCTAAAAGTATGGCCGTTCTTGGATTAGCAATCCTTTGTAATATTTTAGTTGATTTAAGTTGCGGTTCGTTAATTTCATCAAGTAAATTTTTATAGTCTCTATTTCCTTCTTCTGGACAAGACGCAAAAGAATTTTCTGTTAAAATTGACCATTCGTTTTCTGAAATAACATCTTTATAATCTCTGGCATTGTAAAGAAATGTCCAAGGGTCGCTTTCGCCAGCCTGCGATATTTCCTGAGCCAGATTTAATCCTTGGACATCTTTAAAATCTTTGGCATTGAAAAGAAATGCCTTAGGGGAGCTTTTGGCAGCCTGCGATATTTCCTGAGCCAGATTTAATCCTTGGACATCTTTAAAATCTTTGGCATTGTAAAGAAATTCCCCAGGGTCGCTTTTGCCAGCCTGCGATATTTCCTGAGCCAGATTTAATCCTTGGACATCTTTAAAATATTTGGCCTTCTGAAGAAATGCCCAAGAGTCGCTTTTGGCAACCTGCGATATTTCCTGAGCCAGATTTAATCCTTGGACATCTTTAAAATATTTGGCCTCGTAAAAAAATGTCCAAGAGTCGCTTTTGGCAGCCTGCGATATTTCCTGAGCCAGATTTAATCCTTGGACATCTTTAAAAAATTTGGCATTGAAAAGAAATGCCTTAGGGGAGCTTTTGGCAGCCTGCGATATTTCCTGAGCCAGATTTAATCCTTGGACATCTTTAAAATCTTTGGCCTTGTAAAGAAATTCCCCAGGGTCGCTTTTTATAGCTAATTTTATATCTAAAACTTCCTCGGAAGTATATTTTGGTTTTTTAAAAATTTCTTTTTCCTGCACCTCACTTTTTTCACACCCGGCTAAAGCAAAAATTGTAACAAAGCTCATTGCGGCAAAAAGTTTTTTCGCCGGGCCAGTAAGTTTTTGCATAAAATTGCTTTCTTGTTGTGAAACTTCTCTGGCTTCAACCGGTTGGCCGGTCAACAATTCGGCCGGCAACTCATTTTCCGGGTTTTTACTTTGTTCATACACCGCGATAGCCAGATTTGCAGTGGTCTGTTCTTTCAAAACTTGTGCGTGTTCAATCTGTTGCAGGTTGACATTGGGATTGTCTGCCGCTTTATTTAACCATTCAGATAATTTACGCTTAACTTTAAGCAGTTCTTTGACATTGCCGGTTTGCCTGGCTCTTTCAGCCTGCTTTTCTAAAAATTCAGTCGCCTGCTGCCAGGCAATCAGATTTTCCGGATTAAATATCTTTGAGTTTGGTTTATCATCATAAAATATCTGTCTGCCTTCTCGCGCAATATTTTCACCAAGGGATTTTGTTGTCTGTCTGGCTTGTTTTTCTTCTTTCTGTTTATCTGCTGAATCTAAAATAGCTGAAGTCGCCCGTATGTCTTCAGGGTGTTTATTGGTCTGAATCTCATCAATAATGGGTAATCTTTCAGGCATATTTTTTATGTCTCTTAATTATTTTAAACTTGTTTTTTATGTTCAGGCGCGTTCTGAATAATTATGGCGTTATTCTATTGATCATCCTCGGAAACGGAATTGTTTCTCTGACATGCTGCAAGCCGCACACCCAGGCGACGACGCGCTCCAGGCCAAAACCAAAACCGGAATGCGGCACCGAGCCGAATTTACGCAAATCCAGATACCACTGAAATACCTCCATCGGTAATTTGTGTTCTTTAAGCCGTTTAACTAATTCATCATAATCATCCTCGCGTTGACTGCCGCCGATGATTTCCCCATAGCCCTCTGGCGCCAGTAAATCAGCATTTAAAACATATTTGGGATTCTGCGGATCGCGCTTCATATAAAATGCTTTGACTTCAGCCGGATATTTTTCCACAAACAATGGTTTGTCATATTCTTTGGTTAAAATAGTTTCGTCATCAGCGCCAAGATCGTCCATCTCTTTAATATCACTCCCTAACTCTTTTAATTTTTTTACTGCCTCTGCGTGAGCGATTTTATAAAATGGCGGCTTAACTTTTTTTAATGGTTCAATGTCCCTTGCTAAAATTTTCAGCTCTTCCTGATTCTCTGCTAAAACCTTTTGCACCATAAAACTGATTAATTCTGTCTGAATTTTTAAATTTTCCTCATGCTCCACAAAAGCCGCTTCCGCGTCCATCATCCAAAATTCCGTCAGATGCCGTCTGGTTTTGGATTTTTCCGCTCTGAATGTTGGCCCAAAATCAAACACGCGGCCAAAAGAAGCAATGGCAGCTTCTAAATATAATTGCCCAGACTGTGATAAATACGCTTTGCCCAAATCAAAATATTCCAGTTCAAACAAAGTAGTCGTGCCTTCGCAAGCCGCCGGAGTTAAAATCGGCGCATCAATTTTAATAAAATTATGCTGACGCAGCCATTCATAGGTAGCGCGGATTAAAGTGTCGCGCACTTTTTGAATCGCCCACTGCCTTGACGACCGCAGCCACAAATGCCGGTTATCCAATAAAAATTCCGGCCCGTGCTCTTTTTTGCTGATCGGATATTCTTCACTTGGAATTTGATAAATTTTAAAATTTTTCACCTGCACCTCAAACACGCCCGGCTGTTTGGGATGTTCGGTCACTGTGCCGCTCAATTCTATGGAAGTTTCCAAAGTAATTTTCTGCGCCTCATTCCATTTTTTTTCACTGACATCTTTCTTGTTTAAAATACACTGTGCAAACCCCGTGCCATCGCGCAGTTGCAAAAACATAATGCCCCCGGACGAACGGAAATTATAGATCCAACCCTTGAGAGTTACTTCTTTATTTTTATAATTTTGTAAGTCTTTGATGAACATAATTTCATTATTTTTTTTCCTCACATTTTTTATTCTTACAAACACACTTAACACCATCCTTTGATTCTGCTTCGCCAATTAACACGTCTTGTTTTTGAGATTCTTTAAGCACCTTACTGATATACTCTGGAGCATGACACCCGTTAGACATGATGTTGATGAATTATTAATAAAAAATTAGATATTATGGAAATTAAAAACCATAATTCATAATTTATAATTCATAATTCTTAATTCGTTACTTCACCTCCCAGACCACGGTTGTCTCCACCACTACCTCATTTTCTCCAGCTTGAATTTCCGGAGCTGGCATTGCCCCGCCGCCGCCAATGCCCAGAGACATTTTCTTGCTGTAATTTATTGACGAAGGATAATAAACCTGATTTTCATAAACATTGATAATGTCGCCCAGTTTAATATCGGTTTCAGCCACAATGCCCTCGGCTTTTTCTTTAGCTTTTTTAATCGCTTCTTTGCGCGCTTCATTTCTCAAAGCAAATTCATCGTCAATGGTAAAATTGATATTGCCAATTTGGTTAGCGCCTTTTTCAGTTGTCTTGGCAATCGCGTCGCCAATTTTATCCAGATTGCGTATTTTAATGTTGACATTCTGATTGACTTCATAGCCTTTTAGCCGTTGGCCGGTATTAACCGTCCAATCGTAAACTGGGCTTAAATTATAATTAGTGGTCTGAATGTCTTTTTCTTCAATGCCAATGTCTTTTAAGGCTTGCATAATTTCATTCATTTTGCTCGTATTTTCTTTGACTGCCAGAGCCGCCGTTGCCTTGGCTTCGGTTTTAACGCCCACAATTAGATTAGCAATGTCCGGTTTGGCAAAAACCCGGCCAGTGGCCGAGACTGAAAACTGGTTATTAATCTCGTCCTTTTTGGTCGCCATAACTACCGAAACAATGACAATCGCCGTCACGCAAAGAAGCGCCAAAAGCTTAAACCAGCCATGCTGCCCGCCGCGACATTTTTTTTCGCCTGTTGAATAATTTTCCATAAATTACCTCTTGGGAAACGCCATGGCTTTTTCTTAAAAAGCTCCAGAGCATTTCCATTAATTAATAACTAAATTACACTTTAAGTTGTAAGAAGTAGTCGCGTTGTTTACAGTTCTTTGGGATAAAAATAATTGATTAGTTTTTCCATCGGTGTCATATTGTTAATACCCTTGTGCGGTTTGAC
>Ga0210028_1000902_pt1 | contig 25520 bp, 20 predicted proteins | sample CryGeymeta201513_FD_185468 | JGI IMG/M metagenome (GOLD analysis project Ga0210028, IMG submission 185468) | Groundwater microbial communities from Crystal Geyser aquifers in Utah, USA - Crystal Geyser metaG 2015-13 (SPAdes) (version 2) | ecosystem: Environmental > Aquatic > Deep subsurface >...
AAAGCAGCGAGCGGGCTTTTGCCGTTGCCCTTGCGTTCACTGCCGCACAGGCAGCTCAGAAAGTCCGCATCAACGATCCGCCACCGCCATTGCCGTTCACTGCCGCACAGGCAGCTCAGAAAACTCTGGCGAGGCCGTTCACCTTCGTTCATAAGTTCACTGCCGCACAGGCAGCTCAGAAATGTTGGAGCGCGTTTTTGCGGGCAAACCGGTAGTTCACTGCCGCACAGGCAGCTCAGAAAAGCAAGGCGCAGGCTCACGTGTTCAAGCAGTAGTTCACTGCCGCACAGGCAGCTCAGAAAAATTGCAGCGCGATTCCTCGAATGCGAAAAAAGTTCACTGCCGCACAGGCAGCTCAGAAAGTGGGGCGAAGAGGTCATCCGCAATGGCCATAGTTCACTGCCGCACAGGCAGCTCAGAAAACTCCGTCGTACCTGGCGAGGTCGAGGTTGATGTTCACTGCCGCACAGGCAGCTCAGAAAAGACCCCACTGGTGGTACGCTAACAGTGCAGTGTTCACTGCCGCACAGGCAGCTCAGAAAGCCGCCGCTGTTGCCGCCGCTGACGGCGTGATGTTCACTGCCGCACAGGCAGCTCAGAAAGTCGGTGCACGCGCGACTGTGCAACAGGGCGCGTTCACTGCCGCACAGGCAGCTCAGAAAACGACACGCCATCGTTAATCCACAGTCTGCGCGTTCACTGCCGCACAGGCAGCTCAGAATACCGACGCCGCCGTTGCCCGGGTCTCCTTGTTCACTACCGCACAGGCCTCTCGGAAAGTTCGAGAAATAACGCGCATCACGGCCCTCTGCGGTGGCGCGCAGTGTCATTGTTGGCGTGGCGGCGATGGATGGGCGCGGCTGCACCATCCCGGGTTACGGCCCGTTGGGCCTTCAACCCGGGCTACACCACGATGCTCGCACCCCGGGTGTAGCCCGGGTTATAGCCGCGCAGCGGCGAAACCCGGGGCACGGTTACGCGGTGTCAGCGCTTTTTCGGGATATACAGGTCGGTGATGGTGCCCTCGTACACCTCGGCGGCCATCGCCACCGATTCGCTGAGGGTGGGATGCGGGTGGATGGTGTGGCCGATGTCGCCGGCCTCGCAGCCCATTTCGATGGCGAGCGCCAATTCGGCAATCAGGTCGCCAGCATGCACGCCGACGATGCCGGCACCGATGATGCGCTGGCTGGCTTCATCAAAAATCAGCTTGGTGAAACCTTCGGTGCGGCCGATGCCGATGGCGCGGCCGCTGGCCGCCCACGGGAACTTGCCGACGCCAACGCTCAGGCCCTTGGCCTTGGCTTCGCTCTCGGTGACCCCGACCCAGGCGATCTCCGGGTCGGTGTAGGCCACCGACGGGATCACCCGTGCCACCCATTCGCGCTTCTCGCCAGCCGCCACTTCGGCCGCCAGTTTGCCTTCGTGGCTGGCCTTGTGCGCCAGCATCGGCTGGCCGACCAGATCGCCGATGGCGAAGATGTGCGGCACGTTGGAGCGCATCTGCCGATCCACCGCAATGAAGCCACGCTCGCTGACCTTTACGCCGGCCTTGTCGGCATCAAGCTTGCCGCCGTTGGGTGCACGCCCCACCGATACCAGTACGCGGTCGAACAGCGCCGGCGCGGGTGCGTTGTCGCCCTCGAAGCTGACCTTGATGCCTTGCTTCTGCGCTTGAACCGCGCCGGTCTTGACCTTGAGATGCACGCTCACGCCCTGCTTCTTGAAGCGCTCGGCCAATGGCTTGACCAGATCGGCATCGGCACCGGGCATCAACTGGTCGAGCAGTTCGACGACCGTCACCGCGCTGCCCAAGGCGCGGTAAACCGTCGCCATTTCCAGGCCGATGATGCCGCCGCCGACCACCAGCAGCCGCTTGGGGATGTCGGCCAGATTCAGGGCGTCGGTGGAATCCATGATGCGCGGGTCATCCCACGGGAACGACGGCAACTTTACCGGTTGGCTACCGGCCGCGATGATGCACTGTGCAAAGCGCACCAGCGTGCTGCCGTCGGCAGTGCGCACTTCCACCTCATTGGCCGAAACGAACGCGCCGACACCGGCGAGGGTACGCACCTTGCGCTGTTTGGCCATGCCGGCCAGGCCCTTGGTCAACTGCCCGACTACCTTTTCCTTGTAACCGCGCAGGGTGTCGAGCGCGATCTTCGGCGCGCCGAAGCTGACGCCGTAGTCGGCAGCATGGGCAGCCTCGTCAATCACCGCGGCGGCGTGCAACAGCGCTTTTGACGGAATGCAGCCAACATTGAGGCATACCCCGCCGAGATTCGGGTAACGCTCGACCAGCACGGTGTCGAGGCCGAGGTCGGCGGCTCGAAAAGCAGCGGTATAGCCGCCGGGGCCAGCACCGAGCACCAGCAGCGCGCATTCGATGTCGGCCTTGCGGCCACTGCCGTTGGCAGCGGTGGGTGGCGAAGCCGAAGGCTTGCTCGCCGGCGCGGCAGGTTCAGGCTTTGCCGCCGTTGGCGGTTTCGCTTCAGGCGCTGGCTTGGCGGCAGCTTCAGCCTCAACTTCCAGCAACGCGATCACATCGCCCTCGGACACGGTGTCGCCGAGTTTGACCTTCAGCTCGCGCACGATGCCGGCAACGCTCGACGGCACTTCCATGGTCGCCTTGTCCGATTCCAGCGTCGCCAGGCCCTGATCCTTTGCCACGCGATCACCGATGCTGACCAATAGCTCGATCACCGGCACACCGTGGTAATCGCCGATATCCGGCACCTTCGCTGCAATCACATTCGCCATAACCACTCCTTCAATTCGTGCAACCGTGCCACGCCGCAATCCGCTCAGGCGTCGTGCGCCGATGCCGGCCGCGTGTTTGCGGCATGTGCCGCCAGTTCGTCGGCGGTCTCGTTGCGCGCCGGCTGTTCGTGTGCCGGCGCGTCGCTTGCAGTGGCGGCCTGGCGTTGGCCGGAGCCGGCCTTGTGCGACAGTGCCAGACTCTCGAGCGTGGTGTTGCCCAGCACCGAGCGCAGATGCAAGTCACGCTGCGGGAACGGGATTTCCAACTGGTAGCGCGCCAGCGCGCTTTCCAGTGCCCAGTTGTAGGCGGCCTTCACCGATCCCGGGCGTTTGGTGGCATCTGCGGTCAGCCACACCACCAACTCGAAAATCAGCGCACTGTCGCCAAACTCGACCAGCCACACGTCGGGCGCGCGTGGGCCGTCGGTGGTCAGCGTTGCCGGCACTTCGGCGGCGGCCTCCAGCGCGGCTTGTTTGACACGCTCCTTATCGCAGCCATACGCCACACCGAAACTGATGCGCAGGCGCCGCGAGGCTTCGTGGTGGGTCCAGTTGACCACGCGGCCGGTAACGAACTCGGCGTTGGGCACCAGGATTTCGATGTTGTCGTTGGTGGTGATGCGGGTAGCGCGGATGTTGATGTCGCTGACCTCGCCAGTGACTCCAGATTCAAGTTCGACGAAGTCGCCGACTTTCAGCGAGCCATCGAACAACAAAATCAGGCCGGAGATGAAGTTGCTGAAGATTGCCTGCAAGCCGAAGCCCAGACCCACGCCAATGGCCCCGGCGAACACCGCAAAACGGCTGACCGGAATACCCAGCAGGCTCAATGCAACCATCAATCCGGCGAGGACCAGCAAGTAATAGGTGATCCGCGACACGGTGTAAATCGCCGGGCGCAGGTTGCTCTCGCGGGTCGCGGCGTAACGGTCGAATGCACGGCGCAGGTAATGCCCGGCCAGCCATACCAGCAACAGGGTGCCCATGAACCCCAGCAACGCACCCACGCTGATATGGAAGCTGCCGATATGCAGCGCGTATTCCAGCATCTGGTTGATCCGATCCATCAGTCGGTTACAGCAGCAAGCGACGCAAGTCGGTGAGCGCGCGCGCCAGGAAGGCGGTGAAACGCGCCGCCGCGGCACCATCGATCACCCGGTGGTCGTAGCTCAGTGACAGCGGCAGCAACAGCCGTGGGATGAACTCGGTGCCGTTCCACAGCGGTTTGGTCTGCGCTTTGGAGACACCCAGAATGGCCACTTCCGGGGCGTTGATGATCGGCGTGAACGCGGTGCCGCCGATACCGCCGAGCGAGCTGATCGAGAAACAGCCGCCGCTCATGTCGGCCGGGCCGAGCTTCTTTTCACGCGCCTTGACAGAGATTTCCGCCAGCTCTTTGGACAACGCCAGCAGACCTTTCTGGTCGGCATTGCGGATCACCGGCACCACCAGTCCATCCGGCGTATCGACGGCAATACCAATGTGGAAATATTTCTTCAGTACCAACTCGTCGCCGTCAAGTGAGGCGTTGAATGCCGGGTACTGTTGCAACGCTGCTACCACCGCCTTGATCAGGAACACCAACGGCGTCACCTTGACCTCTTTTTGTTCCTCGCCCAGACGTTTGCGGAAGGTTTCCATCTCGGTGATGTCGGCTTCATCGAACTGGGTGACGTGCGGAATCATCGCCCAGTTGCGCGCGAGGTTGGCGCCGGAAAGTTTGTTGATCCGCGATAGCGGCCGCCGCTCGATCTCGCCGAACTTGGCGAAGTCCACCTTCGGCCACGCAATCAGGTTCAGGCCACCGCCGGTCGCCGAGCCGCCGGCTGCACCGGCCAGCGCGGCCTTGACGAACGCTTGCACGTCGGCCTTGGCAATACGGCCACCGCGCTCGCCGCCTTTGACCTGGGCCAGGTCTACGCCCAGTTCGCGTGCGAACACGCGCACTGACGGGCTGGCGTAGGGCACGCTCGCCGGCAGCACGGTGTCGGCGGAAAACGCCACTGGCGGGGTGTGGGTTTCGCGAGCGGTTGGCTGCGCCGCTGCCGGTTCGGCTTTCGCCGCTACCGGCTCGGTCTTGGCCGGCGCGTCGCTTTTCGGCGGCGGTTCGGCCTTGGCCGCGGCTGGCTCGGCGGCTGCGGCCTGCGCGTCGCCATCGGCCTCGATCAGCGCAACCACGCTGCCCTCGGAAACCGCATCGCCGAGCTTGACCTTCAACTCGCGCACGGTGCCGGCAAACGGCGCCGGCACTTCCATCGTCGCCTTGTCCGACTCCAGCGTCGCCAGCCCCTGATCCTTGCTGACACGATCACCCACCTGCACCAGAAGTTCGATCACCGGCACATCGTGATAATCGCCAATATCCGGGACGAGGGCTTGTTTGATCTGGGCCATTGCGGTTCCTTGAGTGCGTCGTATCGGGTTCGCCAGCCGCACATTGTGGCGGCAGCGGCGGCCTGCGCCAACTGCCAGTGTAACCCTGTCAACGTGCGCCGCTGCGAAGACGATGGCGATGAAACGTGCAGATTCCCGCGCTCGCGCGCCGGTGTCCAGCCCACGGTTGGCTGCATTCGTATGCAGCATCGCTTTGCGCTTGCGCGCCGCCTGCACCTGCGCAGCACGGGCAAAAAAAAACCGCCGGGGGGAGCCGGCGGCGACTGGCGCTGCGGTAGCTATCCTGGGCGCTACCGCGCGCGGTTAGTGATTGGCACGCAACAGATTCAGCGGGCGACCATCGGCGAGGCGGTAGGCCAGTGCATCGTCGATGGCATCGAGCGCGGCGAATTTAGGGCACAGCCTGTCGGCACGGGCTTCCAGGGCGTCGGCGCGCACCTTTACCTTGGCTTCGATGTCGGCTTCCATGTTCTCGGCGCGCTGTTCGATTTCCTTGGCTTTGCTTTCGTTACCACTGAAGGCGGCCGCGAGTGCGGCGGTGGTGATTTCACCGGCCAGCAGGGGCGTCACTTCGCCGACCAGGCGGGTGACGCTGGCAGCCACCGCATCCTCGTCGATCGTGAAATGGCCTTCGGGTTGGTCGAACTGGGCAAGCAATTCAGCGCGCGAAGTGTCCAGCTTGCTCTGCAACTTGGTGTTGTCCGGCGCCAGGCCGCGGGCGACTTCGGTCATCGCGGTAAACGCGATTTCGACCGCCTCCAGGGTGATGGCACGCACCTCGGGCAGCAGCGCGCGGGCATCGTGCTCGAACTGATGAACCCGCGCGCGGTCGGCATCGCTCAACGCCGCTTCGCGGCCGTCCACCAGCAAGCTGCCGTCGTGGATCACCAGCGTACGCGGCGCACCGTCATCGCGCGAAAAGGTGATCGCATCTGGGCTCAACGCCACGTCGTAGTCGCTGTCGATGGCGCAGGCTTTGCTTTCGGCGAATGCCGGCACGGCGGCAAACGCGAGCGCAGCAAATACCAGTGTGTGTTTCATCGCAGATTTCCCCATTGCCGTGACGATGCGGTCATCATGCCCGTTGCCAGAACAACCGGCGCATGCCGGACGGCACCGTGACTTTTGATCGACTGCGCTAAAACGTCAGGGTGACGATGATGGTGTCGCTGTGCAGGCCCACGATGGGGTCTTGCCCGGGCGGAATGCGGCCGTACAAGGTGATGTTGGCACCCGCGCGACCCACCGTGCCTTGCAAAAAGAAACTGCCGCCGGTGCCATCGCCGAGGATCGATACCCGCGCCGGTTCGTAGTAGAAGTTGTAGCCCAGCAGCGAGGTGCCTTGGCGCAGGGTACGTTGTGCGAACGTTCCGGACGATCCGGTGGAATAGAAGATCTGCACGAAGGTGTTGTTGCGACAACGCACATTCATGGTGGTGGTGCGATCCTGCGGCACCGTGGTTTCCAGCGGATCGTAATTGCCGAAACTGAGCGGTGCCAAGGTAAGTGTGCAATCGCGCGCCTGCGCCAGGCTCGCGCCCGAGTACAGGGCACACAGCAGCAAGGCCAGCCACAGCAAGCCCGTTCGGTACGCAACTGCGCGCGACGTTGGGGTGATCGTGGCAGCCATGTTCATGACAAAGCTCCGCTGCGTGCGTGATCGCTCGCACCGGCCAGTGTATGCCGGCACGCGGCGCGGAATTGTGCGCGGCGGCTCATTGCCCGTTGCCCCCATCGCTACAGATCACCTCACCCAGATCGGCAATGCCATTGCTGGCGTCGTCCGGGACCTCAAGCATGCAGTGTGCAGTACCACTATCGGTGGTTACCGTACCCGGATGACGGCCCGGCAGCAGATCGTCGAACCAGAACGCGCCGCTGCCGCCCAGGCGCGATTGCAGCGGCCCGATCGCGGTTGGTACCGTGATTCGCCCAAAGCGTGCCGCCTGCGTCTGGCCGTCGCCGTGCTGCAACACGACGCGGCCACGCGCCGCATGCATCGGGCTGATATCGAAACCGACGATGGCGCCGGCATTGCGCGGCACCGCCACCGCGTGTTCGAGCGTGCCGAAGCGGTACGCCAGCGGGATCGATTGCTGCTCGATGCCGACCTGGCTCGGGAAAAACGGCAGCATCTCGCGCACCAGCAAGTCGCCATGCGCGTCGGTGCGGCCGACATCGAGGTTTTCGCGTTGCACCACCAGATCCGCCAGCCCGGTGCGCACCAGCGCAAAACCCGAATCCAGTGGCGGCGAAGCATAGGTGCGGCCACCGATCGCCACCACGCCGCCGCTGATGATGCCACGCAGATTGCGCTCGCCCGAACGCTGCTCGGCATCGAGCGCCAACCGTGCAAACGGGGCTTGGTATTCGACCCGGGCAAAGCCTTGCTGCTGGCCGTCGTTGTTGCTCAACACGCTGACATCGTAGCCGGCACCGACGCCGGGCGGCCGCGAGCGCTGGGTGTCGAGGCGCAGCGAGGCATTGCCGCTGTCGTCAAAAGCCAGCGCACTGCCGATGCTGTCCGGAGCCCAGCGGCTGGCGCGCGTGTCGAGCGCGATGTTGAGGCTGACGATGCCGGCAAGATCATTCACACCGCCGCCGCTGCGGTGTTGCAGGCCGAATACGAGCTGGCTGCGCTGGCCGATGCGCCAGGTCAGGTTGGCGCCTTGCGTGTGCGCACGCAAACCACCGGTGAAGCGTTGCTCACCGAAAGTGAGCAGAACCGAATAATTCAGGCCCGGCGCCAGCGACAACGCGCCGAAGCGATCCAGCCGCAGTTGCGCCAGAATCGGTGCCGCATCCTGGCCGAGGTTGCGGTAATTCGCGGTGAATTGGCGTTGGCCGAGCGAGAAACCGACCTTGCGCCCGACCCGGTTGTAGATCAGCGCATGCGCGCGGCCATCACCGAGGCCATCGCTGTCGCTGCCGGCGAGGTCGAATTGCACGTCGCCGACCGGCAATTGCCAGACCAGATTGACGCCGGCATTGCGCAGTTGCGCATCCGCCTCAATGCGGCCACCCAAGGTCAGCCGCTTGGCCACGCCGCGCCGATAAAACCCCTGCAGCGCCGGATCGCCGTTGTAGCTGCCGGCAAATGCCTGGGTCCGCGGCAGGCCCAGGCGCAGGCCATAATCGCTCAGGCCCGGCGCGAGCAGGGTGGTGGTGGTGTAGAAGCGCGCAGCGCTGAGATCACGGCGGTTGCCGAAATTGTCGCGCACCACCACCTGCACGTCGGAGCGGCCCGGCGGTACACCGATGTTGTCGAGCGAAAACGGCCCGGGTTGCAACGCGCGGCGCGCGATCAAGGCGCCGTTGGAATAGACCTCGACCGTACCCGGCGACTCCAGCACGCCGGCGACAAATGGTTGTGGAAAGGTGACCAGAAACGGGTCCTGCTCGAACGCCCGTTCGACGCCGATGCCGCCGAGCAGGGCACCACCGCCCAGGGCGTCGGGTGTGACCGCAAACTGGTCGCCGAGTGTCCAGCGTTGCAGGGCGTTGGAGCGGTCGAACTCGAAGCGGCTCAGGCCGCGTTGCCAGCCGCCGGTACGCTGCCAGAGCGCAGTGGAGCGCAAGGCGAGGCTGCCCTTGCCCACACCGCCATCGAGAAATGCGTTGCGCTCGGCGGCTTTGCCCAACGTGGCCGCGTAATTGACGAACGCGGTCAACGGCAGTTGCACGCTATCGGCAGGGCGGCGGGTGCGCAGATTGACTGCCTGCAACGGCAGATTTTCCGCCGCAATGTCGATATCCACGCGCAGAGCGTCGCGATCCAGACGCACGCGGGTGCCGTGGTTGATGGCCTTGGCATCGACAAACAGACGCTCGCCAATCGTCAGCGTGGGCAACGCATCGATGTCGACACCCGCCGCGCGCAACGCCTCGGTTTCGATCAATACCCGGTCCTCGCGCAGCACCACCGCCGCGACGCCCGGGCAGTTGCCATTGACGCACAGGTCGAGCAGCAGGATTTCATCGCCGTCCTGGGCACGCACCATCGCGCTGCTGGCCAGCGCCAGTGCCAGCGTTGCCGCCCTCAGCCGCCGCATTGGCGGTTGGCGGCCACCACCGGCACGCTGACTTCGAGCTTGGCTTCGGCAAACAGCAACGTGATCACCTGCGCGTTGCGGCATACCGTGGCCGGCAACGGCCGCGTCAAACGCAGTTGTGCGCCTACCAGCAGGTATGGCACGCCGAGCGTATCTTCGTGCAGCACCGTGCCTGCGCCATCACGCACGATCAGGCGCGCGTCCTCGGGCGACAGGTAACGGCTGCCGCTGTTGCGCACACCAACCGCAATCCGGTCAGCGCCGAGCACGGGATCGGCCAGTTCCAGCGCCAACTGCGCTTTGCGTACCTGCACGAACACCGGCACGCTCAAGCGGGTGAGCATGGTCACCGCCACACCTTGGCTACCGAGTTCACCGGGCAACTCCTGCATCTGAATGCGGTAGGCTTCTTCCTGCGCCACGTTGGAACGTAACGTACCGACCCGGATCACGGCCCTGCCATTGCCGGGCACGGTGACGATCTGCGGGTGCAGAATCAGATCATCGCTGTCTTCCAGCAACCACTGCCCGGCATCATCCATGCGCCAGTGCTGGTAGCTGAGCTCGAACGACACTTCGCGGTCGTCCTCGTTGCCCAGCAGCAGCGTCTGCGCCACCTGCCCCGGCGCCAGATGCACACGGGTGGGCGCCAGCGTGAACTGCGCTGCCAGCGCTGTAAACGGCACGAGCACGCCAGGCGCGGCGAGCAGGGCAAGCACCAGCAAGCGGACACGTGCCGCGATAGCGGCACGCGTTGGGGCAATGAGGTAAGTCACCGCAGCGGATCGTTGCCGGGCGATCAGTTGCCGCCCGGCCTGCACTCAGAATGTCACCGTCACGTTCACGGTATCGGCAAACGCGCCGACGCCGACGTCCTGACCGGCCGGAATGCGGCCATAGGTGCTCAGCGTGGTTGGCGTTGCCACGCTGGTGGCGGTGAAGCTCTGGTCATTGGTGGTAGTGCAGCCCCACACGGTGGTGCGCGCGGCGTCCTGGAAGATGCCATAGCTGAGGAACTCGGTGCCACCGGCCATCCGCCGCAGCGGCGTGGTGCAACTGGAACCGGCAGCCGGACTGGCGCCCTGCTCGATGGCAACGTTGGCGGCGGTGCCCTTGACGCAACGCACCGAAATATCACCGCTGGCATCGAGTGCGGCGGTGTTGTTGGCATCGGCCGGGTCGTAGGTGCCGAACGCGATGTCAGTAGTCGAGGTGACCCGGCAACTGGCGACGACGTTGGCGGTGACCTGGAACGACCCGGTCTGTGGCGACGGGCCGGCGAGCGCGGTGCCGGCGAGCAGCGCCGCAGCGATGGCGGTGAACAGCAGCTTGCCCGTACGGGCAAGGATAATTTGGTTTTTCATGCGATTCTCTCTCAAGGGAATGAAACATGGTTTACAGGCGGCTTCGATCCGACCGCGATCGCTACCAAGGCCGTCATTGCTCCGCGCGCGGGATGACGGCATGCGAACCCTAGCAAGGGGTGCGAGCAGTGTCAGTGCGCGCTCACTAATTGGAGCTTAAGTTCGGCCATCGAGTGTGCAATTTTGTGATGCGCGTTGCAGTTTTCGACTCAAGGTGGCGGCTAATCCGCCGATATCGCACCACCTTATCCGCTTACCACGCGCGTCACTTTCCGTCATGCCGCGCCGCGAAAACCGCCGTAGCCCGATCAATCAGGGCCCTGGCCGCGCATCGTGTGCGCTGGCTCACGTTTGCTTGGGCGCCCGCCAAATGACCACAACGCGACGGCCAATGCAATGTGCGGTAGCGATCACGCTATGTGGGCGACTGCACCCACAGAACCGCAACAACAAAAGCACCGAACGGAGGTTTCGCGATCGGGCACGCATATTTAACGTGTCGCAGCGACTGCAATGGCCCCGAAGACAAACGCCACGGAGCCAGCGATCATGCGTCAACCCACTGTCCGCTTACTGCTTGCAGCAACCCTCACCCTCGCCTCGTTGAGTGTGAATGCAGCAAGCCACGGTCAGTTTTCGGTCGGCGTACAGGTGGTGTCCTCCGCCCCGGCCGATCGCGCATTGCTGGCCAGCGTGCCGGCGCCGGCCACCGCCGCACTGATTCAGGCCAGCCGCACAGCGCGGCACCACGCCTTTCCCGGAACACTGGCGCAGGCCGCCGACTTTTTCCGCGCCACCCTGCCCGGCAATGGCTGGCACCTGGTGCAACTGGGCGGCGACAGCGAGCAAGCGCAACTGCAAGTCTGGGAAAGCGACCAGGGCCGGGTGTTGGTGCGCCTGCAGGCGGCGCTCGGCAATACCTCTGCAACCCGGATCAGCCTCAGCGCCAGCGCCAAAGCGCAGGGCGTGTGACGCGCCCGCAACAGCGAATCACGCAGGCATCGGCGCCGGTCGCCACACGTCCACCGCCAGCTCGGGCTCAAATGGCGGCACATTGCATTCGATCACCTGCTCCGGCGCAATCTGTACCACCGCGCCCACGATGTCGGCAGTGATCGGCAAACGCTGTGCACGACGATCCACCAGCACCGCGGTGAGCACCGCCTCGGGCTCGCGCAGGCGCACAAACTCCAGCACCCGGAACAGCGAGTAGCCCTGGTACAGCACGTCATCGACCACGATCACCTGGCGGCCACGAAAACTGGCGTTGAGTTGTTCCGGGCTGGCGTCCAGGCTGGTATCCGGATGCAGCAGATGCAGATCATCGCTGTAGCGCTTCACCTTCAAGTCCATGCGTGCGATATCCAGGCCCGGATCGAGCGCGCGCATGCGCTGCACCAGCAGATCGGCCAGCGGTGCGCCACGGCGCAATACGCCGATCACCGTGCTCGGCTTGCCGGCCAAGCGCACTACTGCCTGCCGGGCCATCGAATCAAGCAGGGCCAGGGTGCCTTCGCGCTGGTAGAGCCGGAACCTGCCCTCGCTGTCGGCAGTCATCGCCGACCCAGCCATTGCATCAACAAGGCCACGCCAAAACCCCAGGCGCCATTGAGCAGAGCGGCGCCGACCCAGATCTTTGGATCCCAATTGGCGGCGAACGCCATGCCCTTGAGCGGAAACACCACCAGCAGGGCGATCAGGCTGGGCAACAACGCACCCAGCACCACCGCCAGCAACCAGTGCGTGCCGCCACTTTGGCTGCGGATCATCGCCCACAGCAACACCCCCCACAGGCCGCCCCAGAACGCCAGCGAAATCACCGACGGCACACCGAGCGGCGGCACCGGCGTCATGGCAAACGGTGCGCGCGGCACCAACTTGCCAAAATGCAGCAAAGCCAGCATGCCCTGATGAAAGATCAGGGTGGAAAAAAATCCTGCAATAAATGCCCGCAACCAGACCATCGACCCACCCCTCGACCCCATTGGTGCGACGATGCTACTGCATATCGCCCACATCGCGCTCACCCCCAGCGCATCACGTCGTCGGTCGCGAAGACATCGATCATGGCTGCGGCGCTGGCCAGGCCCAGTTCGGCATACACCGCCGGCGGCACGCCGATATCGGCCAGATACAGCTCGCCAAGCAGCGCCCGCGCCGAAGCGGCGAGCAGGCCGAACTTGGGCGCGGCAAGGGTCAGTGTGGCAGCGGCGTTTATCGTCAGCGCGCTGACGCTGCCGTTATCGGGATCAAGCCCAGACGGCATATCCAGCGCCACGATCGGGGACGTGGCGGCATTGGCCTGCCTGATCAACGCCGCGAAAGCAGAACGTGGCGGCCCGCACAGGCGATAACCCAGCAAGCCGTCAAGCATCAGGTCGGCGCCCTCGCCGGGGTGCTCACCGTGCATCAGCGGCACGCCCAGCCGTTGCAGGCTGAGCCATTGCTGCGCCGCTGCCGGGCTCAGCGCGTCCGCTTGTGCCAGCCACACCTGCACCCGTGCGCCGGCACCGTGCAGACGTCGCGCCGCTGCCAGCACGCCACCGCCGTTACCACCCGGGCCGGCCAGCACATGCACGCAGCTCCCGCGCGCGTCGCTTGCCAGAAATCGATCACGCGCCAGCCGCGCCAGATTGCGGCCGGCATTTTCCATCATCTGGATCAGGCCGACCCCATAACCATCGATGGTGCAGGCATCGACCTGCGCCATTTGCGCCGCGCTGACGATGGCGCACGCCGCCCGTTGCCGCGCACCAAGCGTGCTGATCGGGCTCATCGCGACAGGGTCTGGCGCACTTCGCCAAGGTAATTGCCCAACGGCCCGAAGCGGCGCTCGGTAAAATCGATTTCCTCGTCGTTGGCCAGCACGATGGTGCTGCAACGAGTGCCATAATCGGCGCCCACGATGAACGGCGCAGAAAGAAAGCGCTCCCGCTCGATGCCGACCCCGGTATCGGGCAACTCGGCATCACGCGCCTGCTCACGGTCTGCCAACGCCGCAAACAACGGTTCGATCATTGCTGTGCTGCCGTGTTCGTGATCGAGCCAATCTCGCAGGCGCTGCCGCAAACGCAACGCTTTGGGCCACGGGCTGTTGAGGCCGGCGTTGGACAACACATGCACGCCCGGTTGCAGGCGCTGGGTTTCATATTCAGGATGGGTGCCGGCATAGACCAGTTCGGCGCCATCCCAGGCCAGCAGATTGAAGTGTGCGTAGTGCGCCGCACGTGCCGCCAGCTGCTCGCCATAGCCCGCTGCTGAATCGCGCGCAAGCACGAACTCGCTCACCAACTGGCCGCGCGAAGCCGCCGCAGGATCGACCGGCTGCGGCAAGCGCACATTGGTCACTGCCGCCATCCGCCCGCGCGCGGAAGCCAACAACCAGCTACCGCCTTTTTCCAGATCGCGGCCACCGAACACCTGCGCAGCGTCCGGATGAACCGCCGCCGGCGCGGTTGGTCGCGCGTGATATTCGTCGCGATTGGCGATCAGCAGCAACGGATAGCGTGGGTGAACATGCCACGCCAGGGCAATCAGACACATGGGCTGGGTTGATCGCTAAGGAAAGAAGGCGTGATTTTAACCCGGGACTCGGAGCTCGGGAAAAGCGTGAAGCCCTGTGCTCCGCAAAGGACAGCAAAGGCGCAGCACGGCGAATCCCGTCCAATCGCCGAGGAATCAAACGGGGTGGTAGCCCGGGTTGAGGCCACGGGCCGAAACCCGGGATTGTTGACGATCGGCGGATAGCACAATCGTGGATTTCGCCGGCGCGTTGCGCCCCGCGTTTCCCATGCAGCGCCTCACGGCGCGGGTGGAGAACACACATCGCCCAACACGAACTCCGCCGCGGCGCGCGCGTGCAACGCGGTGGTGTCGAACAACGGCAATGGGCTGTCGTCGTACGCGAGCAGCAGGCCGATTTCGGTGCAGCCCAGAATCACCGCCTGCGCGCCGCGTTGCGCCAGCCGCGCAATGATTTCGACATAGGCACGGCGCGATGCCGGCTCGATCCGACCGCGGCACAACTCATCGAATATCACCCGATGCACACGGTCTTGATCGACCGTATTGGGCACCTGCACGCGCAACCCGTGCGCCTGCAAGCGGTCGCGATAAAACGCTTGTTCCATGGTGAACCGGGTACCGAGCAGGGCAACGTTTTCAATATCGGCAGCAACCACGGCGGCCGCCGTGATATCGACGATATGCAGGAATGGAATATCCACGGCAGCCTCGATTGCCGGCGCCACCTTGTGCATGGTGTTGGTACACAGCAGCAAACCCTCGGCGCCGGCACGCTGCAAGCCCTGCGCGCAGGCAGCCAGAACCACACCGGCCTGATGCCAGTCGCCGGCAGCCTGCAGCGCGGCAATCGCGGCAAATTCGACGCTGTGCAACAACAGCGGCGCCGAGTGCAGACCACCCAGCTGCGCCGCAACGTGGCGATTGATCTGCTGGTAATACGACACGGTGGATTCAAAACTCATGCCGCCGATCAAGCCGATGGTTCGCATGCGCGATGGCACCCGTTCAGGAAGTTTGCTTGCGGTCGATTGCAGCCACCGTCAAGGTGATCGCGGCCAGACCCTGTTGTCGCGACAGCCATCACACTTTGCCAGCATGCCAGCCGAACCACGATCTCGCACCCGTGTTATTTTGCAGCGCGAGGATAATTATTGCGATTCGACGCACCGTTCGGCGCGAACACCGGATTGCGGCAGGGGGATGCATTGAAAACCAGCGACATGCGCAAACGGCTGTCCGGCATCGTCGTCATTATCGCCGTGCTGTGCGCGCTTGCCATTACCGGCTTCATGCAACTGGCCAAGGTGGCGCGATTCCACGAACTGAATGCCCTGCATTTGCAGGCGGCCCATGCCTTGGATCAGCAGATTCGCGCTACCATCGGCGCGCAGCCGAAGATCGATGCATTGCGCCAGAGTGTCACGCAGGTGCGCGCGCAGCCGCTGGCATGTTTACAGGAAGCCGGTGTTTTCGAGCGCTTTGAGATCGCGCTGCTGGGCGGCGAGGTGCTGTTGCGGTTGTGCGAGCGCGATTTGGCGCTCGCTGAGCGCAGCCTCGCCGACTTGGCAGCCTATCAAGCCGGCACCCTGAGTGCGAGCGAGCTGATGACGCGAATCACCGCCGCCGCTACCACCTTTCGTGAATATTCCGAGGCCTTCATCGCGCCGGTGGCCGAGCTCGGTCAGCGCCTGGTGCGGCTCATGCTGTACGGCATGCTGCTGGTCGCGGCCGTGGCATTCGTTGTGGTGCTGGGTATCGTGCGGCAGGTGCGCAGTACCATCCAGCGATTGCAAGCCAGCAACCTGTCGCTGGCGCAAAGCGAAGGCCGCAACCGACAACTGGCGTTGTATGACAGCCTCACCGGGCTGCCCAACCGCAGCCTGTTCCTGGATCGCGTCAACCAGGCCATCGCCTTAACCCGGCGCAGCAATACCGCGCTGGCGGTAATGTTCGTCGATCTGGATCGCTTCAAGGACATCAATGATTCGCGCGGCCACGCGGCTGGCGATCAGTTGCTGAAGACCATCTCCGAGCGGCTGCAATCGGTCGTGCGCAGTTCCGATACCGTCGCTCGCCTGGGCGGCGACGAGTTTGCCGTGATCGTCGGCCAGGTGGCCGATCGCAACGACCCGGTACTGGTGGCATTGCGTACGCTCGATGCGGTGTCAAAGCCGCTGCAGATCGATGGCGTCGAGCATCGGATCAGCGCCAGCATCGGCATCACCGTGTGCCCGCAGGACGGCGAGGATGCCGACACGCTGCTGAAAAACGCCGATCTGGCGATGTACGAGACCAAGGCGGCCGGCCGCAACGGCTACCGGTTCTATTCGCAGCAAACCGATGAAACCGCACGCTCGCGCCTGCGTACCGAACAGTTTTTGCGCGCGGCGCTGGCGGCCGATCAGTTGCTGCTGCACTATCACCCGATCGTCGATCTGGGTAACGGGCAGGTCGTCGGTGCCGAAGCGCTGCTGCGCTGGAACCATCCCGAAGATGGCCTGACATTTCCCGACAGCTTCATCACCCTGGCCGAGGAAACCGGGCTGATCTGCGAGATCGGCTATTGGGTACTCGAGCAAGCGCTGGCGCAGTACCAAGCGTGGCGCCGCCAGCAACCGGCATTCACCATGGCGGTCAACGTGTCGGTGCGGCAGTTGCGCGACCCGCAGTTCGTCGAACATGTCGCCGTGCTGCTTGGCAAATACGCGGTGCCGGCCGCCGCATTGCACGTGGAGATCACCGAAAGCCTGTTCCTTGCTGGCGAAGATCTGGCGCTGAGCACCTTGCACATGCTGGGGGAGCTCGGGGTAACGTTGAGCATCGACGACTTTGGTACCGGCTATTCCTCGTTTGGCTATTTGCGCCAGTTGCCGTTTGGCATCCTCAAGATCGATCGCAGCTTCATCCGCGGCGTACCCGGCAACCCCGACGATGCCGCGATCGCCAGCGCCATCCTGAGCATGGCGCAGTCACTGGGCCTGCGTGTGGTAGCCGAGGGCATCGAGTTCGATGCGCACATGGCGTTTCTGCGCGAGCGGCACTGCCCGTTCGGGCAAGGTTATCTGTTCAGTCTGCCGCTGCCCGCCGAAACGTTCGACCCGGGCGCACGCTATCCGGTAGTCTGATTCACGCGAATAGTCGCTGCATGTCGTGGTCATCGAGTAACCGCCACTGCCCCGCCGCCAGATCGCCCAGGCCGAGTCCGCCGATCGATACCCGGTGCAGGCTGAGCACATGGTTGCCTTGCGCCGCGAACATGCGCCGTACCTGGTGATAGCGGCCTTCGATCATCGCCAGACGCGCATGGCGCGGCCCCAGCACCTGCAACTGCGCGGGCGCAAGCGGGGTGGTTTCCGATTCCAGCAGCAGCGTGCCGCTGGCGAAAATGGCTGCTTCATCGCCGCGCAAATCTTCCGCCAGCGTCGCCTCGTACACCTTCACCAGCCGCGCTTTGGGTGCAATGATCCGATGCAGCAACGCACCATCGTCGGTCATCAACAGCAAGCCGGACGTGTCACGATCCAGCCGCCCGACACACGACAACACCGGGTTGCGCAGGCGAAAACGTGGCGGCAGCCAGTCGTAAACCACTCCACCGGCATCGCGGGTGGAGCAGGTACAGCCAAGCGGCTTGTGCAACATCAGCGCCATGCCCGGCGGCGGGTCCAGCGGTTCATCATCGACCACGATATCGGCCGGGTCGGCACGGTCATCAGGGCCCAGCGTGCTGCCATCGGCGCGCATCACCCAGCCATTGCGCAGCATTTGCGTCACTTGCTTGCGGCTGCCGTAGCCGAGATTGGACAGCAATTTGACCAGTTTCATGGTGTTCTCAATTCAGGCTCGATGGCTGCAGGAGGCGGGCTTTACTCGCGTCAAGACGCCAACAACGCCAGGAAATCCATGTGTGCCTTCGTGCCTCCCGATGCAGCGACACCCCAACAGCCATGATCCACCTGCCGCTTTCGTCAGCGCGCAAACGTTTGCTTCCCTTGGCCCGCTTGGCCTCTTGGCGCGAGCACTTGTTCACGGCTTGCGAAAATCTGCATGAAGCGCGGCGTGCACGGTGATCGCCAATCCACGGTCAACGGTCATCTTGCAATGCGCGCGAGTGAAACAGCAAACCGCATTGCTGCGGTGCAGGCTCACAGGTATCGCTCGCTGGCGTGGAGGACCTTGTAGCCGTGCGCTTGGGCGACCGGACGGATGGTGCGGAAGTGCCGCGCCAATTGCGCTTCGTACGGCAGGTGGCGATTGGCCACCAGCCACAATTGGCCGCCCGGCGACAACGCCTGTGCCGCGCTGGCAATGAACGCCCGGCCCAGCGCAGGCTCGGACGCCGCATCGACGTGAAACGGCGGATTGCTGACGATCACATCGTAACGCCCTGGCAGGCCGGCAGTGACATCATGCCAATGAAAGCGGCGCTCGGCCGGGTGTGTGCAGCGCGCCAGGTTGATCCGCGCCAACTCCAGTGCCCGCGCCTCGGCCTCAAACAGGTCCAGCGTTTGGATGCCGGGGCAGCGCGCCAACAGCTCGGCACTCAGGTACCCGTAGCCGGCACCCAGGTCGGCGCAACGGCCGCCCAGATCGGCCGGCAACTGCGTGGCCAGCAGCGCCGAGCCCGGATCGATTCGATCCCACGCAAACAGCCCGGGCCGGCTGTTGAACCGGCCATCGGCAATCAGGCGCGGGGCATCGGCCTGCAACCACTGCGCGCACAAGGCGCTGTCGAATCGATCCGGGTCCGATACGGCCCAGACCGCCCGGCACTTGTTTTTGCACAGGCTGTGGCTAGAACCGGCCAGCCGTTCGATGTCGGCCTGCATGCTGCGTGCGCCGGCGTCGTTGGCCATGGCCGCCAGCACCGTGCCGCCCGGATTCAGCCGCATGAACGCGTGTGCCAGGGTGGCGCGCGCCTCGGCGCGCTGCCGTGGCGGCAGCACCAGCACCAGCGGGTAGCGGGCGGCATCGTCACTGTCCAGTGTCCGGCCCGCCGCGCGCAGCGCATCAGCAAACGGCTTGAAGCTTTGCTGGCACTGCCACTGCACGCCGGCAACGGCATCCAGTGCCGCGCCAGCGCGCGCACGCAGGAACAGCGCCGCGCCGTGCTGCGGCAACACCAGCTCGCCGCTGCGCAGCGGCAGCAACAGCGTATCGAGCACACCGGCACCCGCCATCAGCGGATTGCGGCGCTGCTGATGTTCATGGCAAATCACCGCCGCCCTCCCCCGCAAGCGGGGCAGGAAAACAATGAAACGCTACGCGATGTTTCACGTCAAAGGGCGCAAAAACAATGCGCCAGCGCCTGGATGGGACGGCCACGCGGGTTGCCAAGCCATTGCAAGCGCTGTTCGATCTGCTCACGCTGCGGCCCCAACAGCAGCTTGGCCATGCCCGACTCGTGCAACAGCGCACGCGCCGCCGAGTTGGCGCCCAGATTGTTCATGAACCGCTCGAATGGCGACATCTGTGCTTCGATGTAGCTGACCCGATACCTGCCGTCATCGAGCTTGGCCAGCGCCGCCGCCCGCGTCAGCGCGGCACGCAGCCCGCCCAGCTCATCGACCAGCCCGCGCTCCTTGGCCTGCGCGCCGGACCACACCCGGCCACGCGCGATCCGGTCGATCGCCGCGACGCTTTGATCGCGTGCTGCCGCCACCTTGCCGGTGAAGTCGGCATAACCGGCATCAATGACCGACTGGATGATTTCGCCCACCGCCGGATCGAATGGCCGGGTCGGGTCGAATGCGCCGGCAAAGCGGGTGGTGCCGACGCCGCCGGTGTGCACGCCTATCTTGGCAAGGGTTTCGGGCATGCTCAGCCACAGGCCGAAGATGCCGATCGAGCCGGAAATCGTCGAGGGATCGGCGTAGATCACATCGGCGTTCATCGAAATCCAGTAACCGCCGGACGCCGCCACGTTGCCCATCGACACCACCACCGGGATACCGGCGTCGCGGGTCAGTTCCACCTCGCGGCGAATCTGCTCGGACGCAAACACGCCACCACCAGGCGAATCCACGCGCAGCAGCAGCGCCTTCACATCCTCGTTTTCGCGCGCTTCGCGGATCAATGCCGCCGTCGAGGCGCCACCAACGGTGCCCGGCGGCTGCTCGCCATCAACGATTTCGCCCTGCGCCACCACCACCGCGATGGTGTCCTGGCGGCCGATGTGCAGATTTTCGCCGTTGACGAAGCCAAGGTAGGACTCCAGATCGATCTGCCGGAAGCTGTGGTTGTCGTCATCGGCGACACCGCGCTCGACCAGCAGGTCACGCACCTGATCCTCGGTTTTCAGGCCATCGACCAGATGTTCGCTGAGCGCGAGTGCACCCAGATCACCGTGTTGCGCGGCGAGCCGCTGCGGCAGTTGCTCGATACCGGCGGCAATCGCCTCGGGCTCGATGCCGCGCGCACTGCCGATGTCGCTCAGATAGCGCTGCCAGACATCATTCATCCAGAACAGGTCGGCGGTTTGTGCTTCCGGCGACGGGCCATCGAGGATGAACGGCTCGGCCGCCGACTTGTATTCGCCAACGCGGAACAGATGCACCTCGACGCCCAGCTTGTCCTGCAAGCCCTCGCGGAAGTAGGGCTGAAACCGCGCCAGGCCTTCGAGCACAATCGCGCCCTGCGGATGCAGGTAGAGCTCGTTGGCCTGCGCCGCCAGCAGGTACTGGCGCTGATCGTAGCTGTCACCGTAGGCGATGATCTCCTTGCCGGCAGCGCGGAACTCGCGCAGGGCGTCGGCCACCTCGCGCAGCGCCGCCATGCCGGCGCCACCCAAGGTATCGGCGCGCAACACGATGCGCTCGATGCGTGCATCCGTGGTGGCGGCCTTGATCGCCTTGAGCAGGTCGCGCAACTGCACTTCGGGTTGTTCTTCACCCAGCAATTTGGCGAGCGCCCGTGAGCCGGGGTCGGAGCGGTACTGTTCGACCAGATCGCCGTTGGGTGCGATCACCAGCGCGGTACGTTTGTGCAGCATGGCCTTGGGCGCAAACAACGCCGCCAGTACCAGCAGCACGATCAGCAAAAAAAGCATGTTGACCACGAACCGACGGCTGAGGTCGATGGTTCGCCAAGTGCCCGCCAGTAGTCGCAGCAGCAGTCCGCGCGGTTTGTCGCTCATGGATACGCTCCCAATGAAATCGCTGCAAGGATAACGCGAAGTTTGCCAACAACCATCACCCGGAGGTCACGGCTGCGCGCCGACACGGATCGCGGGCGAGGCGGACAAAGCGCCAGCACAGCAAGCCGGCGGCGGCGCTCAAGCCCATGATCAGGCCCGCCCACATGCCCTGTGCGCCCCAGCCCAGGCCAAATGCCAGACCGGCACCGAGCGGCATGCCGAGCACCCAGTACGCCAACACGGTGATGAACATCGGCATGCGGGTATCCTTCAGCCCGCGCAGGGCGCCACCCGACAACGCCTGAATGCCGTCGGGCAACTGAAATGCGGCCGCATACAACAGCAAGCTGCTGGCCACTGCCGCCACCGCGGCATCGCGGGTGTACAGGCCAACCAGCCAGTGATTGCCGAAAAACATCGTCAAACCGGCCACCACCTGGGTGACCAGCACGATGCGGTAGCCGGCCTTGCCGGCACCGCGCACGGCGTCGGGATCGCCCATGCCCACGGCATGGCCCACCCGCACCGTGGTTGCCATCGCCACCCCCAGCGGCACCATGAAGGTGACACTGGACAGGTTGATGGCAATCTGGTGCGCCGCCACCTCGATGGCGCCGATCCGGCCGATCAGCAAGGCACTGACCACGAACAGGCTGCCCTCCATGAAGATCGCCACGCCCATGGGTAGCCCGATGCGCAACAGCTCGCGGATCGCCGCCCAGCGCGGCGCCTCAAACTGGCCAAACAAGTGCAAATCACGGAACCGTGGCGACAGTGCCAAATACGCCGCAAACCCGCCCGCCTGTGCCCACAACACAGCGGCCGTGGCATAGCCCAGCCCCGCCGCACCCATCTCGGGTAGCCCCCAACGGCCAAACATCAGGGCATAGCCCAAGGGCGCCAGCGCGCCCAGGCCGGCGATGCCGAACAGCATGGTCGGTATGGTCCAGGACACCCCTTCGCTGACATAGCGCAGACAGAAGTACAACGCCAGCGCGGGCGCACCCCAGCCGATGGCATCGAGAAACGCCAGCGCCTCGGGGCGCACCTGCGCTGCAATCCGCGCCAGATCGAACATCCACTCGGCGTTGCGCACCAGCACCATCAGCGCCAGACCCATCATCAACGCCAGCCACAGCGCTTGGCGAAAACTGCTGCCGATGGCGTGGCGGCGGCCGGCACCGTTGAGCTGCGCAATGATCGGCGGCACCGCCATCAGCACACCAATCAGCACCAGAATCACCAACGACCAGATCGCGCTGCCCACCGCCACCGCCGCCAACGTGGTGGCACTGTGCCAACCGGCGAGCAGGGTATCGACCACACTCATCGCCACCGACGACAACTGGCCCAGCACCAACGGTGCCGCCAAGCGCGTGGTCGCGTTGATTTCATGGCGCAACGAGTGCTTGGCGGACATGTAAGCGATCACCGTGAATAGCGCGCCATGGTACGCGAGGCGGCACGCATTCTGCGCCATGCCGTCGTTGCGCGAACGCCAGCACAATTGGCAATTGACGCTTGACGGCGCAGCAAACCGGCGCTCCACAAGCGCTGGCAAGGGTTATCGGCAAACCGGTTGTGCACAAGCGAAAAGTGTGCCGGTCAACGCCGGCCGCCGCCTCGCCACAATCACGCGTTGCCGCCGGCATTGGATTGCAACCCATTGTTTTAATTGCAATGTGACGCTTTGGTTAAAAAATCGCCAAGTTGGATCGCAGGCCGCCACCACGGGCGATTTCGACGCTGATCCCGGCTTCGTCCACAGAGTTATCCACAGATGATGTGGATAAGGCGGATTCGTTCGGTTGAACAGTAACCTACAGGTTTTTGCTGAGGTCGTGGCGGAGCATTGTGTGGCAAGCTACACAAAAAGTGCCGATCGCGTCACAGCCGCGACCTTGCACTACACTGCGGCGATGGTTTTAGTGCCCGATGACGCGGTGCTGCAGGTTGCGCTGCCACTGCCGCTGCCACGCTTTTTTGATTACCGCACGCCACCGGGCATCGCGGCCGATGCCGGCTGGGTGGGTTGCCGGGTGCGGGTGCCGTTCGGCAAACGTCAGCAGATCGGTGTGGTCGCCGCCGTCGGCCGCAGCCAAGCCGAACCGGCCAGCCTCAAAGGTATCGTTGAACGGCTCGATGCGCAGCCGCTGCTCAGCGATGAACTGTGGCAGTCGTTGCGCTGGGCAGCACGCTACTACCAGGCGCCGTTGGGCGAGATGCTGGCCACCGCGTTGCCCAACGCGCTGGCCAACGGTGCCGCTGCCGCCGACACCGAAACGCGCGGCTGGCAGCTCAGCGAAGCCGGGCATACCGCGCTGGGTGGTATGCGCGCCGGCGCACCGCGGCGATTGGCCAGCCTGCTGCACGCCGCCGCCCGCACCGCCGAACAACTCGACCAGGAGTTGCCCGGCTGGCGCAGCGCGGCGCGCACCTTGGCGGCACGCGCGCTGGTGCAGCACGTGGCGATTGCCGGTTCGCCGGTACAGATCGCCGAACCGGGGCCAGCCTTGCATCGCGAACAGGCGCAGGCGGTGGCTGCCGTCATCGCTGGCCTCGGGTCGTTTCAGCCGCTGCTGCTGGAAGGCATCACCGGCAGCGGCAAGACCGAAGTCTATCTGGAAGCGATCCGCGCCTGTGTGGCGCGCGGGCAGCAGGCATTGGTGCTGGTGCCCGAAATCGGGCTGACGCCGCAAGCCCTGCACCGCTTTCGCCGCCGCCTCGGAGTGCCGGTGTTGGCGTTTCACTCCGGGCTATCGGACCGCGAGCGCGCAGCGGCCTGGCTGCGCATGGCGCGCAATCAGGCGCAGGTGCTGGTCGGCACCCGTTCAGCGGTGTTCACACCGTTGCCAGCCCCCGGACTGATCGTGGTCGATGAAGAACACGACGGCTCCTACAAGCAGCACGATGGCGTGCGCTATCACGCCCGCGACTTGGCTCTGGTGCGCGGCAAGCAGCTCGCCATCCCGGTGCTGCTGGGTTCCGCCACACCGGCGCTGGAAACCCTCGCCCATGCCCGAGCCGGGCGCTACCACTACCTGTGCCTGCGCCAGCGCGCCGGCAATGCCAAACCGCCGCAAGTGCGGGTGATCGACATCCGCAAGCGGCCATTGCAGGCGGGCCTGTCGCGGCAGATGCTCGACGCGCTTGCGGCGTGTCTGGCGCGCGGCGAACAGGCGCTGGTATTCAAGAACCGGCGCGGCTACGCACCGGTGTTGATCTGCCACGACTGCGGCTGGCGTGCGCAGTGCCGGCACTGCGATGCGATGCTGACCGTGCATGAACGCGGCCGTCGCCTGCTGTGCCATCACTGCGGTGCGCGGCAAGCCGCACCGCCGGCCTGCCCGGACTGCGCCAGTCTGGCGCTGCAGCCGCAGGGCGCCGGTACCGAACGCATCGAGGATGCGCTGTGCGCGCATTTTCCCCACGCCACGGTGCTGCGTGTGGACCGCCAGTCGACCAAGGGGCGCAATGGTTTACAGCGCCTGCTGGACACGCTCGGCGAGCAGCCCGGCATTCTGGTCGGCACGCAGATGCTGGCCAAGGGCCACGACCTGCCAAGGCTCACCCTGGTTGCCGTGGTGGGTGTCGATGAAGGGCTGTTCAGTGCCGACTTTCGCGCGCCCGAGCGGCTCGCACAGTTGCTGATCCAGGTGTCCGGCCGCGCCGGCCGCGCCGAACGCCCGGGCGAGGTGTTGCTGCAAACCCATCATCCCGACCATCCGTTGTTGACCGGTCTGCTCAACGGCGGTTACCGCGCGTTTGCCGACAGCGAACTGGGCGAGCGCGAGGCCGCCGGCTTCCCACCCTTTGCGCATCTTGCCTTGCTGCGCGCCGAGGCCAGCACACAGGCGGCGGTCGACGCCTTTTTTGCCGACGCCAAGGTGCTGGCGTTGACACTGCGCCGTGCGTTGGCCGAGGCCAGCGTCGGGCTGAATCTGCACGGGCCGATCGCGGCGCCGATGGCGCGCCGGGCCGGCCAAGTGCGGGCGCAATTGTTGCTCAGTGCCGCACAGCGACCGGCGCGGCAGGCGCTGCTGAGCGACTGGATACCGGCGCTGTACGAACTGCCATCGGCCCGCCGCGTGCGCTGGTCGATCGATGTCGATCCGATCGATTTGTATTGACCGCGTATGACCGCAGCCCGCGGCGAGGCGGTCGGGCGCGCGGGTTGTGGTGGCGGCATGAACGGCTGCGCGGTCCCGGGTTTCGGCTTCGCCTCAACCCGGGCTACCCAAGGTGGCGTTGTGTGCGGTAAACCGCTGGGCCGTCGCGGGTTGCGCT
>Ga0210028_1000912_pt1 | contig 25388 bp, 22 predicted proteins | sample CryGeymeta201513_FD_185468 | JGI IMG/M metagenome (GOLD analysis project Ga0210028, IMG submission 185468) | Groundwater microbial communities from Crystal Geyser aquifers in Utah, USA - Crystal Geyser metaG 2015-13 (SPAdes) (version 2) | ecosystem: Environmental > Aquatic > Deep subsurface >...
TGGGCGTGTGTTATTATAATCTTGGCAATTACCCTTCGGCTATCACCGAAATGGAAGAGGCATTAGAATTTAAATCTGACCATCAGATTGGGCATTTGAACTTAGGAATTGTTAACTTAGCAGCAGGAAATGAAGAAGTTTCTAAAAACTGGCTAAAAAAAGCCGTTGCACTAAATCCTTTATCGGATGTAGGTAAACGAGCAAAAGAATTATTAGAATCACATTAATACGGAGGACATAGATGCCTTGTGGTAAAAAGCGCAAACGTCATAAAATGGCAACTCACAAGAGGAAAAAAAGATTAAGAAAAAATAGACATAAGAAAAAAATAAGATAGTCTAATTTAATTTCAATTCTTTTGAAGAATGAATGGTGGATACTATTTGGGTGTTTGCCATTTTTCTTTTTCAAGCCACCTTAGCTTAGCTGGTAGAGCAACGCATTCGTAATGCGTAGGTCGCCGGTTCGACTCCGGCAGGTGGCTCTTCCTTTAAATCAGTCTTAACCTTTCCATCTCACCAAAGAAAGAAAAGCCTTTTTCTATTCTCATGGTTACATTAAGGACTTCGTTAATATTTTTCTCCCTGCTTTATGAATATGCTTGGAAAATTATTTGACTCAAATTTATGAAAGGCTTACCATTCCTAATGATTTGTGAGAACTAATTTAGAGAATGTAATCAATCAGACGATATCTTTGCCAACTTTAAATTCATTTAGACGATTCATCATTTTTACTCCCCATTTTAATCCACTTTGTATTTTGAATATAAAAAATAGCGCCATTACGTTTATTGTTAAAAAATAATGGGGGGTTTAGCATTTTTAAAGAAAAAAATCTTGACATTAGTAGAAAAAATGTTTTATTTTGGAGAGTAGTGGGGAAAAGTGGTGATAAATAATAATTAACGAGAAGAAAGAATTGTTTAGAGGTCAATTTTTACATACAGTAGATGCAAAAGGAAGAGTGAGCATTCCTTCTAAAATGCGAAAGTATATTTTGCCAGAGGCGAATAATACCTTCGTGATGGTGAAGGGAACTGTAAATTGTATTGATGTATATCCGCTTGACCGCTGGTTAGAGTTCGAAAATAAAATGTTGGGCTTTAACATGTACGAACCGGATAAAGCTCGTTTTATAAGAACCATATCTCAAGATTTAGCTGAAGATACCTGGGATGCACAATCAAGAATTCTTATACCTCAAAAACTCCTCAAGCATGCCCAAATTGAAAAAGAAGTGATTATACTCGGCGCTTTAAAAAAGATAGAATTATGGAATCCGCAGGTTTATGAAAATTATATAAACCTGTCACCGGAAACTTTTGAACAAATTGCTGCAAAAGTAATGGCGGGCTGATGGATAATCATCATACTCCCGTTTTGTATAACGAATCTTTGGAATATTTAATAACCGATCTCTCGGGAATTTACTTTGACGGAACACTCGGATTTGGCGGGCATTCGTCAGGTATTCTTTCGAAATTAAATAAGAATGGTTTATTAATCGCTACCGACGTTGATAAAGATGCTTTCGGTTATACGAAGAAAAAATTTGAAGAAGACAAGCGCGCCAAACTTTATAACTTTAATTTTTCTCAAATTGACATCATGGCAAAAATTGAATCGGTTGAGAAATTTACAGGAATATTTGCCGACCTCGGTGTTTCATCTTTTCAATTAGATAATCCGGAGTCGGGTTTCACTTATAGACAAGATGCTAAATTAGATTTACGAATGGATAAAACAAGAGTAGTAAGCGCAGCAGATATATTAAATTCTTTTTCCGAAGAAAATGTAGCTAACATAATTTTTAATTACGGCGAAGAAAAAAACTCCCGACAAATTGCAAGAAAAATTTGTGAATATAGAGGAGCCCGACAAATAACCACTACAGGTGAACTTGTTAATATTATAAAAGAAATAACACCGCAAAAATATTGGAATAAAACATTATCAAGAGTGTTTCAGGCGCTTCGAATTTATGTTAATGACGAACTTGAAACCTTGAAAAATTTTTTAAACAAAGCAGTTGATTTACTTGATAACAACGGCAGGTTAGTAATTTTAACTTATCATTCTCTGGAAGACAGAATTGTAAAAGAAAAAATGAAGTACGAAGTTTTAAGTTGTATTTGTCCAAAAGAATATCCCGTCTGCAGATGCGATAAGAAACAAAGATTAAAAATTTTAACTAAAAAACCATTGTTGCCTTCGAATGAAGAGATCGAGATTAATTTTAGAGCAAGGAGTGCAAAACTACGAGCAGCCGAACGCGTATGAAAAAAAGTGCTAAGCCGTTGATTATGTATGCTCTTTTTTTAATTGTCACCGGTACTGTTCTGGTTCTTGGGTTTGTAGGTATTAAAATAGAAAATGAAGTTCTCACAAAACAAAAACTCTCGGCTGAAGAGAAAATAAATTCACTTAAGAACGAACGTATTAACTTAATTGCTGAATATCAAAACTACTCTTCGGAGGAACGGGTGCTTGAAATTGCAATGCAGAAGTTAAATATGATTAGACCTACGGAACCGGCGGAAATAAAATTTGCGAATAAAGAAAAGATTGAGATGATCAATAAAATTCTTTCGGAAAAATATGAATAACGGCAGAGTGCTTTTAATATCTGTATTCGTTGTTCTGTTTTTCTTTGTGCTTGTATTTAAACTTTTTAATGTGCAAATATTAGAGCATGAAGAATACACTTACAAGGCACAGCGCCAGCAGATGTCTACTGAAAAAATACGTCCCGAAAGAGGTTTGATTTTTGATCGAAATAATCTTCTCCTTGTTTACAATAAGAACGACGTTTCCTTCTATGTTGATATTAGAATGGCTGAAAAAAACAGAAAATATAAACCCAAGGAAAAAATAGCTGAAAAATTTTCGGAAGTATTTGGAAAAAGTAAAAGCCATTATTTGAATTTGATGCAGACTTCAAAGAAGCATATTTGTTTAGAAGAAAAAGTCTCAAGTGAAAAAACTCTTTTATTAAAAAACTTTAGAGTTGCCGGGTTATATGCTGTCGACGACCCAACGCGTGTCTACCCCTACAATAATCTAACCTCTCATATTCTTGGATATGTGAACACAGAATACGCCGGCACCAATGGAATAGAAAGAGTATACGATAAACTGCTCAAGGGCGAGGAAGGAATTCGGCTTGTTGAAAAAAACGCTCTCGGCGAAACGATTATTGTTGCCGAAAAAGATACAAAACCTGCATTACCCGGAGATAATCTTTATTTAACAATTAACAAATCATATCAATCTGTTCTGGAAGAAGAACTTGATAGCGGTTTAAACTATTACGGCGGCACATCTGCTGTTGGAATTATTATGGACCCCAATACAGGGGAAATTTTAGCCCTTGCAAACAAAAAAGATTTTGATCCCAATTTGTATTGGCAATCAAATGATGAAAACAGACGCAACAGATCTGTGACAGATACATACGAACCAGGCTCTACATTTAAGTCAATTACAATAGCCTCATTGTTAGACCAAAATCTTTGCAGACTTGACGAGACTTTAAATGTTGAAAACGGGAGATTCAAATTCAAGAATGTTTATATCCGTGATACACACAACAGAGACAGGTTATCTGTGAAGGATATTATAGTTGAATCCAGTAATATTGGCATTTCGAAACTTGTGCAGCGTATTGATAACGAAACATATTATAAGTATGTAAGAGGATTTGGATTTGGCAATTATACAGCTTCAAAACTTCCGGGTGAAGCTAATGGAACTTTAAAAAAACCAAATGACTGGACTTCATTAACTAAAACCTTCATTTCTTTCGGTTATGAAATTTCGGTAACACCTTTGCAGCTTATTTCTGCATACTCTGCTTTAATAAACGGCGGTATTTTATATGAACCGTCGCTCGTAAAAAAACAAATAAAAAGAAACGGAATCGTCGTCAATGAATTTCCGCCTATACAAATTAGAAGGGTTATCTCCAAAGAAACTTCTGCAGTATTGCGTGAACTGCTCGCCTCTGTAGTAGAAGATGGCACAGGTAAAAATGCAAAAATTGAATCTGTTCGTGTAGGAGGTAAAACCGGAACATCGCAAAAATTAGTTGACGGAAGTTATTCAAAAGCTGAATATAATTCCTCCTTTGTAGGATTTTTTCCGGTAGAAAATCCGAAGGTTGTTTGTCTGATACTTGTAAATTCTCCAACAGTCGGAAGGTATGGTGGGGCAGTAGCTGCGCCTATCTTTAAGCAAATTGCTCAAAGAATTATTGACGCGGATATAAATAAATTTCGTATTGATGATAATAACGAGTCCTATATTAAGTATGCTGTTAACGATGTAGACGATCAAAGTGAAATAAAAAAAAAGCATATCAATAATTTTGTAAAATCGTTTGAACCGGCTAAAAGTATAATTCAAAAAAAAGTGATGCCCGACTTAAAAAACCATTCACTTCGTGACGGAATTGTTCTTTTGACTCAGCTTGGAATAAAGTATGAAGTTAAAGGAAGCGGACGAATAGTTAGCCAAAGCATAGAACCAGGCGCAACGTTAAAGAATGGATTGAAGTGCCGTTTAGAGTGTGAAGAAATAACAGTAAACGGAACGACGGTATATTGATGCAATTAAATGAACTTTTAAAAAAGGTAAAGATTGTTAACGTAAACGGGGATACTGATATCCTTATCGCCGGCATCACAAGTGATTCTCGAAAAGTAGAAAAAGATTACTTATTTGTTGCTATTAAAGGATTTAATTTTGACGGTCATAAGTTTATTAATGACGCAATTAATAGAGGCGCTGCTGCAGTTATAGTGGAAGAAAAAGAAAGTATTTCCGGAGAAGTATTTTTACAATCCTGTCTAACAAAAATTGGAGTTGCCGACATCCGGAAAGCGCTCGCACAAATATCTCACAGTTTTTATGATGAGCCATCAAACAAATTAAAAATAATCGGAATTACGGGAACTAACGGTAAAACAACAACTGCATATTTTATAAAGAGTGTTCTTGAAACTGCCGGCTTTAAAACCGGGTTAGTAGGAACAATTGTTAATATGATTGGCGGGAGGGAATCTCCTTCTCTATTAACTACACCGGAAGCAAATGACTTAAATTCACTTCTTCATCAAATGTATAATGAAGGATGTGAATATGCAGTAATGGAAGTGTCGTCTCATTCACTCGTGTTAAACCGGGTGTATGGTTTGCAATTTTCAGCAGCGGTTTTCACAAACATAACCTCAGACCATCTCGATTTTCACGAATCGTTTGAAAAGTATTTTAATGCGAAAAAGATATTATTCAACTCTTTGCCCGAAACTTCAATTGGAATTTATAATTTAGACGATAAGAAAAGCGCAAATTTAATAAGTGATACTAAAGCCAAACTTTTTTCATACGGGAAAAACACTAATGCTGATTTTAGGATGAGTGACATAACTTATGATATTGAAGGCACCCGCTTCAAACTTAAAAATAATGAACATAATTATTTCTTATCAACAGGATTAATAGGAGAATTTAACGCTTATAATGCTTCGGCGGCTTTTGCTGTAACAACTTCGCTTGGCATTAATCCCAAGACTGTAGTGGAGGGAATTAAAAGAACAAAGCAAGTACCCGGGAGGTTTGAAGTTGTAGGAAGCGGGGATAAAAAAGCAATTGTAGATTACTCACACACTGCAGATAGTTTAGAGAAAGCATTATTGGCGCTTAATGAATTAGTAAAAAACCAACGACCGATTTACACTGTCTTCGGCTGCGGTGGAAATAGAGACAAAACCAAACGCCCGATAATGGGAAAAATCGCAAGCGAGTTAAGTGCAAATGTAATTGTTACTTCAGACAATCCAAGATTTGAAGAGCCAGATTCAATCATCAAAGAAATTGTGGAGGGTATCAAAAAACAAAATTTTATAATAGAACCTGATAGAGAAAAAGCAATAAGAAAAGCGATTGAAGATTCCGAAGCAAATGCGGTGATTTTGATAGCCGGTAAAGGGCACGAGCCTTACCAGGAAATTAAAGGAGTTCGTAAACATTTTTCTGACAAAGAAATCGCAGAGAAGTATTTAATCAGATGAAAAAGATTACAATAACATTGAACGATATCTTCCAACTGCCGTCGGCTGTTATTTACAATCCGGATAACTTTAAACCGTTTTCTGCAGTTACTATCGATTCGCGAAATGTACCTGCAAATTCTTTATTTGTCGCCATCAAAGGAGAAAAGTTCGACGGACATAAGTTTATTAAAGATGCTGTTAATAAAGGCGCAGCTGCAATTTTAATCAACGAGAAGATGCTTAATAAGATTGATGATGTTAACACTGTAATAATCACCGTGAACGATACTACAACGGCACTTGGTAATCTTGCAAAAATCTGGCGAAGCAAACTTTCAACAAAGATAATTGCCATTACGGGAAGTAACGGGAAAACATCAACAAAAGAAATTCTTGCGCTGCTGTTAAGTGAGAAGTACAAAGTTAACAAAACACTCGTTAATAATAATAATCATATAGGAGTTCCACTAACTTTATTTGCAACTTCAAACAAACATGATTTGCTTGTTCTGGAATTAGGTACAAATCATTTTGGAGAGACAAAATATTCTGCCGGTATTTCAAAGCCTGATTACGCGTTAATAACAAACATCGGTAATTCGCATCTTGAATTCCTAAAAAATAAAAGAGGAGTGCTGAGAGAAAAAATTGCAGTGATTGAATCAGCGATTGAAAACAACGGAACGATTTTTATAAATAATGATGATGCGCTTCTAAAAAAAGTTAAAACCAATTATCCCAGCAGAATAACCTTTGGTATGGTAGAAGAAGCCGATGTTAAAACCAAAATAAAATCTTATACTGAAGAAGGGCTGCCTGTTGTCGAAATAAAATCCGCTAAAATTTCATTAACGACGGAAATTCCTATCCACGGTGAATTGAATGTTAAAAACTTCTGCGCAGCAGCAGCGGTTGCAATAAACCTTGGTGTAACAAAAAAACAAATATTAGCTGCGATAAAAAAAATAAAGCCTGTTGAAAAAAGATTTAACATTAAGAAGTTCAAAAATTTTATTGTTGTTGATGACACATATAATGCAAATCCTGAATCGATGAAATTTGCTTTAGAGATGGTATCAAAAATTTTCAAAACTAAGAAGAAGATTGTCGTGCTCGGAGATATGTTTGAACTCGGCACGGAGTCTTTAAAGCATCATCAGGCATTAGTAAAACAGATCAAGAAAGCCCGATACGATGCGGTTTACATTACCGGCAAGATGATGGGAAATATTTTCCGGGAATTAGAATCTTCTGCAAAAGTCGAAGTAAAATATTTCTCTTCGCGAAAGATGTTAAACACCCACTTACAAAAAATTCAACTAAATAATTCGGTTATTCTCGTTAAAGGTTCGAGAGGAATGAAAATGGAAGAGTTCGTAAAAGTTTTGGAAGAAAGAGCAGCCGGGTAATGCTTTATTATCTTTTCGATTATATTAATAAAGTATTTGATCCGCCGGGTTTCGAAGTGTTCCGCTTCCTAACATTCCGCTCTGCCATTGCTGCAATTACGGCATTGTTTCTCTCGCTATTTCTTGGTCCGAAGATAATCCGGATTTTGCAAAAGAAACAAATTGGCGAAGCAAAAAAAATTGATGGTCCAAAATTTCATTGGTCGAAAGCCGGAACTCCAACAATGGGCGGGCTTATTATTATTTTATCCATTGCAGTGCCGGTATTATTGTGGGGCGATATTTTAAGCATCTACATAATTCTTGTTCTCGGCGGAACAATTTGGTTAAGCGCTGTTGGATTTTTAGATGATTATCTAAAAGTCGTTAAAAAACTACCCAACGGTTTGATAGCAAGATATAAGCTTTTAGGACAGGTGACTATTGGATTAATAGTAGGGGCAGTAATTTATTTTTCGCCACAGTTCGGCGATTACGCAACTGTAACAACAGTTCCGTTTCTAAAAAACGTTAACCTAGATTTTTCATATTTATATATACCCGCAGTTGTTTTTATAATTACAGCAACTTCAAATGCAGTTAATTTAACTGATGGATTAGATGGACTTGCAATAGGAACAACGACTATCGTAATGATTGCCCTTGCAATTTTAAGTTATGTAAGCGGTAACGCAATTTTTTCGAATTATCTAAACATAATTCATCTGCCCGGCTCGGGTGAGTTAACGGTTTTTGTGGCTGCATTAATCGGTGCAGCGCTCGGATTTTTATGGTATAATTCATATCCTGCACAAATATTTATGGGCGACACAGGTTCGCTCGCGCTCGGCGGAGCATTCGGGATACTTGCGGTGTTAATTAAAAAGGAATTGTTTATTCCAATACTCGGCGGAATCTTTTTTCTTGAAACATTATCGGTAATTATACAGAGAGTTTATTTCAAATATACAAAAAAGAAAACCGGCGAAGGGAAGAGAATTTTTAAGATGGCTCCTATTCATCATCATTTTGAAATGGAAGGATGGCCTGAACCGAAGATTGTAATTCGATTTTATATTATCGGAATAATACTTGCGATAGTAAGTCTCGCTTCGTTTAAGGTAAGATAAGATGAATATTGAAGGAAAGAAAATATCGGTTATAGGCGCTGTTAGAAGCGGAATTGGCGCTGCTAAACTTATTAAAAAGCTTGGCGGTTTTCCATTTGTTAGCGATAGCGGTGATGAAAGCAAACTATCCGATTCGATAAAAAAATTAAAAGAACTTAAAATCGATTACGAAGTTGCTGCACACACTTCAAGAGTATTTGACTGTGAATTAATGATCGTTTCACCGGGTGTTACTTCTGATGCCCCGATACTTAGAAGCGCAGCAGAAAAAAATATTAAAGTGGTTAGCGAAATTGAGTTTGCCTCAAGTTTTTGTAAAGGGAAAATAATTGCAATTACCGGCACTAACGGAAAAACTACTACAACAACTTTATGCAGTCACGTATTTAATGCTTGCGGAAAAAAGACATATACAGCAGGCAATATAGGCACTGCTTTTTCGGAGATCGTACTCAACGTTAAAGCTAATGAATTTGTTGCTCTCGAAGTATCAAGTTTTCAGCTTGATTTTATAGATACTTTTAAACCGGCTGTTTCAGTAGTATTAAACATTACGCCCGATCATTTAAATCGGTATGACTTTAAAATTGATAACTACATAGATTCAAAATTAAAAATATTTCGGAATCAAAAATCTTCCGATTTTTTAATCCTGAACAAAGATGATAAAACCCTGATGAGCAGCATCAAGTCGTTTAATGCGCAGCCATTTTATTTCTCTTTACACGAAAAACCGAGTGATGGTATTTATCTCTCCGGCGATGATATAATCATGAATAAAAAAGGGAAGGCTGAATTTATTTGCAAACGGGAAGTTATAAGCTTGCCCGGTAATCATAATCTTTACAATTCGATGGCGGTTATAGCAGCGGCAAAAATTTTTAACCTTGACAGCGAAAAAATCAAGCAAGCGCTGAGTTCATTTGAAGGCGTTGAACATCGCTTAGAGCCGGTTCGCGAACTTGAAGGTGTAAAGTTTGTTAATGACTCAAAGGCAACAAATGTAGATTCTGTCTGGTATGCTTTGCAAAGTTACAGCAATCCCATCTTTTTAATTTTGGGTGGAAAAGATAAAGGAAATGACTATAACCAGATTAAAGATCTTGTTATCGAAAAAGTAAAAAAGATTTATGCAATTGGCTCATCTGCCGATAAAGTGTTTAATTTCTTTCATAAAGAGGTGAAGGTTGAAATAAGCAAAACTCTTGAAGACGCAGTGCGTGCCGCCAACAAGGAAGCTCGAAACGGAGATATTGTTTTGCTTTCACCTGCATGTGCAAGTTTTGATATGTTTGAAAATTATGAGCATAGAGGGCGCGTGTTTAAAGAAGCGGTGAATAAATTATAATGAAAAAATTAGCATTCATAGTGTATTTCGATGTGTTTGCTTTGATGCTTCTCGGGCTTGTTTACGTAATGAGTGCCAGCAGCACTTATAGCGCAGTAAAATTTGAAGATACATTTTACTTATTCAACTCTCATTTTACACGCGTACTAATCGGAATTGTACTAATGACCGCTTTTGCATTTATACCTTATGAGCTTTTAAAAGATTACAGTAAAATTCTTTTAATCGGCGCAACAGTTCTTTTGGTTTATACTTTAATGATGGCTCCAATCATTAAGGGATCCGGAAGATGGATAAATATAGGCATTATAAGTTTTCAACCCGCCGACTTAGCAAAATTAGCTTTGATAATACATCTTGCTAAAATGTTAGTTAATAAGAAAGATGTTCTTGAAAATTATAAGTACGGATTTCTTTCACTGTTTGTCTGGGTTGGACTGGTCGCTATTTTAATTTTGTTGCAGCCAAACTTAAGCAATGCTTTTTTAATTGTACTAATAGCGCTCGCATTAATGTATGTGGGTGGAGCAAAATTTACACATATATTATCAACGTCGGCATTATGTATAATCCTTGGGGGTTCGGCAGCTATGCTTTATTCGCATTCAAGGGAAAGAATACTTGGTTTTATAAAATCGATATTTGAAAGCGGTGAAGCGAATCATCAAGTTTTGCAGGCGATGGTTGGTCTTGGCAGCGGTGGATTTTTTGGTGTTGGCTTAGGATTTAGCAAGCAAAACAATTTGTTTTTACCGGAAGCTTATGGTGATTTTATTTTTGCGATACTTGGAGAAGAATTGGGATTCATAGGCACTGTAACGGTATTAGTCCTATTTTTAACATTTTTTGTGGCTGGAGTTTTAATTGCAAAAAAAGCAAAAGATCCATTTGCACAACTACTTGCTTTTGGTATTACAATTTCGGTAATAATATATGCGTTTGTGAACATTGCTGTTGCAAGCGGTGTTTTGCCAACAACGGGATTGCCGCTTCCGTTCATTAGTTACGGCGGCACTTCGATATTTTTCACATGTATCGGCGTTGGGATGCTTATAAACATTGCAATGTCTTCAAATACTATTGAACAGCACATTGAGGTTCATGAAGTATGACCCTAGAAAAAACATATAAGTTTTTATTTGCAGGCGGCGGAACGGGCGGGCATCTATTCCCGGCGGTAGCGGTTGCAGAGAAGATAAAAGAAAAGATGCCGCAGGCACATGTTTTATTCATTGGATCAAAATCAAAAATTGAAGGAAAAGTAATACCCAAATTAGGTTATGAATTCAAATCAATTTGGATTAAAGGATTTGCAAGAAAAATGAATTTTGAAAATTTATTGTTCCCGCTGAAAGTTGCTGTTTCAGTAGTGCAGTCCATTGTTATAAATATGAAATTTAAACCCGACGTAGCAATTGGCTCGGGCGGGTATGTTAGCGGTCCGGCAATTTATGGCGCTTCTGTAATGGGTGCAAAAATTATGCTGCTTGAACAGAACAGCTATCCGGGTATTACAACGCGTATTCTCGAAAAGTATGCGAATGAAACACACATCACTTTTGACGATTCAAAAAAGTATCTAAGAAGAAAAGAGATAATTAAGGTTACTGGAAATCCTGTTAGAAAAAGTTTAACACTTGTAAATAAACCGGAAGCATTGAGGCGGTTTAACCTTTCTGAAGAAAAAAAGACTTTACTTGTACTTGGCGGAAGTCTCGGCGCCGCATCAATTAATAAAGCGGTTACTGATAACCTAAAGCCATTAATGGATGCCGGAATTCAAATAATCTGGCAGTGCGGTAAAAATTATTATGAGCAGCATAAACATTTAACTTCTTCCAAAGTTTTTATTGCTGGCTTTATTGATGATATGAATTTTGCTTACTCAGCATGCGATGTCCTTATTGCGCGAGCCGGAGCCACAACCATCGCCGAGCTTTTGGTACTTGGTATTCCTTCGATACTTGTGCCTTCGCCGAATGTTGCCGAGAATCATCAGTTTTATAATGCAAAATCTCTGACTGATAATGAAGCGGCAATAATGATTGATGACAATGAAGTTTCAAAAAAAATATTTGAAGTTGTTATTTCAATAATCAGCGACGATAACAGAATAAAGGTTTTGAAAAATAATTCTTTAAAAATGGCAAACCCGGGTGCGGCAGATATAATTGCCGAAAGTGCAATAAAATTAGCGGTAAAAAAAAATGAACGATACAATTGAAAGCAAAAAAAAATTTAAGTTCAATATGTCATTTTATTATCAATCGACAATTGCTTATTTCGTTTTCTTTATTCTATACGTGATTATCCGGGGCGAATTTGTTGAAGACTCCTTTACATTGATAACTAAGGACCCGATAATTTATTTCTTCGGCTTAATTGTAATTATTTCAGTAATAAGTCTTTTTTATAATTTATATAAGAGCAGGTACCTCTATATTGATGAAACAGGTATTGAGTTTGCAAATAGGAACGGCTCGAAAAAAATAAATATTGCTGATATTGAATCGATTAAACTTACCCGGGAGAGGAAAAGATTACCAAATAAAGCGTTTAGAATAATTAGAATAAAGTTAAAAAACAGAAGAAGAGTTTTGCTAATTAGACCCTATGATTATGAAAACGATGAATTACTTGCCAATAGATTTATCGAAATAAAAGAGAAATTGGAAAAGAAGAATGTTTAAGAATATTAAGAAAGTCTATTTTGTAGGAATTGGCGGAATAGGTATGAGCGGTATTGCCGAAATTCTTTTAAGTCGTGGTTTTGAAGTTGCCGGTTCGGATAAAAATTTATCCGAAGTTACCGAGCGTCTGGCTTCACTTGGAATAAAAATTTATGAAGGACATAAAGCTGAAAATTTAGAAGATGCAGATGTGCTTGTTTATTCTTCAGCGGTTAGTATTGATAACCCGGAAGTACAAGCGGCAATTGAAAGAAAAATTCCTATTATAAAACGAAGCGAAATGTTAGCTGAAGTTATGCGTATGCAGTATGGTATAGGCATTGCAGGTACGCATGGAAAAACTACTACTACATCAATGGTTGGTTTAACTTTAACAGAAGGCAATATAGATCCGACGATAATTGTTGGCGGTAAACTAAGCGGACTCGGAGGAACAAACGCCAGACTTGGTAAAGGAGAATTTATTGTTGTTGAAGCTGACGAATTTGATAGAACATTTTTAAGATTGACGCCAACCATAGCAGCACTAACAACTCTTGAAAGCGAGCATCTTGACACTTATAAAGACCTTGATGATATAAAATCGGCTTTTATTGAATTCGCAAACAAAGTTCCGTTCTACGGATTTGTTGTTCTTTGTCTTGATGAACCTGCTTTGCAAGATATTGTCCCCCATATCAATAAAAAAATATTTACATACGGATTAACTACGCAGGCAGATATTAGGGCAACAGATATATCGCACAACAAATTTTCAAGTTCGTACAAATTAAAGTATAAAGGAGAAATACTGGGAAAAATTAATCTACAAATTCCGGGACTGCATAACGTGAAAAATTCTTTGGTTGCAGTTTGCATTGCACGGGAACTTGGAATTGAATTTACGACCATTAAAAAAGCGCTTGAATCATTTAGCGGCGTGTACAGAAGATTCGAAGTGAAATATGATAAAGAAATTTTAATTGTTGATGACTATGCGCATCATCCCACCGAAACAAGCGCAACATTAGCAGGAATACGCGCAGGATGGGATAGAAGATTGGTGGCTGTATTTCAACCTCATCTTTATTCGAGGACGAGAGATTTTTATCAGGAATTCGGCAGATCATTTCTTAACTCGGATATATTTATTTGTACAGATATTTACCCGGCACGAGAACTGCCTTTAGAAGGAGTAACCGGTGAAATGATTGCTGATAGCGCAAAGAAATTCGGGCATAAAAATGTTATTTATGTTCCGGATAAAAATGATATCCCTAAAATATTAACCGACATAAAAAAAGATAACGACATAATTATAACAATGGGCGCCGGAGATATTTGGAAGTACGGCGAAAAATTTGTTGAATTATTAAAAAAGGTTAGTTGATGAGTGAAAAAAAAAGCAAAATAGTAGGCACAATATTTTTAATTGTATTAATTTCGTGCATACTTTATTTAAGCTTTTTAACAAATGTAAAAGCAAATAAAGGAAAGTTTGAAATGATCGAACTGACAGGAAATTATTTATTAAGTGAAACAGATTATTTAGGTTTTACAAGATTGACTGAATTATCGCAATATGAAAATGTAACACTTCCTATTATTAAAGATCGTTTTTTAAAACATCCATATGTTCGCAGAACAGAGGTCGAGTTTAACGGTATCAATAAAGTAAAAGTAAATATAGATGAAAAAAGCATCGTAGCAATTCTTATAGGCGACGGCGAACCGTATTTCATAACAGATAAGTTTCAAACAATTCCAATATTCCCTAATACAAAATTTACAGAGCTGCCTATAATCAGCAACCCGGGAGTAGAAAATAATATTAAGCCGTTAAGCATTTTGAAAAATAAAGAGATGCTCCAGGCATTCAAAATAATAGAAGCGGCAAAACTAACAAGTGCAAAATTATATAAAAGTTTGGAGGAGATAAATTTAAAAAACGGCGGAGAAATCCTGCTGAAGTTTTCCGGTGTGAATGCCCCGGTGATATTTGGTCGCGGTAGCGAAGCAAAAAAAATGGTTTATCTCGAAGCATTATGGAATAGTTTGACAGACGGTGCCACAATTTCAGATTACAGTAAATACATCGATTTAAGATTTGCCGGAGAAGTATACATTGGTATGGAAGTAAAGGTTTAGATTGATGAAAAAAAATATACTTGCAGGACTTGATTTAGGAACAACAAAAGTATGTGCGGTAATTGCAGAAAAATGCGACGACCACATTGATATACTTGGCTTTGGCGTTGCTCCTTCTGAAGGGCTGCATAAAGGATTGGTTGCGAACATCGGGAAGACAGCGGAAGCAATTAAGGAAGCTGTACGTATTGCATCAAACCGTGCTGGCTTCACAATTACAACTGTAAATGTGGGAGTGGCTGGCGAGCATATAACAAGTATGCGTCACCGTAATTATGTAACTATTAACAGTGACGATAGGGAAATTACAAAATCCGATTTAGACCGGCTTGAAAAAGATGTGAGAACTTTTCCTATTCCGTCCGACAGACAAATTCTTCACATAATACCTGAAGAATATTCAATCGATCATCAGGGGGGAATTGAAAACCCGATTGGTATGTCGGGCTCAAGGCTTGAAGCTGCAAATCATATTGTGCTTGCATCTATTTCTGCCATCCAAAATATTAGAAAATCTGTTGAACGTGCAGGTCTTCAGGTTCAGGATTATATTCTGCAGCCGCTTGCCTCCTCATCATCGGTGCTTGAAGAGAGTGAAAAAGATCTTGGTGTTGTTCTAATAGATATAGGCGGCGGAACGACGGACATAGCAATCTTTCATCATAAAGCTATCAAACATTCAAAAGTAATTGGAGTTGCCGGCAACCAGGTAACAAACGATATACGTGAGTCGCTTGGCGTTATGACCGAAGAAGCTGAACGATTAAAGAAAGAGTACGGATATGCTACTGAAGCGTCTATAATAAAAGATGACGATATATTAATTAAAGGTGTTGGCGCCAGAGGGAATACAAAAATCCCGATAAGTTTGCTGACGCAAATTATAAGTTTAAGAATGCGAGAGCTGTTTAGCTTAATTGATAACGACATTAGAAGTGCAGGATTTAAAAATAAAATAAAAGCAGGTATCGTTCTAACCGGCGGAGGTTCACTGCTTAAAGGCTGCACCGAACTTGCCGAAGAAGTATTTGGATTACCGGCTCGCATAGGTGTTCCGCAGGAACTTGGAGCAGGTTTATCAAATGAAATTGAAAGCCCCGAATTTGCAACAGTTGCAGGTTTAATAAGAGGAATACCCGGCGGTAAGTCAAGTGAATATCAGGTTCTAATACAATCCGATAAAAAAAAGCCGGCAAAAAAGATTTCTCAAATTTTAAAACGTGTGCAGGATTTGTTTAATGATCTATAAAAACCTTAATAGGAGGTAACTATGAATTATCGATTTGCTACTCTTGACAAAGAAAAACGCATGTCTGCTGTACTAAAGGTGGTTGGTATAGGCGGCGGCGGATGTAATGCAATCGAAAGTATGATTAAGCGCGGATTGACCGGCGTTGAATACGTTGCGGTTAATACAGATGCGCAGGTGCTTACCAGCAGCAGCGCACAGCATAAAGTTCAAGTTGGTTCTACAATCACGCGAGGACTTGGCGCCGGCGCCGATCCTAACGTTGGTAAAAAATCAATGGAAGAGGACAGGGAAAAAATAGCAGAAATTCTTGCGGGCAGCGATATGGTTTTTGTTACTTCAGGAATGGGCGGCGGCACAGGCACCGGCGGCGCGCCCGTTGTTGCATCAATTGCTAAAAGTATTGGCGCTCTTGTTGTTGGTATTGTCACCAAGCCTTTCTTGTGGGAAGGTAAAATGAGAATGATCAATGCTGAAAAAGGAATTCAGGAATTAAGGCAATATGTCGACAGTTTAATTGTCATTCCGAACTCAAGACTATTAAGCATTATCGAGAAAAACACAAATGCATTTGCAGCATTTGATAAACCGAACGAAGTGCTTTATGAAGCAACACGCGGAATTGCAGATATCATTACTATCGAAGGTTTAATAAATGTTGACTTCGCAGATGTTCGATCGGTTATGAACCAGGGCGGCGAGGCATTAATGGGATGCGGTCTAGCAAGCGGTGAAAATCGTGCAATTGAAGCTGCACAAAGAGCTATTTCAAGCCCGCTGCTCGAAGGAGTTAACATTAAAGGCGCCAAACATGTTCTTCTTAATATTACCGGTTCGAGCAACTTAACACTAAATGAAATTGACGAAGGCAACAATATTATTTTCGAAGCTGCCGGCGAAGAAGCAAACGTAATTTTCGGCTGCGTAAGAAAAGAAGAAATGAATGATTATGTTTCATATACCGTAATTGCTACCGGTTTTGATAATGGTCATCAAAACGGAAACAAAAAAACGGTGGCGTATGAGCCTGTTCAAAAACCAACGAACATAGGAGGGGGTTATAGTTTGTGGGACAAAGATAACGTTGATCAGGAAAATCTTGACGTGCCGACTTATTTTCGTGTTAATCGCCCAAATGCATCTTTGAATTCAAATGACGAACAAGCCGAACCACCAAGAAGCGGCTTCAAGTTTGATTCATCAAGATATAATTTTGGCAAAGCAAAAAGCGAACAAGACCTCCCACAGGCAGAAGATGATGAAACGTCTTCTTTCCTACGGAAAATAATGGATTAAACAAATCACTTTCATAGTTACTCCTTAAACCCGTTGGTGAATAACCTGCGGGTTTTTTTTATTCATCGCTCGGACGCGCTTCTATAAACACATTATCTTTATTATCCTTTGTAATGATTATTCTATTTGGTCGGCAGCAAATCCTGCACTCTTCCATAAAATCCTGCTTGCCTTCAATTGTTAGATCAAGCCACACAGTATTATGTATTCCGCAGTATTGGCAGATCCAAACCAGGTCGTCATCTGTCTGCATCTTTACCTCTCATAATTAAAACTTTCGAATCGTCAACAATAAAATTTTACCGCCAATTTTCTATTGAATTTAACATCAAAAATTGATAAATATATAGTGTCCAAATGAACACTATTTTTATGAAAAGATTTGACTTAGAAAACGCTATTGAAGAACCCGATTATTTACTGCCCGAGCAGTGGCGGCAGGGTCCGAATATTCGTACACTTTACCCGCCCATCCCCCAAAACACTTCGGCTGTTGATTTTGATATTTATAACTTCAATATGCTTTTTAATGATGAGAAAACAAAAGAACTTTTGCGGGCGGGGCGCACAATAGGCTGCTTCTATATTGAGTCGCCAGGCATGCGTTCGCTTTTACGCCGGCTTGATGTTGAAACTTTTGAGATGCTTACAGCGGCAAGTTCAATAATTCGTCCCGGAGTTGCAGAAAGCGGAATGATGCAGGAATTTATTGCGCGGCACAGAGATGCTTCAAAACGAAAATATTTTATTCCGCAGCTCGGAGAAATTTTAGCCGACACCTACGGCGTAATGATTTACCAGGAAGATGTAATAAAAGTTGCGCATCATATTGCCGGGCTTTCATTAGAAGAAGCCGACTTGCTGAGGCGTGCAATGAGCGGAAAAATGCGTTCGCACAGGGCAATGAAACAAATGACCGAAAGTTTTTTTGCTTCATGCAAAACGCAAGGCTTAAGCGGCAAAGATGCAAAAGAATTGTGGCGGCAGATAGAATCTTTTGCCGGGTATTCGTTTTGTAAAGCGCATAGCGCATCGTTTGCACTGCTTTCGTTTCAAGTTGCATATTTAAAGGCTCATTATCCTGCAGAATTTATTGCAAGTGTTTTAAGCAACGGCGGCGGATTTTATTCGGCGGCGGTTTACATTCAAGAAGCAAAACGGTTAGGTTTGAAAATAAAACTGCCGTGCATTAACCGCAGCAGTATGGAATATACCGGAACCGGAAACTCAATTAGAATAGGTTTTATGGCTGTTAAAAATCTTTCTATAACTTCAATAGACAAAATAATTGAAGAGCGGAAAGTTAACGGCAGCTATATTTCGCTTGCCGATTTTTTGGTAAGAACTTCTATAGGCTACCAGGAAACTGCACTTCTCATTAAATGCGGTGCAATGGGCTGCTTCAAACAAACACGCCCCGAGCTTATGCGGCTTCTCGATATTTATCTCTACCGCCGTAAACTTCTTGATGAAAAATATAACGACTTGTTTTTGTACGAGACATTTTCGCTTGAGAATAAAATTAAAACCGAAATAAATTATAGCCTTTCCGAAATGTGCCGCATAGAATTTGAAACTTTTGATTATATGGTAACGCGTCACCCGCTCTATTTTTACAATGAAGTGATAAAAAAAATGAATGTAAACTTTGCTAAAAATATGCCGCGCCTCAAAGGGAAAAAAGTAAAAATGGTCGGTTGGTATATGACGTCAAAAAGAATAAGAACACGCAAAGGGGAAATAATGAAATTTTTGTCGCTTGAAGATTTAACAGGCACGTTCGAAGCAGTAATATTTCCAAACATCTATATGGGTGTTGCAGAGAAAACTATGTCGATGGGTCCTTATATTGTTGAAGGTGTAGTTGATGTTAATGATTCAACTAATCTAATAGTAAAAAAACTTGATGTGTTGTCGTCTATAGCTGTTAAAGCCTTGCAGCAGAAAGACAGCGTAGGTAACAAATACTACGGTGACGTTGAAAAGGTTAATGAAAGTGATTTTGTGCTGATTAAAAATTTAGGTGAAGAAAAATTACGCACGGCTTATGCCGGATAGCTATTTCATATTAACAAATTGAGTGGGAAAATTAAAATCGGCATCTTTAACAAGTTTTATAACAGCCTGTAGATCATCTATTTTTGTCGCCGTAATTCTAACTTGTTCATCCTGAATTTGTGCGTTCACTTTTAGTTTAGCGTCTTTAATAAGTTTAGTAATAAGTTTTGAATTCTCTTTTGATATCCCGCTTTGCAGATCAATTTTTTGTTTCAAACGTCCGCCCGCTGCTGTTTCCGGTTCATTATATTTTAATGCTTTGATGGAGATATTTCGGCGTATAAATTTGGTTTGAAGAATATCAATACTGGATTTAAGGCTGTAATCATCCTTTGTGTTAATGGAAATTGTTTTATCTTTTTTGCTAAGTTCTACAGTAGTGTGAGAATCTTTTAGATCGTAACGCTGCAAAATTTCCTTAAGAGCCTGATTAACAGCGTTATCGGCTTCCTGGAAATCTATCTCGGAGACTATATCGAATGAATGATTTTGTGCCATAATATAACTAAAATAATTAGTCGGGGTGGGGAGATTCGAACTCCCGACCTCTTCGTCCCGAACGAAGCGCGCTAACCGGGCTGCGCTACACCCCGAAAATAATGTGTGCAAATAAAAATATTAGAAAAAACTTACGACCTTCCCGATCAATCGGGACGCGCTAACCGGGCTGCGCTACACCCCGTTGACAAAAACAAAAAATAATTAGATATTTGAATTATTGAAATCAAAAATAAGTTGAAGTGATGAAACTTACAAGTGTGATAGATTTTTCAGAAAACGGTTTAAAAAAATAAAAAAATCTTGTTTTTATTTAAATATTGTAATATCTTAATCCCAAACAAATTACAAAACTTAGGTAATTTGAAATCTGAAACAGAAAACATAAAATCAATTAAATCACAAATTACGTGAGGGAAAAAGTATGAAAAAAACAATAATGTTCTTAAGTCTTGTGCTTTCAATTATGTTTGTAAGCAGCACATTTGCTCAATCCTCAAAATACGGCTGGCTTGCTAAAGAAAGCTGGGCTTTTGGTTTTGGCGGAATGTATCCTTATGGTATGAACCAGGGTTACAAGTACACAGAATCAAACTACGGCGGCTTTATATCAATTCAAAGAAACTATTCCGAGCATGTTGGTTTACGCTTAAAACCGCAATTTTTTAGTTTGAAGGGTAAACTTGGTACAACTGAAGTTACCGCAAACACAATAGGCGGTAATCTTGATCTTCTTTATTATTTCGTACCATGCGAACCACTTTCTCCATACATCAACGTCGGTTTTGGATTTTTATATTCAATGTTCGATAATCAAACTCCGGTAACGCTCCCTACTTCAAATGCCGATTGGCAGATGAACTTAGGTTTTGGCGCTGAGTATATGATTGGTGAAAACTGGAAGCTTTCGATGGAATTAGATTACCATACGGTTTCTAACGCTAGCCAGTTCGGTGTTCAAGGTGTTAATGCCCCCGGATTATTAGGAACACCTAAAGACGCTTATATGGACTTTGACCTCGGATTTTTGTATTATTTTGGCTATGGCGAAAAATCAAATCTTTGCCAGTTGTATGAAGGCGTAAATGCAATTATAGACTATGCAAAGATTGAAGATATCGTAAAGAAATATGCGGCAGAATCTACTGATAATATTGATTATGATAGAATTGAAGACATTGTAAAGAAATACAAATCCGTTGCAGTTGCCGGTGAACAGAATTGGGTTCTCATTGGTGTAAATTTTGATTTCAACAAATCATCATTAAAATCTGAATCATTCCCGATTCTTTATCATGCTGCAGAAATTCTATTAACCCATCCTGATGTTAATGTAGAAATACAGGGACATACAGATAATGTAGGCTCAGATAATTACAATCAAAAATTGTCTCTTGAAAGAGCTGTCTCGGTTAAGAATTTCTTAGTTTCCAAAGGCGTAAGCGCTAGCAGAATTACTACTGTAGGCATGGGCGAAAGCAAACCGATTTCTGATAATAAAACAGCAGACGGCAGAATGCTCAACAGAAGAATTGAATTCAAAGTTAAATAAAGTTTAATACTTTAATCAAAAGGGATTCCCGAAACGGAATCCCTTTTTTAGTTTAAAGAAGTACTAAAAAACTGCTGATCAAATCTTTTGGAACATTCACTCCACCCAACAGCAGCAAATAGATTTTGTCGGGATGCATTGAAGAGAAAATGGATTATACTTTTAATACGAGAGAAGCTGTTTCCATTGTGCTTTTCAAATTATCTTAAATAAAAATTTGTCGTGCGGATTTCCCTCCAATAATAAACCGTTCTTTTTTTTATCCGAAAACAAATTCACACACACACATTTTATTTAGGCGGATTTTTATATTTTGCATTGGAAATATTTTTATTAGCTGGAGATAAATTGAACATAAATGAATTAAAAGAGGCAGCAGCAGTTAGCGCAGTTGATTTTGTTAAATCCGGAATGGTTGTTGGGCTTGGGACTGGTTCCACTACTTACTTTGCAATTAAAGAAATTGCTGAAAGAATAAAAGACGGCAGACTAAAAAATATAAAAGGGATTCCAAGTTCGACTCAAACTGAAAAACTTGCCATCGAAGTAGGAATTAAACTAGTCACTTTTAAGGAAGAAAATTTTATAGATTTGACGATTGACGGTGCTGATGAAGTGGACATTAATTTAAATCTTATCAAAGGCGGCGGGGGAGCGTTGCTGAGAGAAAAAATAATTGCACAGGCAAGCAGGCGTAATCTTATTATAGTTGATGGATCAAAACTTTCACAGGTTGTTGGAACTAAATGGCATCTGCCAATTGAAGTGATACCGTTCGCCCTGCACCTCGAAATGAGTTATTTACGGCAGTTGACCGGCGATCCGAAAATCAGAAAAAGAAAAGATGGTGAGAATTTTTTGACTGATCAAAATAACTTTATCGTTGATTGTAACTTTGGAAAGATTAACGACGTTAATTCGTTATCGCTTCGCCTGAATGATAGAGCCGGAATAGTTGAACATGGATTATTCATTGGTTCGGTTACGGATTTAATAGTAGCGCATAAAAACGGGATGGCTCATTTTGAAAAAAACAAAATGCCGGATGAAATATTTAAGTTTACCGGACTCATTCAACGTTAGTATTTATTAAAGATTGTCTCCATAGTTCGAAAGTTAAAAGCCAATCAAGATGAAGGGCATATGATTTATTGCCCGAGTAATAACCATTCACAATCTTTTTAATTTTATCAAGATCATACAATTCGCAGCTATGAAATTCTGTTGAACTGATTAAGTCGAAAAAAAATTCTTCCAGCAAGTTAAGCATATTTACTCTTGTTGGATCTTCATAAACATTGCCGATTTGTTTTTTTATTCGCACAAATATTCTTGCGAACAAAGAGGATGAACCATAAGGATATGTTATTTGATTTTTTACAAGCGGGAATTTAGTTAGGTTCAATTTATTTCCGGATAAAATTGCTTTAAAGATTTTCCCATTCTTTTTTGAAGAAGCGGATAAAAGAAAACCGGCGTCTAATAATATCTTTTGTGTGAATGGCATATATCCCGGCGCTAGTGCATCCATTGCTGCCTGTCCCGGTCCGTTTACATTTGGCATTTTTAGTTTAATAGCAAAAAAGTCTAACCAATGTTCAACTCCTATAGTCATAGAATCGGGTAACGCAGCACAAGCAGTTTCAAGTTCATCAATTAAATTAATTCTCATGTCGGCTACAATTTCATCTTTAAATATATCAGCCCGGCGGGAATGAAGATGTGGAATTAATTTGGCAAAATCCTTTTGCACCACAGCCTCTTTATCAAACAATAATACCTTGTTTAAAAATTCCCTTCTTAATATTTCTCCATAACCACCGTCAATTATAAATTTATTCTGACTATAAACGGCAGCATGATTTTTCAAATGCAGCGTTTCCGAAGCAGGCATTGTTAGTAATGTTTGACCTAGCATATTTCTCAGATAGTCAATTAATAATTTTTTGGGAGGAATTTCATTTCGAAAAAAAAGATGATCGATATGATGATAATCGGAAATGTTTTTAGCAATCACGGCATCAGGCTGAGTCATTTCCCCAAAAGTGTGTACAGAAAAGCTGGCGTCATTCATAAGTAGATATGCCAAAAGCACCCGGGAGTCCATTCCTCCCGAAAGCGCTAAAGAAAGATTCTTATTCTCCTTTGACGGCAGTAAAGTTAGTTCTTCCAATATGGATTTTACATTATGATCTTCAAAAGAATTTGCAAACTTTGGACAATATGAATTAGGATTACTCACCGAAAAATTATCATTCACAATTTCTAACAATCCTCCGGGCGCTAATCGCTCGATGTTTTTAACAAGACTCCCATAACCAAAATGATTAGTGAGCAGCCATGAAGAGGACAAAGTTTTAATATTTGGTTCGCAGTAATTGGTAAGTTGAGAAAGAAAATCTAAACGCGTTGAAAAATAAATAACGTTCTTATTTTTAAAATAATAAATTTCCCTCATGCCGAGAGTATCATTAAAAAGTATTATTTGATTTTCATCAAAAGAAACCGCCGCAAAATGACCATTTAATTTCGCGATGTTAGAAGTTGAATTTGATAAAATAATTTTCCAGTCATCGGAATTTAATATTTTGTTGCCTTCCGCCGAAATCCCGATCCCGCAAACAACAAATCCCTTCTTTGTATCAACATTTACTCTTAGAGTTTCGGGAATCCCATCAAATCCGAGTATGAAGTTACTTTCTTTTATTAGATGATGTGGAGAAAACTTACTTTGAATAAGACATTCTTCCTTCTTGGAATAACTACCATATATACCGAGAAAAAATGACATAACATCCTGCGAAAAATTTATTGAACAAAATTAAGAAGATTACTTTTATATGTTGTACAAATTCTGTTAAATTTGAACTATTAATTTAATGACAAAACGATGCATCGGATACCTATTTTATTATTGCTATTTGTATCTTCATTCAAACAAATTCCCAGTCAAGAACTTGGTGATTTCTCCCTAAACTACACTTACTACAAAGGCGCAATCATACGAATGGATTCTACTCAAAAAAATATTTACTTGTTTTTTACCGGGCATGAGTTTGCCGACGGATACAAAACTCTAATGGATATATTTAACAAGCATAAAATAAAAGGTAATTTCTTTTTTACAGGCGATTTTTACCGCAACCAAAATTTTGCTGGAATTATAAATGAACTGAAAAACGAAGGACATTATCTCGGCGCTCATTCCGATAAACACTTATTATATGCACCGTGGGATAATAGAGACTCCACTCTCGTTTCTTTCGAACAGTTTTCGCGAGACGTTTTTAATAATTATGCCGAAATGAAAAAGTTTGATATAACTAAAGACGATGCTCCATTTTTCCTTCCCCCCTTTGAATGGTTTAACGATACTATAAGTAAGTGGACGAAGCAACTTGGTTTGCACTTAACCAATTTTACGCCCGGAACTTCGGCAAACCAGGATTGGTCTATCCCCGAACTCGGTAAAGGGTATTATTCTTCGGACACTATTTTTGCGCGCATTTTAAAATTTGAACAATTAAATAAAGATGGTTTAAATGGATTTTTACTACTCACTCATATCGGCACCGACCCTCGACGGACAGATAAATTTTATAACCGCCTTGATGAGCTGATAACGGAATTAAAACGAAGAGGGTATTCTTTTAAAAGATTGATGATTGAGAACTAATTAACGGAGAAAATATGAAAACAATATTTGCTATTCTTTTTGTCTGCTCGAGTATCCATTTATTTGCTCAGAGCAAAGTGACAGATTTTAGTCCCGATGGCAGAGATTCGATAACATACATTCTCTCAACGCAGGGCAGCGGTTTTAAAGTTGATTCCGATGTTCCATTCGGAACGCAGCCTTCCTGGCAGTCAACACTTGATAGGCAGGTCGGGGGCTTAGTATTTGGCGATTATGATAATGACGGCGATCTCGATTTAGCCGTAGGTAATTACTTCAGCAATTCTTATCCGCCAATAAATGAATACGAAACACAAATCT
>Ga0210028_1000922_pt1 | contig 25211 bp, 22 predicted proteins | sample CryGeymeta201513_FD_185468 | JGI IMG/M metagenome (GOLD analysis project Ga0210028, IMG submission 185468) | Groundwater microbial communities from Crystal Geyser aquifers in Utah, USA - Crystal Geyser metaG 2015-13 (SPAdes) (version 2) | ecosystem: Environmental > Aquatic > Deep subsurface >...
TCGCGGATAATAAACCCCATGTTGCCGATCATGACCTTTTCGTTCTTGTCTCCCAACCATAAGCGCACCGAGCGCTCACCGACCAGCTCGAAGCGCATGCTCTTGTCTTCGATGGTCGCAATCTTCGCACCCGCTTCGGTGTAAACGTCAACCACCCGATGGGTGCCGAGGGTATCGGCCTTCAGATCATAGGCTTTCTGTTGGGTCGTTTCACACCCACTCAGCAGCAGCAGACAAGCCAGGAGCATAAGAATCAGTCGTTTTTTCATTTTTTCCCTTTCGTTGGGTCATGGCGCAACAGGGAGCGAATCCGGCCACAATTTTCGCGGCATTCAGACTGTGAAAAACCCCCGTTCAGAAACAACTAAACGGGGGTTTTTCGTTGCGGGCCGGGGATCTCCAGAGACTTAAACCAGCAATTCGAGCCCGTTGAAAAAATAGCCCAGTTCAAAAGCCGCGGTCTCCGGGGCATCGGATCCATGAGTGGCATTTTCGCCGATGGATGTCCCAAATTCTTGACGCAAAGTCCCGGCGGCAGCAGCGGCCGGATTGGTGGCACCCATCAGGTCGCGCCATTTAGCGATGGCGCCTTCGGCTTCCAGGGCCATAACCACGCAGGGGCCGCTGCTCATGAAATCGGTTAGTTCGCCAAAGAAGGGCCGCGCGGCATGCACCGCATAGAAACCTTCGGCTTCAACTTTGCTCAAATAGAGTTTTTTCAGGCCAATCACCTTGAAGCCTTCGGCATAAATCCGCGCCAGAATTTTACCAGCGTGACCGGCGGCAAAGGCATCGGGCTTGATAATCGCAAATGTTTGTTCTACAGCCATTGTCATCTCCTCAGTTTTTAATTTTTCCATCCGTCAAATTGACGCGCACTTCTAGCATCGGGCCAGTCGTCCTGTCAAGCAAAGAAGTTGATTTTACGCCAGATTTTACATTTCACGCTATCTTCAACGCTGCAAAAACCTGCTTTAAGGCCTGACTGCGATGGCTGATGCGATTTTTAATTTCGAGGGATAATTCCCCCAGGGTTTTGCCGTACTCCGGCACCAGAAAAAGGGGATCGTAGCCAAAGCCCTGTTTCCCCCGCAGTTCGTCAATCAACTGGCCGTGAATTCGGCCTTCAAAGGTCTGACAATTCCCCTGCGGATCGGCCAGAGCCATGACGCAACAGAAATAAGCCTGACGCTGAGAGGGAGGAATTGCGCTTAAGTTCCTGAGCAATTTCTGATTATTATCGGCGTCCGTCGCTTGAGCCCCCGCGTAGCGTGCCGAATAGATACCCGGCGCGCCGTCAAGAGCGGCAACCACCAGCCCGCTGTCATCGGCGAGGGTGAGGCTGTTGGCAAAACTGGCAATTTCAAGAGCTTTTTTACGCGCGTTGGCGGTAAAGCTGTCGCCATCTTCAACGACTTCGGGCGGGTTTATGAGGCTGTCCATACCGATCACCTCGACCCCGACTTCGGCCAGCAAATTTTTTATTTCGCGCAACTTTCCGGCATTACCCGTGGCAACGAGGAGCTTTTTCATCAGGACTCCAGCGCCTGTTGTTGCAAGCGGCAGAGGTGCGCACAACCTTTCAGAGCCAGACTGCGCATGGCATCCATTTGGGCCAGGGTGAAAGGTTTCTCTTCGGCGGTGCCTTGCACTTCGACAAAATCACCCCGACCGGTGATGACATAATTCATATCGACTTCGGCGCTTGAATCTTCACGATAATCGAGATCGAGCAAGGCCTGCCCCCCAGCCACCCCGACACTGATAGCAGCAACCGAATCGAGCAAGGGGATTTTAGCCAGTTTTTTCTTTTCGACCAGGCCACACAAAGCATCATAGAGGGCCACATAGGCGCCGGTGATCGAAGCAGTGCGCGTGCCGCCGTCGGCCTGCAAGACATCACAGTCAATCTGAATGGTGATTTCCCCCAGAGCCCTTAGATCGGTAACCGCGCGCAGGGAGCGGCCGATCAGGCGCTGGATTTCTTGCGTACGCCCCGAAACCTTACCCTTGGCCGCCTCGCGCATGGAACGGGTGTGGGTCGCACGTGGCAGCATGCTGTATTCAGCGGTGACCCAGCCACGTCCTTGCCCACGCATAAAAGGCGGTACGCGTTCTTCGACGCTGGCGTTGCACAGCACTTTGGTTTCACCATAACAAACCAACACCGAACCTTCGGCATAACGGGTAAATTGACGGGTAAAATGAATCGGCCGCAGGGCATCCGGGGCACGGCCATCACAACGGATTTGTTCAGACATTAATTCTTCTTTCGATGAAGGGAAAAGCTGTTGAGCCCTTGATACAAGGCTTCAGCCAGTTGTTGCTGCCCCTGCTCAGTGCGCAGGCGCTGTAAATCTTGCGGGTTGGTTAAAAACCCGAGTTCAAGGAGAACCCGAGGTAAATTCCCCTGCCCCAGGGGCACCAGGGACGAACTAAAAATTCCGGCGACCGGCACTCCGTCTGCTTCGAGGGCCAGCATCATCTCACGGGCGAGGAGCAGACTTTGGTCGGGCAGGTCAGTGCTCGCAGTCGGTTTGGTCGTAGGCACGAAGATGACAACCCCCTGGGCCGCAGCGGAGAAACTTCCTCCGGCGTGCAGCAGTAACCAGGCATCGACATCTTCATGCTCCAAAGCTGACAGGCGCTGCGCGTCGGTTGGTTGATAGTCAGCGTCACGACTCAAATAAACGGGCACGCCCAGATTCATTTTGAGAATTTTTTGCAAGCGCAAACTCAGTTCGAGCGTGAGATCTTTCTCTTTGGTGCCGTCGCCGGCAATCACACCCGGATCAAGCCCGCCATGACCGGCATCAATCGTAACCCCCGCCAGACCCTGCTGAGAGGATGGGATTTTTTTACGCAACAGAAACGCAAACAGACGATCCATGGTCGAATCGCCACCCGCCGGCTCTTTCACCGGGTCAAGGTTGCGATAATAAATCGGGCGCCCCGTCAGCAGATCGAGTTGATTCACAACAAAGTTTTCAGAAACGCGCAAACGACCATCGATAAAACGCGGATAGTCGACCAGGGGGTAAAAGGTGTTATCAATTTTTACATTTTTGCGCCCCGGGCTGAGTTCGGCTCGCCCCTCCGGAGTGCGGATAAAGTAAATATGCCGAACCGCGTCCCAATCGCCCCTTAAGGACACCGCAGGGAGGAGATCATCAAGGGCTAAATAAACTAAGCCCTGATGCAGATAGACATCCTTCACCTGTTGGGGTGCCTTGCCCTGTAACGCCACTTCGACGGTGGCATAGGTCGCCGGGGCACCCCCCCAGAAGAACAGAAAAAAGAAACCAATCAACTTTAACATGGCAACCGTATCGGGTTTCGCTATCGAGAAGCGTGGTGCAATTACGCACCGGTTTATAACGTGCCTGCCCTACCCTGTCAATTTCAGTCGCATTCAATCGCAGCGGTCAAGCAGCGGCACCCCCGGCTCGGTTTGCAACCCCAGCCGATCAATATAACGCTGAACCAACAGATGTTCGAGTTCCTGCTGCGCACTCTTTGACTCAGAAAAATTGCGGATCTGCCCCCCGGCCATCATGCCGTGCCCCCCGGCAGTGCCCATGCCGTCGAGAATATCATGAATCACAGCACCAAGCCGTGCCTGACGGTCGGTAGTGCGCACGGAGAGAACTTCATCGCCCCGATACCACCCCAAGCCCAGGACGTAATCGACCCCATTTTTTCGCAGCAGAAAATCCGCCAACTCAGCGACCAGATCAGGATTGTCAACCTGGTAAAGGTTAAACACCAGCACCCGGCCAAAGACTCTGGCGTTGTCAATGGCACGATGAAAAGCGCAGAAATAATCGCCTTCGACCTGAGGGTGTGTCAGTTGATAAAGAATCTGATTGTTGGATAAGGGCAACAGATGCAGATAAGCTTCCCGGTCAGCCTTGGACCATTCGCGGCCGAGATCCTGAGTTTCTGATTTAATCGCATAAAACAAGCAGGTCGCTAAACGGGTGCCGAGATAGAACCCCATGGTGCGCAGGTACTCGAACAAAATGGTCGCTGAAGCGCCGTAGTTTTCTCGGACATCGACCCAGTAAATATCGCTGTAGTCGCGACGCGGCGGGTGATGATCGATGAGCAGATGCAAGGGCCGCTCGGCGGGAAAGGAATTATTGCCAGTTCCGGGCTGGGTATCAACCATACAGAAGAGGGCAAAGCGATCAAAATCAAGGTCGCAGATGGGCACCAGATTGAGATCCAGAGCATCGACCAGCAGGCGGTTTTCACTGCGTCCAATCACACCGCCGAAGGCAACCACCGCTTCTTCGCCGCTTCCCATGAGAAAAAGGTGGCGCAGGGCAACCGCCGCGGCTAAGGAATCAGGATCGGGGTTATCGTGGGTGACAATCAAAATACGCCCTTTGCCACGCACCCAGTCGAGCAGCCCCTGAACCACGGTCGAACCGCAGCATTTCTGTGGGATAATCGGGTCTTGTTCTTCCGCCATGCAGCCCTCCTGAGTAGCTTTTGGCAATGAAAACTTATTTTTCACTCGTCCTCATGCGTGAGCCCGAGGCCACCAAGGAAGGGGGCGCGGTCACCCGGATGGCGCCAGTTAAGCGCAAGGATCGATGCATACGGCCGGTGGAATGGGGGTCTCAAGCTCTGGGTCTAGGGAGCCGAAGAGAGCCACGTATTCAATGCAGGCAGAAGTCCAACCTGCCGGAATTACAAACGGTGACGCCAACGCCGCAGCAACAGGCTGTTGCTGACGACGCTGACACTGGAAAAAGCCATGGCCAGTCCGGCAACTTCGGGTTTAAGGTAAAGCCCGAACCAGGGATAAAACAACCCGGCGGCCAGAGGAATACCGACCACATTGTAAAAAAATGCCCAAAACAGATTCTGGCGAATTTTGCTGAGAGTTTTGCGTCCGAGCTGAATACCACGTTCAATATCAAACAGATCACCACCGACCAGAATCACATCGCCGGTCTCCTTGGCAACGTCGGTACCACTGCCGATGGCAATGCCAATATCCGCCTGCGCCATGGCGGGCGCATCGTTGATGCCATCGCCGACCATGCCGACAAACAACCCCTGCTGCTGATACTTTTCGACGATGGCCAGTTTTTGTTCGGGGCGCACCTCCGCTTCGACCTGATCAATACCGAGTTCGGCCGCAACCTGGGTGGCAACCGCCCGACGGTCACCCGTAACCAGTACGGTTTTCAACCCCAAGCGGCGCAGACCCTGCAAGGCTTTTTTAGCTTCGGGTTTCATCTGATCGACCAGACCTATGACGCCTTGCAGTTGTCCGTTCAAGGCCACGCCGATCAATGAGCGCCCCATAGCCGCGAGTTTTTCGGCCCCCGGCTCAAGGGCGTCAAGCTCAACCCCGGAACTTTGCAGCAACGTCAGGCTGCCGCAGATTAACCTTCCGCCGGGTGTTTGGGCAATCAAACCTTCGCCGCCAAACTCTTCGACCTGTTCAAGGGGAGTAAAGTCAATTTTGCGCTCAACGGCAGCTGCAACCAGACTCAGGGCCAGGGGATGAAGACTGGCCGCTTCGATGCTTGCCGCCAGACGCAACAATTCATGGTCTTCAAGACCATCACTACAGAGCAGGTCGGAGACGGCAAATACGCCACTGGTCAGAGTACCGGTTTTATCGAGGAGCAGCACCTGCAGATGCGAAATGGTTTCAAGCACCGAAGCTTTTTTGAACAAAATCCCGCGTTCAAGCCCGATGGCTGAACCCACCATGATGGCCGTCGGCGTTGCCAACCCCAGGGCGCAGGGACAAGCGATGACCAGTACCGAAATCGCCATGCGAAAAGCGAACAGAAAATCACGGTTGGCCGGCAGATACCAGCTGAAAAACGTCAAGAGCGCAATAACGCAAATCACCGGCACAAAAACAGCGGACACCCGATCGGCCAGTTGCTGAATCGGGGCCTTGTCGGTTTGCGCCTCTTCGACCATGCGCACAATCTGGGCCAGCACCGTGTCGGCTCCGACGGAGGTCACCCGCATCAAAATTCGTCCACTGCGGTTAAGAGTTGCCCCGATGAGGGGATCACCGACATTTTTCGCCACCGGCAGAGCTTCGCCGCTGATCATGGCTTCGTTGACTGTCGTGCGCCCTTTTTCGACCACCCCATCGGTCGGAATTTTTTCGCCGGGGCGTACCAGAATCAAAGCCCCCGGCGTCAGACTGCCGGCATCAACGTCCCTTTCCCGGCCATCCGTCACCAGGGTGGCACGGGCGACTTGAAGCTTGAGCAGTTCTTTCAGGGCCGCGCCGGCGCGGCCACGCGCCCGGCTTTCGAGCCACTTGCCGGCGCGGATAAAGAAGATCAGCATGGCACTGGTTTCGAAAAACATCACCGCATCGGCACCGAGAACCCCCAAAAAAGCCAGCATCGAATAACCGTAAGCGGCGCTGATACCCAGGGCCACCAGCACATCCATATTCGCCGCGCCGTTGCGCAACGACTTGTAAGCCCCGCGATAAAAGATCAGCCCGGCACTGAACTGAGACAGACTGGCAAGCGCGGCGTTCACCAGCGGCGTCTGGGCGCCAAAGGGCGAAACATACATCAACAGCATAATGGGCAGTGCCAGACAGCCTGCCCAGATTAACCACCACAGGGCCTGCCGGGCTTCCCGATCTTTTTCCGCAGCGCGTGAAACCGTCTGGCCGCTTTCCATTTCGGTTGCGTCCCCATCGAGCAGACGACCTGGGTAGCCAGCCTTTTGCAATGCTGCCAGAATTTGCCCATCGCGTTGCGAATGACCGTCATGGGTCGCTAACATGGATTCGGCCGCAAAATTGACCTGGGCCTGGATCACACCGGGCAGAGCCGCCACCAGTTTTTCGACCGTGGCGGCACAATTGGCGCAGGTCATGCGGCTGATAGCGAAGCGACGGTTGACTTCGGCAGGAGGATTGACCGGTTTTTCGCCGGATTGCGGCACCGAGGTTGTCGGCTGAGAGGTTGAAAAACCGGCAGCTTCAAGCAACGGCGTTAAGGCATCACGAGACTGACCCGCCGCCAGATCAAAAGAGGCCCGCTGCTGGTCGAGGGAAACGTCGATGGCCGTAATTCCCGGCTGAGACGCCAGCAGTTCGGTGACCCGGGCGACACATTTTTGACATTTCATTCCGTAGACCGGTAGCTGGTGTCTCATCCCTAACCCTCCAAAATCTCAATATCCGGGCAGTCAAGACGTTCAAGCCCATCGAGAATTCCCCAGGGGTCACTGTTAACAACCAGCAGCGGAAGGTCAAACTGCTGCTGCAAATCTTTCAGGCTCAGATTATCAAGGAGCAAATCGTCGGTCTGGCGGAAGATAACATCGGGCAGCAGCACGCCCTCGCCAAGATCCTGTCCTTTGAGGGCGGTCAGGATATCGGCACCGGTCAGCAGGCCGGCTACGCTGACGCTGGTGCCGAAGAAATGATTTTCGACCGCGATCACCTGCAGCTTAACCCCGGTGCGCAAACCCAGTTGGGTGGCAAAGCTGCGCAGCTCCTCGGCAAAGGACGTTCCCGTGACTAAACTGACCTTCTTCATCTCAAGGGGCACTGCGTCAAGCAGAACTTCGGCGACTTCGCTGCGGAAGCTGGCCAGCAGACCGACACCGTTTTCGCGCTGCCATAGGTCTTCATAATCCGCTAAAGGTGGCAATTCGCGGCCGGCACGCAGGTAAAGTTCATCCGCGGCAAAGACAAAACGGCTGCCGGTCTGCTTGAGTTGCAAGGTCTGAAAACCTGCGATCAGGTCGAGGATGTCCTGAGCTTGCAGGGGGCTGGGGACGGCCAGAAGCGGCAGATGCTGACGATGGCGCGTCAAACCCACCGGCACCACCGCCAGGGAACGAATCTGCGGCCAGAAGTGGCGCAGATCTTCAATCGTCTGGCGCAGCACCCTGCCATCGTTCAAACCCGGGCAAACAACAATCTGGGTATGGAGCTCGATTCCGGCAGCGCACAAACGTTCAAGCAGCGGTAAAATGGGCGCCACCGGCTTGCCCAATAACCTTTGACGACAAACCTCGTCCGTCGCATGAACGGAGATGTAGAGGGGCGAGAGGTGATCGGCGATAATGCGCGCCAGTTCGGTTTTACGAATATTGCCCAGGGTGATGTAAGCCCCATAAAGCCAGGAAAAACGATAGTCTTCATCCTTGACATACAAAGACCTCCGCAACCCTTTGGGCAACTGGTGCACAAAACAGAAGAGGCAGTCATTACCGCAACGCGCCGGTTCCGGATGTTGGGGAACAATGCCGGGGTCTTCATCGGCGCTGCGCGGGATAAAAACGACACGAACCTTTCCGGCGGCGTCTTGGAGCAAAACCTCAAGGTCGACGTCAGCCGCAAGCGCCAGGTGATAATCCACCAGGTCATTAATGCTGCGCACTCCAACGGCCATCAACTGGTCATGGATTTCAACCCCGGCAGCCTCAGCTGCGGAGCCGGGCAGAATCTGCTCAATTGCTAACATGAGGGCATTCTATCACTGCAAGAGGACATGGAGCCATGCCTGGCGCACCAAAAAAAAGAGGTACCGCCGGGCAGCACCCCTTGTTGAAAACGGTAGTGATGTAAAAAAATCGGCGCGCAGATATTAGTCGCGCCCACCATGGAGGCGAAAGGTTCCATCAATGGAGGTAATCGAAGCAATGGCGTGTTTATACACCAGAATATCGCCCTCACTCTCTGCCAGCACACAAAAGCTGTCAAAGGATTTAATGTAGCCTTCAAAATCGACCCCGGACATCATTTTAACCCTGACCTTAACTCGTTCTTTGCGCGCCTGGTTCAGATATTGATCCTGAATATTAAATGGTGACTTCGGCATCTTCCGCTCCTTGTGAGTAAATTAACATAATAATGGCGTTTTTTGGGCGTGACCAGAGGTCATTGCAACAGCTTCACCACGTGATTAAAGTGCGAATCAATTCACATATCCTACCAGACTCCTGACAGGAATCAACCCAAATTGTTTGTTTTTCTTTACGAAACCAGGTCATCTGCCGCTTGGCATACCGCCGGGTTTGCCGCTGAATTTCAGCATCCAGCTCGGTCAGAGATAATTCATTGCGCAGATATGCCAGGGTTTCGCGGTAGCCCAGAGTTTGCAGTGCCTTGAGGTGTTGACCATATTGTGCCACCAGGCAGCGGGTTTCATCGATCAGTCCCTGTTCAAGCATTTGCGCGCTGCGCTGGGCAATCCGCTGGTGCAGAAGGTCTTTCGGCCAGGCCGGAGCCAAAAACACTGGGCGAAAAAAATGATCACTAAAACCATGCTGCTGCTGCAGCAGAGATATGGGCTGGCCGCTGAGATGAAAAACTTCGAGGGCACGGATGATCTTGACCAGATTATGCGGGTGGATTGTGGCGGCGGCGACCGCATCAATCTGCGCCAAATCACGGTACAGGGTTCCGGCCCCGCCGTGCTCTTCTCGCAACTTCAGTTGATTGCGCAGATCAAGATCCCCCTGAGGGACATCAGCCAATCCACCGACCAGGGCACGGATATACAAGCCGGTGCCGCCGACAACACAAGGCAACTTCCCCCGGTTAAAAATATCACGGGCAATTTCACGCGCCTGTTCGACATAAGCGGCAACGGAATAGTTTTGATCAGGCGCGATCAGATCGAGCAGATGGTGGGGAACCGCCGCGCGTTCTGCCGGGCTGGGCTTAGCGGTTCCAATGGTCATCTGCCGATAAATCTGACGCGAGTCGGCCGAAATGACTTCAAGGGGGAATTTTTGCGCCAGACGAATCGCCCAGGCGGTTTTACCCGAAGCGGTTGGTCCCTGAATGATCAGCAGTGGTATCTGGCCCATGGGCTCTCTTTCTTTTCAGCGGCGGAACATACGCTCAACTTCGCGCAGGGTCAGACGCTGACTCACCGGACGGCCATGGGGACAGTTGCCACGAAAATCTACCTGATCGAGCTTTTCGAGCAGGGCGCGCACTTCCCGCGGATCAAGAGCCTGGTTGGCGCGAATGACGCCGTGACAAGCCATCATGATCAACACCTCGTCAAGCTGATCCTGCAAAACCGAACTCTGCCCCTGCTGTTCCAGTTCCAGGGCAATATCGACCAGCAGCGGCGCACAACTCACCCCGGCAAGCAGGGCCGGCACTGCCTTGAGGACGTAGGATTTCCCTCCGAAGGGTTCAATTTCGAAACCCAGGGCCGCCAGCTCGTCGAGATGGGCGTCAAGGGCCTGGATGCTGCGAAAATCGAGCTCAAGCATTTCGGGAAAAAGCAGGCTCTGCCGGGGCACTGCCCCACGCGCAAAATCGGCTTTAAGCTTTTCGAAACCGATGCGTTCGTGGGCGGCGTGTTGATCGATCAACATCAGATCTTCGCCATCCTGACAGAGAAGATAGCTGTTATGATACTGCCCCAGGTAACGCAGGTTGGCAAAAAAACTGCCCTCCTGTGGGGAGGGGAAGACCCCGGAGTCAGGAAGCAGACGCGCAGCAGGCAAAGGGGTTGCCACAGGCGGCAGGGTCAGCGGGAAACGCCCCGAATCAGCGACATATTGGGGCTGGAGACCATCGTGAACGGCGGTCTCCGGCTCACGCTCTGGGTGAACAGGGCGGCCTTGGGGGGTCTTCTCGGGATCCGGGCTCCCTCCGCGGGGGCTCTGCACCCAGGTCGCGGGTTGCAAATGTCGGCGTAAGGCCGCGGCGATAAAATCATGCACCTCGCGCTGCTGGCGAAAGCGGACCTCATGTTTGGTCGGATGAACATTGACATCAACCTGGGCTGGAGGAAGGTCGAGAAACAACACGACCACCGGATAACGCCCCTTCATCAACAGATGTCGATAGCCATCAAGCACCGCATGTTGCACCACGCGATCTCGAATGGAACGCCCGTTGATAAAAACGTACAGATGCGCCGTGGTCGAACGACTCAAGGTCGGTTGCCCCACCAGCCCGGAGAGTCGCAGACCGATCTGCTCATCCATCGCCGTCACTTGCTGCATGTCCTCAAGTACCTGACGACCGAGAAGGGCGGCAACCCGTTCGGCCAAGCCTTTTTCGCGGCGCAGTTCCAACAACGTCCGATTCTCATGCCGCAGACGAAAGCTGACCTGCGGGCAGGCCAGGGCCAGCTTGCTGACGATATCGGCGCAGTGCCCCAGTTCCGTTTGTTCGGTGCGTAAAAATTTACGTCGGGCGGGCTGGTTGAAAAAAAGGTCACGGGCTTCGATCAGGGTCCCGCGCGCCATGCCGACTTCCTGCGCCTTGCGCACCTGACCCGCTTCGACCAGAATTTCCTGTCCGAGGCCATCTTCGCCGGCACAACTACGCAGGCGAAAGCGTGACACCGATGCCACGGACGCCAGGGCCTCGCCGCGAAAGCCGAGACTCCGCAAGGCGAAGAGATCTTCGGCCTGAGTAATTTTACTGGTGGCATGGCGTTCGAGGGCCAGGAAAACATCCTGCCGATTCATGCCGCAACCATTGTCACTGACACGAATCAATTTGCGGCCCCCGGCGGCCAGCTCAATCAAAATGTCGTCAGCCCCGGCATCAAGGGAATTTTCGACCATCTCCTTGACCACCGATGCCGGGCGCTCAACCACTTCGCCCGCAGCAATCTGGTTACACAGCTGTTCGTCGAGAATTTTAATTGTTGCGTTCTGGCTCACTCAAATCGCCCCGTCAAAAACAGCAGTAGCGACCCAAACCCCGGTCGCCACTGGATAAATTGTGTAAAAAAATGAAAACTCAGCGATCTAAACCCTCCAGCAATGAATCAATTTCATCATGGTCTGAAGCTTGAGCCGCGGGGGAGAGAGGCGCGCTCACCAGGGGAACCTGGGGATGCAAACCAAGATCGGCGGCAACACTGTCAACAATGGCTCGCTGAACCAGCTGTTCGTGACGCATATAGCTTTCAAACATGGCATTGTCGGCAAGAGTATTGATCAAACGCGGCACCCCACCCGAATAGCGGTGCAGACTATCAATCGCCGCCGCTTCGAAGGGCAGACTTTTGCTCCCCGCCACCCGCAGACGGTGGCTGACATAGCACCGGGTAGCAGCGGCAGATAAAGGTTTGAGCGTATATTTGACGGCTATGCGCTGGGCCAGAGGTTCATCTAGCTTCATGGTCTGCTCCAGCTCCGCCAAGCCAAAAAAAACCACATTCAGCAGCTTTTTTTCCGGGATTTCCAGATTGAGCAAACCACGGAATTCCTCCATCAACTCACGACTTTGCAGCATCTGGGCTTCGTCGATCAGCACCACGGCCTTGCGCCCCTGTTCATGGATCTGCAACAGACGTTCGTAGAGCTGTTTCAAGATTGCCAGGGGATCAGATTCGGGATTTTTCACCCCCAGTTGCAGGGCAATTCGCGACAAAATCCAAACCGGGGTCACGGCCGAATGGATCATGACCAACAGCGAAGATTCATAATGTTCGACATTCAGGTTGTCGAGCATCCGCCGCGCCAGGGTGGTTTTGCCCGTCCCCACACCGCCGATCAGCACCGCCAGCCCCTTGTCGGAATCAATCGCATACATCAGGCGCATCAAGGCCTGATCATGCTGTTCGCTGTTGAAATAAAATCTGTCGCTCGGCGCGTTGGAAAAGGGCTCATGCTCCAGCTGAAAGAATTCTGCGTACCCCATTGGCTCTCCATGCCCTGCCCGCTTCAGCAGACAGGAGAATTAGGTGCAACCCGCGTGGAATGAGCTGCCGGCGTGTGGGTTATAAAAAGGAAATCCGATTCTTGCCGCCGGCTGCGTCCGCAGGGGTATCATCGGTTGCGCTCCCCAGCAGCTTCTGCAAACCGGCAATGCGACTGACAAGATCGCGAAAGTTCGCATCCTGTTCCGACACCATGCGAAAACTCGCCAGGGCATCTTGCGGGCGCCCACTCTCCTGATAAAGAGTTCCCAGGTCGTAATACAGACTCAATTCCTGGTCTTTGCCGAGCGCCTCGCTGGCCAGAGCTGCCTTATAAGACTGCTCGGCGCGATCAGTATCCCCCTTGTCGAGAAAACACAGGCCGGTCAGAGTCTGACAATCGACATAACGATTCGACCTGCGCTTAACCTTGGCAAATTCGGCAATCGCGTCATCAAGCAGCCCCATTTCGCGGTAGGCAATGCCCAGGTTGTAGTGGGATTCCATGTCGTCGGCGGCAATCTGCTCGTCGACATCGGTGCGGAAGACCTTTTTGTTCGCAGCCTGCGGCTCATCCGCAAACAGCTCATCGGCCCCCAGATCGTCAAGATCAACATCGGCAAAGAAACTAGCGGCCGCTTCGGACGTCGCCGCAGAGGGTAATTCAGTGGCGGGAGTTTCGGCATCGAAGTCAGAAAAATCATTGTCCCGCAATTCAGCCGCTAGATCCTGCAATTCAACCGAAGTTTCCCCCTGAGTCTGGCTACTGCCGCGCTGCGCTGCGATAAGGCTAAGCTTTTCACTCACCTCGGGGTGGTCGGGATAATCGACGAGAATGCCCCGGCAAACCTTTTCCGCCTCATCAAACAGGCCCTGCTGCAGGTAAAACTCGGCCTCTTCCAAATCGGCGGAAACATCCCGTGAAGCAGGCGCGGCATCAAGATCAAGGTCAAGGTTCAACCCATCGTTATCGGCACCCAACCCCAGGGGGTCATCACTGAGATCCAGCTCCAGAATCTCTTCCTTATCGGCGTCGGCAGTTTCATCTACCGGTTCCAGCTCAAGTGCGGAAGGAAAATCCCCGCCCTGCTGGCGCGCGTTGCGTTCAACAATGTAAAGATCTTCATCCGGATCAATGGTGCCGAGCAAAGCATCGGACAGGGTCTCATGTTCGGTAAGGATTTCAGGCTGATGACGGCTGAAATCTGGTTCGGTCGCTGAAATTTTCAACAGCTTATCGCCCTCGCCGGTAATCTCATAAATTGAGTCGAGGGTCAAAATAACCTGCTGGTTCTGGGGCAAATCTTGATGCAGGCGCTCGTAACACTCTGTAAGGAAATCGAGGCGATTCCCACGTAAAAAAGCTTCTTTCCAGTCTTCCAATTCGGCAAGGGCTTTTTCAAGACGATTTTCGTTGAAATAAGACTGCACCAGCGCCTGACGCAGATCCAGATCATCGGGGTCAAGTTTTAACAACTGGCTGTAAGTTAGCCGGGCATTTTCGTGATCCTGGCGTTGAGCGTAGGCCCGCGCCAGCAGCTGCAGAATTTCGCTATCCTGCGGCTGGTCTTGCAGCAGGGTTTTCAGCAGTTCGATCGCCCGCTCAACATCTCCCTTCAGGAACAGGGTCTGTGCCAGCTTGCGTTGCAATGTGTCATTCGTCTCAAAATGCGGCAGAAACATCTTGTACAAACGCAGAACCTTGTCATATTCCTGCTTGGCTTCAAGTTGGGCAATCACGCGTTCAAGTTCCACCAGCCCTTCGGTCTGATGGCCGTGAGTGAGGTGAATTTCAATCAACTTGACCTGCACATTGAGATTGGTGGGATCAAGATCCCGCATCTTTTCGAGAGTTTTGATCGCATCGGCGAGCATCTGGTTTTTTTCATAATAGGCTACCAGTTGGCGCAACTCGGCCAGCGCATTACCGATCAAGCCCTGCTTTTCATTCAATTCAGCCAAACGGGTAAAAATGCCGACCTGGCTCGGATCAAGGCGCTGCATCTGCTTGTAAATGGCAATGCCCTTGAGATAAAAACCATTGGTCGCAAAGTACTTGGCCACGGTCTCGTATTGTTCAAAGGCCTCGGCAGTGCGATTTTCCTTGACCAACAGCTCGGCGAGACGCTGACGATAACGAATGTCGCGTGGATCGATTTCGACCACCTTCTGCAGATCTTTAATCGCCCGCGGCAGCAGCTTCTTTTTAATGTTTCTCTGGGCCGAATCAATAAATTTCTGTTTATCCGCCAAAATGCTGATCTCCCCAATAAAGAACCCACGGCTTGTCTACCCGCAAAAGATACGAGATGCAAGGCGACATTGTCAAGAAAACCCCCGTGGGCACAGCGATAATTCGTAAGAATAACCGAACCTTTGCCGCATGGAAGAACCCTCGATGGGCATGGTGACAAAGCTGCCATCTCCGGGCTGCGGTCAACCAAGGCAGATCATACGGGTGGGATGCTCTACCTGAGGCGATTTAATTCTGCCGCAGTCAATTTGCGCCAGGCCCCACGCGGCAATTCCCCCAAAGTCAAGTCGCCCACAGCTATGCGCTTCAGGCGTACCACCCCCAGCCCCAAGGCTTCGCACATGCGACGCACCTGACGATTGCGACCTTCATGTAAGGTCAGCTCGAACCAGCAATTCCGGCCGTGGGCGCGCACCGCGGCGACCCTCGCCTGATGGGTCGGACCATCGTCGAGCAGAACTCCGGTTTCCAGCGCCTGGCGTTTATGTCCATCGAGTTGACCACGCACCTTGACCAGATAGGTTTTACTCACATGGTGGCGCGGGTGCATCAAATGCTGGGCCAGAGCCCCATCGTTGGTCAACAACAACAAACCTTCCGTATTAAAATCCAGCCGCCCAATCGGGTAAAGACGCCCAAGTTCCGGCGGCAGCAGCTCACTGACCAGCCGCCGACCGGAGGGGTCATTCATCGTGCAGATATAACCAACGGGCTTGTTGAGCATGACGGTCACCCCGGAGGCCATCGCGCCAATCACCTGGTCATCCACCCGAATTTCGACCTCACCCGGCTCGGCGCTTTCTCCCAGGCCGGCAACCCGCCCATCAACCTTCACTCGCCCCAGGCGGATCATCTCCTCGGCTTGGCGCCGCGACATCAGGCCACTGGCGGCAATTATTTTGTGTAGACGTTCACTCATACTGAACTCTCAAAACCATCAGTTGGGGTTAGTGGCCCATCGGCTGCCAGGCTTTCCTGAGCCAATGCGGCATCGAGAGCGGAAAATTCCTTGAGTGTCGGCAAGTCGTTGAGGCTGTTCAATCCAAAAAATTCCAGAAAATGCGCATGAGTGCCATACATCAGCGGTCGACCAGGAACGTCTTTTTTACCCAGAATGCGCACGAAATTTCGTTCAAGCAAGGTTCTCAGCACGCCACCGGAATCAACCCCGCGCAAATATTCGACTTCGGCCCGCGTGATCGGTTGGCGATACGCAATAATTGCAAGGGTTTCAAGGGCCGCAGGCGAAAAACGCGGCGGCCGTTCGTGATGCAGCTTTGCCAGCCACCCGGAGAGATCCGAATCGCTGCGAAACTGGTAACCGCCGGCGACCTCGGCGAGATAAAATCCCTGGCGTCCAGGGGCAAAGCGTTGTTTCAACTCGGTCAGCAGGGGTGTCAATTCGGCGCGCGGCATCTCAAGCAAAAAACTGAGGCGGTCGAGACTCAAGGGCGTTTCGGCGGCAAAGATCAGGGCCGTCAGGGCGCGCACAGTGTCATGCATAACCAAACCCCTCCTCGCGCAACGGCTGCGGATCAACCCCGGGAAGCTGAACCACCAATTTCAGCCACAAGGGCTGAAACTCGGCACTTTGCGAAACCTCCAGCAAACGCATTTTGACCAGCTCAAGCATGGCCAGAAACGTGACCACCAGCTCCTGCCGGGTGGCCCCCGAGGGCAGGAAATCCCTCAGAGCCAGGTGCTTGCCACCGGCAAGACGCGTGAGGATTTTTTCAATGTAGTCGCGTACCGACAGCTGTTCACGCATCACCTCGTGCATGGTCTCGACTTTTGCCGTTTGCATCAGGCGGTGAAAAGCCGCAGCCAGCTGGTAAATACCAACCTCCTGGTCGGCCGCTTCACCCCCAGGGACGCCGGCCGATTCCGGCCGTGGAATGCGCGCCAAAAAGATGTCGCGCTCCAACCAGGGCAGTTGCTCAAGATCCTGGGCGGCCTGCTTGTAGCGCTGATATTCGAGCAGACGGCGCACCAGCTCAGCGCGCGGATCAAGGGTTTCGTCTTCAGGATCATCCTCGACGGCCACCGGCAGCAACATTTTCGATTTGATATGCATCAGGCTGGCGGCCATCAACAAAAATTCGCCCGCAATGTCGAGGTTGAGTTGCTCCATCTTTTCCATCGCCGCCAGATACTGATCGGTAATTTCCACCATCGGAATATCATAAATATCCATGGCATTGGTTTTAATCAAATGCAGCAGCAGATCGAGAGGACCATCAAAATTTGCCAGTCGGACTTCGATACTCACGTGGTTAATGTCCAAACAGAAAACGCATGGCTTCCTGCACGTAAGGATATTGGCCCGCGGCCAGCAGACGAACCGCTTGATTTATCAGGGGCGAGAGCAGGCGGGACCAGATGTCGGTAAAAAAGATCAGCAGAATCAGCAGCACAAAGCCAAAGGGTTCCAGGCGCGCCAGCCACTGCGCCTGGCGGGCGGGCAAAAGACCGCTGAGGACCCGTCCGCCATCCAGGGGAGGGATGGGCAACAGATTAAACAGCCCGAGCAAAACATTGATGTATAAACTAAACGCCGCCATCACCCGTAACGGACGGCTAATCTGCGTGAGAAATTCCGCCTGATTCAGCAGTCGGGCTTCGAGAAAACCCAGCAGATGCAGGAGCACCGCCGAAGCCAGGGCCAGGCTCAAATTGGTCAAGGGCCCGGCAAGGGAAACCCAGATCATGTCGCGGTGGGGATGGCGCAAATTGCCGGTGTTGACCGGCACTGGTCGCGCCCAGCCAAAACCGAAAATAAAAATCGCCAGGGTGCCAATGGGGTCGAGGTGGCGCAGAGGATTAAGCGTCAAGCGCCCGAGGAGCCGTGCCGTCGGATCGCCGAAGCGATCGGCGACATAGCCATGGGCCACTTCGTGAAGGATAATTGCCAAGAGCGCCGGCACCAGCATCACCGAAATTTTCAACAGAATCGCTTCCATCCAATCCTTTCAAAGCCAAAACATCAAACAAGAAATGCCCGCGAATTTTCGCAGAAGACCGCCACAGAGTCAACTGGCAGAAGCGCGGGAATAACCTTGTAATTTTCAGCAGATAAATTCTTTTTTCAGCAACAGAATTTCGTCTTCACGAGTCTGCACCTCGCCATCGAGACGGGCGTTGAGTAAACGCTGCAACATGGGAACGTAATTTGGGCCCGGGGGGAACCCCAGGTCTTTGAGATCATGGCCATCAAGCGCAGCACGCAGATGGCGCAGCTGGGTGACATAGGTTGAAATCGCCCGCCGCGTCGCCTCCGTGCTTGCCAAGGCCTGCAGATAGATCAAGGATTCCAGCGCCAAAGGCCGCAGCAGCGCGCAAATCCGGCTGGCCAAGGGATCTTTGGCTTTGCCGCAGGCACGTTCCAAGGCGAAGAGCGCTTTGTGCGCAATCACAACTTCGGCCACCAGCATTTTTTGCCAGCCCTGCTTCATTTCCAAGCGCACCACGGTTTTACGTACCTCCCGGCGTGGCAGAGGATTGAACAAACACAGCAAGTCAACCAGGCAGGGTTCATAGCTTTCGCCGGTATAAAGCAGATCAAACCAGTGGCGCGCGCGCGCGGCCGCACGGAACAAGCGTTCGGCCTCGGCATCAAAGGTCAATCCCGGAGAAATAAACGGCAAGAGTCCGAGCTGATCAAGCCGTTTCAGTGCCGGAATGACCTGCTCTTCGCCCAGAATATGGCATAGTTCATTCAAGATTCGCCGACCGCTGACCCGGGCGACCACCCCCATGGCAACCGCGCTTCTGAGCAGTCGTTCCGTCTGGGCACCTAAGGTAAAATTGAGCCGCTGCTCGAAACGCACTCCGCGAAAGGCGCGGGTCGGGTCTTCGATAAAACTTAAATTGTGCAGCACGCGAATCGTATGTTCTTTCAGATCACGCTGACCACCAAAAAAATCGAGCACCTGGCCAAATTTTGAACGGTTCAAAATCATCGCCAGCGTATTAATAGAGAAATCACGCCGGTAGAGATCGTGGCGAATCGAGGCGTGTTCGACCTCCGGCAAAGCTGCCGGCGCAGAATAATATTCCAGCCGGGCGCTGGCGACATCAATCTTCTGTCCATCGGCACACACCAGTACCGCAGTGGCAAATTTTTGATGTTCCTTCAGGCGTGCCCCCAGGGGCCCGGCGACCTGACGCGCAAAGTCAATTCCGTCGCCTTCCACCACGATATCGATATCGAAACTGGGCTTGCGCAGCAGCAGATCACGCACAAATCCGCCAACCAGATAAATTTTGAAATCCAGCTCTTCGGCCAGCTCGCCCAGCTGCTGCAGCACCTGTAACAGCGGGGGTGGAACAATTTCCGCCACCAGCCGGGCGAAATTCTTCCGTTTAAGGCGGGGTGCCCCCTCAGGATCCGACTCCGTTTTGCCCACCAGCTGGTGCAATAAATCGGTGCGCGTGACCACCCCCGCCAGCCGCCCGGCATCGAGTATCGGGATAAAGCGCTGCCGCTCGGCCAGAATCAGCTGCTGCAAACTCGCCAGATCGGCCTGGGGTGCAGCGCTGACATAATCACTTAACATAATCTGGGCAATAGGTACCTCGCCCAACTGATGATGCAGCGCTTTTTCCAGCAGCTGGCGCGTGACCACCCCGACCAGGCGCGCGCCATCAAGCACCGGTGCGGCATTGAAATTAAACCGAGTCAGGAACTCGCCGGCCTGACGCACGCTTGCCGCAGGGGGCAAAGACTTGACCGGCGCGCTCATCAAATCCGCCGCGGTCAAAGCGGGAGAGATTTTTTCAACCACCCGGCGTTCGAGGAGCTCAAGCACCTGCACCAGGGGCAGATCACGCACGGTCGCCGATGCGGCAAAGGCGTGTCCGCCCCCACCAAACTCGCGCAGCAATTCAGCGACATCGACATTCGGCAGCCGCGAGCGCCCGACCACAAAGACCCGATCGTCCATGCGCACGGCGACCAGCAGCACCGACAGATTTTCAATGTCTTTAAGTTTGTGCACCAGGCTGGCAAGATCGGCGACATACAGGTCGATAGAGGCCGAAGCGATGGCGACTTCTATCCCGTGAATCTTTAAACGACGGCAGGATTTGAGGAGTTGATTGAGGAGATCGACCTGCTCAGGGGTCATTTCACGCACCAGAAAATCGGCAACCGTATCGAGATTGGCACCATGCTCGAACAGGAAGCGCGCAGCCTCAAAATCAGCGACGCTGGTCGAGCCAAAAAGCAGATTGCCGGTGTCTTCATAGAGCCCAAGCATCATCATGGTCGCCTCGTCGGCGCTGGGCACCAGCCCCCGTTCGATGAAAATCCGGGTCATCAGAGTCACCGTCGAACCGACATCCTCAATGCGCTCGTAACTGCCGGTGAGACTGGCTTCGGTGGAGAGATGATGATCATAAATATGCAGTTCAACCTGTGGATCCAGGGCGACGGCAGCGAAGGAACCAATGCGCGCGGCCTGGCGCACATCAACCAGAATCAGCCGGGTAATCTGCGCCAGATCAACATCTTTGAGACTTTTGAAATTGTAGGCATAGAGGGCACTGTGCAGCAGGTAGTTGCGCAGACCCGGCTCCTGGGAACCGGGGAAGACCAGCACCGCCTCGGGATAAAGGCGCCGGGCAGCGATCATTGCCCCGAGGCAATCGAAATCGGCATTGATGTGGGTGGTGACAAGATCCATAGATTCGTGTTTCAAACTCTCCTTTTTCATCAACCAAGGAGGCTAAAAAGACCGGGTCAAAGACACCTCGCGCAGAGGCGAAAGCCGTAAAGAAATTCAAGAAATTTATGAAAAAAAACTGATCAAGCTAAAAAATTACCCTCAAAACAGGCATGATCCATCGGCCTTTTTGGTTTTCTCTGGGCTACTATGGCTCTGCGAGACACGCACTCCAAGCCCATAAATAGGCACCTTGTCCCCTACGCCTCCCCCTCCAAACTGCCGATGAGTTGGTTGATGTCGGTCAGCCCTTGTTCACGACAGAAATTTTCGAGGCCATCAAGAATGGTCTGCATGGCATTGGGATCAACAAAATTGGCGGTGCCGACCTGCACCGCACGGGCGCCGACAATCAGAAATTCGAGGGCATCCTCGGCGCGCATGATCCCACCAATGCCGATGACCGGAATTTTGACCGTTTGCACCACCTGATGAGTCATGCGGACGGCCACCGGGCGGATACCGGGACCGGACAAGCCGCCGACGACATTGGCAATCCGCGGCCTGCGCGTGCGCACATCCACCGCCATGCCGGTGAGGGTATTGATCAGGCTGATGACATCGGCACCCGCCTCTTCGGCCGCTCGCGCCGTCACCCGGATATCGGTAACGTTCGGGGTCAACTTAACGATCAAGGGCTTGCGCGTCCGGCTGCGAACCGCACGGATAACCGCCGACGCCGCCAGGGGATCCGTGCCAAACACAATCCCGCCCTGTTTCACATTCGGGCAGGAAATGTTCATTTCAAGGGCCGCCACCCCTTCGACATCATCGAGGCGCGCCGCAACTTCGGCATACTCGTCGCGGGTATTGCCAAAAAAATTGGCGATCACCGGCGTGTCGTACTGGCGCAAAAAAGGCATTTTATCGCGGATAAAGGCATCAATCCCCACATTTTGCAGTCCAATCGCATTAAGCATACCACTGACGGTTTCGGCAATGCGCGGCGTCGGATTCCCCGCCTTGGGGTGAAGGGACAATCCCTTGGTGACAATGGCTCCCAGTCGATTCAGATCGAGATAGGGCGCAAACTCTTCACCATAACCAAAGGTGCCCGAAGCGGGCATCACCGGGTTACGCAGTTTCAAACCCGCAATTTCTACCGCCAAAGACGGCTGGCAGCCCCCAGATTCGGTGGATAAATTCATGCTTGTTCCTTCCCTTCAACAGACGCGTGCAGGCGTTCCCAATCCAGCTCATGACTGTGAAACACCGGCCCCTGACGACAGGAGCACAAATACTGAGGGTTGGCTTCGGAATGGTCACGCCCCTTGACCACACAGCCCAGACAGGCGCCGACTCCACACGCCATCAAGGCTTCGAGGGACAGCTGTAAAGGCACCTCGCGGGCGGCGCAAATGGCCTCGACCGCGCGCAACATGGGCATGGGGCCGCAGGCATAGACCTGAGCCTTTGGATATTTACTCAACTTGCGTTCCAAAATGCGCGTGATCAACCCTGATTCCCCCAGGCTACCATCTTCCGTCGTCACATGGGTGGCAACGCCCAGGCGCTCAAACTCGGTCACGGTGATAATATCGGCGCGGCTGCGGCCACCAATCAGCAGGCGGGTTCGGGAACGGTCGGGCAGAGAATCGGCCAGCATATACAGGGGCACCAGACCAATGCCGCCACCAACAAGGATTTTGTCGCCCGCCGGATCACTGATTTCAAAACCGCGTCCCAGGGGCCCGAGGAGTTCGATCCGGTCGCCATGATGGAGTTCGCGCATCACCTCGGTGCCGGCACCCACCACCTTGTAAATGAGTTCGACAAATTCTTTTTCCGGCATTCCTTCACAATCGGGCGGCAGAAAACCAATTTGAAAGATACCAAAAGGGCGACGCAGCAGGGGCGGCAGCGAGCGCCGCACGCGGAACATCACAAACTGACCGGGGTGCGCCAGCTGCTGATAGCCGGGGGCCAGAATCCGCATCCGGTAGTAACCGGGAGAGATTTCCTCATTGGACAAAACAATCGTTTGCAGGTTTTTCATCGACCATCAATCTCCTCGCCACCAGGCTGATCCAGGCGACAACTCATGAGTAGCGCATCTTCACCATCCGGATAATAGCGCCGCCGAATGGCATCATCCATAAAACCAAACCTGCGATACAAGGCAATGGCGGCCGCATTGGAGCACCGGACTTCGAGCAGGGCCCGCGTGGCACCGTGGCGGCGTGCCAGAGTAAAAGCATGACGCAGCAGCGCGGCAGCCACGCCTTGTCGCCGCAGCGCAGGAGAGGTCGCAATATTCAAAATGTGCAGTTCATCGCAGAGGATCCAGAAGCAGAGATACCCGGCCAATTGCACATCAAAAAGCAGCAGTTCCAGGTGGGCACAGGGATTGTCAAACTCCTGGATGAAGTGCTCTTCCGTCCAGGGATGAGGATAGGCGGTGCGCTCCAGCTCCAGGAGCACCGGCAAATCAGATTTTTGAGCGGTGCGTAAAAGAAAATTCTGCAATTTAAAACACCTAACCAACCGACCAGAATCCGTGGCGGCAGGACCTGTAATCTCGCGCCCCGCGTCAATCGGGTGCTATGTTAATGTTTTGCCTCGAAGCTGTAAAGTTGATTAAGTTGCAAGGATGGGTTTGTCCGGGAGCGCACGCGAGGCATTATTGACAATCCATGGCGGCGGTGCTTAAATGATCGACCTTTTCAAACCTCCTCAAGGAGCTTTTAAGCGTGAGTGACAATCAAAAAATGACCTATAAAGACGCCGGGGTCGATATCGCCGCCGGCAATCAGTTTGTCCAGATGATCAAACCCCTGGTCAAAGCCACTCATCGCTCCGGGGTTCTGTCCGACATCGGTGGCTTTGGAGGATTATTTGCGCTCAATGGCAGCAAATACGCCAACCCCACGCTGGTCGCCTCGACCGACGGTGTCGGCACCAAACTCAAGCTGGCCTTTGCCCTTGATCGCCACGACAGCATCGGCATCGACCTGGTGGCCATGTGCGTCAATGATATTATTGTCCAGGGGGCCGAACCCCTTTTCTTTCTCGATTATCTGGCCACCGGCAAACTCGAGCCCCACAAGGCGGTAGAGATCATGCAGGGCATTTCTGCCGGCTGTCAGCAGGCGGGCTGCGCCCTCCTCGGTGGTGAAACCGCTGAAATGCCGGGGATGTACGCTGATAACGAATATGACCTGGCCGGCTTCACCGTTGGCGTGGTGGACCGTGACCAGCTGATTGATGGCTCGTCGATCAATACCGGCGACAAAGTGATCGGCATCGCCTCCAGCGGTCTGCACAGCAACGGCTATTCTCTGGCGCGCAAAATTCTTTTTGAAAAAATGGCCCTGAATTTCACCAGTCAACCCGCAGGCTTCGATCAAACCCTGGGCGAGCTGCTGCTCACGCCGACCCGCATTTACGTCAAAAGTATCCTCAACCTGCTGCGCGACTTTACCCTCAAGGGCATGGCGCATATTACCGGCGGCGGCCTGCTTGAAAATATTCCACGCATTCTGCCCCAGCATTGCAAGGCGGTGCTCGACACTCAAAGCTGGACAATACCGGCAATTTTTGAGCTATTGAAAGAAGGTGGAAATCTGGAGCAGGAAGAACTGCACCGCACCTTTAACTGCGGCATTGGCATGGTGCTGGTGGTGCCCGACAACCAGGTTGAGGACATCCTGATTCGCCTCAATGGCTTGGGAGAGCAAGCCTGCCGCATGGGTGAGATCGCGGCGTGCAAAGATGATCAAGCCCAGGTGATACTGGCATAGATGCAGACGAAATATGAATTCGGCAACCCCAAGCCTTAAATTACAGCTCGGCATTCTTGCCTCGGGCAGCGGCTCAAACCTGCAAGCGATTATCGACCGCTGTAACGACAGTTCCCTGCAGGCGAATATTGCCCTGGTCATCAGCAACAATCCCGAGGCCTTTGCCCTGCAACGGGCGGCCCAGGCCGGAATTTCCCATTGCTGTATTGACCATCGGCAGTTTGAGCAACGCGACGACTTTGAACGCGCCGTCGTTGCCAAACTCCAGGAATCCAAGGTTGAGCTGGTGGTGCTGGCGGGCTTCATGCGCCTGATCGGCGACACCTTTCTACACGCGTTCCCGCAGCGCATCATCAATATCCATCCCGCCCTCTTGCCCGCCTTTCCGGGCTTGCATGTCCAGCAGAAGGCGCTGGATTACGGTGCGAAATTTTCCGGCTGTACCGTACATCTGGTGGATAGCGGGGTCGATACCGGCCCCATTATCATGCAGGCAGTCGTTCCCGTGTACGATGATGATTCAGCCGATGACCTCGCTGCCCGGATTCTGGTCGAAGAGCACAAAATTTATCCACGCGCCATCCAGCTCCTGGCCGCAGGACGTTTGAAAATCGAAGGGCGCAGGGTACGATCAGTCCCGGCCTTCCCCCCGACACCGGTGGCCTTGCACAATCCACCCCTTCAAAATGACTAGGGCGGCGGCCCAACCGGTTCTGGTCAGTGCCTGTCTGCTGGGCATCAACTGCCGCTATGACGGCGGTTCACAGTTAAACCAGCGGGTGGTCGATTATTTGTCCGCGCACAAGCTGCAAGCGATTCCGGTTTGCCCTGAGCAGTTGGCGGGGCTGCC
>Ga0210028_1000933_pt1 | contig 24967 bp, 25 predicted proteins | sample CryGeymeta201513_FD_185468 | JGI IMG/M metagenome (GOLD analysis project Ga0210028, IMG submission 185468) | Groundwater microbial communities from Crystal Geyser aquifers in Utah, USA - Crystal Geyser metaG 2015-13 (SPAdes) (version 2) | ecosystem: Environmental > Aquatic > Deep subsurface >...
CAGGTGCTTGATCTGCTGGCCGATCTGTGCCGGCTTTATCCGCTGAGCTATCTGTTCATCAGCCATGATCTGGCGGTGATGCGCAGCGTCACCGACCGGGTGATGGTGATGCGGGCGGGCGAGATCGTCGAGGCGGGCGCGACCGAGGCGGTGTTCACCAACCCGCGCCACCCCTACACCCGCGCCCTGCTTGCGGCGGTGCCCCGGCTGCCCGCCTTTGCTGCAACCCCGGAAGGAGACCTGAGCGATGCCCCTTGAGTTTTTGCGGTTTGACCCCGCGCACTGCCTGATCGGCGGCCACTGGGCTGCGCCCACGGACCGGCGCGGGCTGGCGCTGCTGAACCCCTCGACCGGGGCCGAGATCTGCCGCATCGCACGCGGTGGGGTGGCCGAGATCGACGCGGCGGTGGCTGCCGCCGCTGCCGCCCGCGATGGCGACTGGGGGCGGATGACGGCAACCGAGCGGGGGCGGATTCTGACCCGGATCGGGCGGCTGGTGGCCGAGCGGGTCGAAGACCTTGCCCGGCTGGAAGCGCTGGACGTGGGCAAGCCGCTGAGCCAGGCGCGCGCCGACGCGGTGGCGCTGGCGCGCTACATGGAGTTCTACGGCGGGGCCGCCGACAAGGTGATGGGCGAGACCATTCCCTATCTTGACGGCTATACCGTCTATACCCTGCGCCAGCCGCACGGCGTGACCGGCCATATCATCCCGTGGAACTACCCGATGCAGATCATCGGGCGCTCGGTCGGGGCGGCGCTGGCGATGGGCAACGCCTGCGTGCTGAAACCCGCCGAAGAGGCCTGCCTGACAGCACTGGCCTTTGGCGACCTGGCGCTTGAGGCTGGGCTGCCTGCGGGCGCGCTGAACGTGGTGCCGGGGCTTGGGGCTGAGGCCGGGGCGGCGCTGGCGGGGCACGGCGGGGTGCAGCATCTGTCGTTTACCGGCTCGGTCACGGTCGGCGCGCTGATCCAGGCGGCGGCGGCGCGCCATGTCGTGCCGGTGACGCTGGAGTTGGGCGGCAAGTCGCCGCAGATCGTGTTCGATGATGCCGATCTTGACCGCGCGCTGCCGTTTCTGGTGGCGGCAGGGGTGCAGAACGCGGGCCAGACCTGTTCGGCCGCGTCGCGGATACTGGTGCAGCGCGGGGTTTTTGAGGCGGTGCGTGCGGCGATGGCGGCGCGTTACAGCGCGCTGCGGGTGGGGCCTGCGGGCGACGATCTTGCGGTCGGGCCGCTGATCTCGGCGCGCCAGAAGGCCATCGTCGAAGGCTATCTTGCCCAAGGGGCGGGGCTGGCGATTGCGGCGCAGGGGCAGATTGTGGCCGGGGCACCGGCGGGTGGGTTCTACGTGCCGCCGACCCTGTTTGCCGAGGTGCCCGCAGGCCACGTGCTGGCGCGCGAGGAAATCTTCGGCCCGGTGCAGGTGCTGATCCCGTTTGCCGACGAGGCCGAGGCGCTGGCAATCGCCAACGGCACCGATTACGGCCTGGTCGCGGCGGTCTGGACCGCCGATGGCGGGCGGCAGATGCGGCTGGCCCGCGCGCTGAAGGCGGGGCAGGTGTTTGTCAACAACTACGGCGCTGGCGGCGGGGTTGAACTGCCGTTCGGCGGGGTCGGCCGGTCAGGCCATGGCCGCGAGAAGGGTTTCGAGGCGCTTTACGGCTTTTCGTGCCTCAAGACCGTGGCGGCCTGGCACGGCTAGGGCAGGGCGGCGCGGTTGCAGGGGTGCCTTGCCGCACACCGGGCGATCTGTCCGAGCATCTGTGCCACGACATCGGTCTGCCGCGCGCACCGCAAAGCCGAAATACCGGGAGTTGCGCTGATCGGCGGCGGGATCAGAAGGCGATCGGCACCAGCACCTGGGGCTCGATCACCTGCACCCCCGGCAGGCCGCTGCGCAAATCGTCGGCGTTCTGCGCCAGCGCCGGGAAGGTGCGGTAGTGGCAGGGGATCACGGTCTTGAAGGCGAAATATTTGCGGGCGGCGAAGGCGGCGCGCTTCATGTCCATGGTATAGACCCCGCCTGCGGCCAGGATGCCGATGTCGGGGCGGTGGTATTCGCCCATCCAGCCCATGTCGGCCATGATGTCGGTATCGCCCGAGTGGTAGATGGCATGACCCTCGCCGGCGATCATGTAGCCCGCCTCGTGCCCGGCATAGACCGGGCCGTGCGGGCCGGAAAGCGATGACGAATGGCAGGCGTTGACCAGCGTGACGGCGGCGCCGTTCAGACCCACGGTGCCGCCCTTGTTGAAGCCGATACCCTGAATGCCCTCGCTCGACTGCCACCAGTCGATCAGATCGTAGGTGCCGACCAGCGGCAGGTCTTGCGCCTTGCAGATCGCCAGCGCGTCGCCGGCATGATCCGAGTGGCCGTGGGTCACCAGCACGTGGGTCGCCCCAACCGTGGCCTCATTGCGGCGCGCCTCGGGGAACATCGGGTTGCCGGTCAGCCAGGGGTCGATCAGCAGCACCGCCTGTTCGATCTCGATGCGAAAGCCGGAATGGCCGAGCCAGGTGATTTTCATCGCGGGAACCTTTCTATGGGTGGCGGCAGGATACACCCGATCCGGGCGCAATTGAACCGTTCCCGAAGGGGGGCGGTCAATCGAGGGTGCGCCGGAAGCGCACGAGGGCCAGCGCGGCAAAGACCACCACAAAGGCCAGCAGCGCCGCCAGCGGTTGCGCCACCGCCGGATAATCCGCGCCCTTCAGCATCACCGCCCGGATCAGCCGCAAGAAGTGGGTCAGCGGCAACAGCTCGCCCAGGGCTTGCGCCCAGCCCGGCATGCCACGGAACGGAAACATGAAGCCCGACAACAGCAACGATGGCAGGAAATAGAACACCGTGAGTTGCATCGCCTGCATCTGGGTGCGCACCGCAGTCGAGATCAGATAACCAAAGATCACCAGCGCCAGCACGAACAGGAACACCCCGCCCAAGAGCAGCGAAAGGCTGCCGACAAAGGGCACCCCGAACACCGCGCGCGCCACCGCCAGCACCACCGCCACCTGCACCGCGCCGACCAGAAAATACGGCAGCACCTTGCCCAGCATGATCTCGACCGGAGTCACCGGCATCGACAGCAGGTTTTCCATCGTGCCGCGCTCGGTTTCGCGGGTCAGCGCCATTGCGGTCATCATCACCATGGTCATCTGCAAGATCACCCCGAGCAGGCCGGGCACGATGTTGTATTGGGTGATGCCTTCGGGGTTGTAGCGCCGGTGCACCACCACCGACAACCGCGTGCGCGCGGCCTCAGTGGCTGCGGCTTGCGCCCCGGTCTCGCGCAGCAGCGCGTCGGCGGCCACCGTGCCCAGGGTCGAGATTGCGCCCGAGGCCACGGCAGGGTCGGTGGCGTCGGCCTCGATCAGGATCTGCGGCCGGTCGCCGCGCGCGATCCGGCGGCCGAAATCCGACGGCACCGTCACCACGAAACTGACATCGCCGCGCGCGATCAGGAATTCCGCCGCCGCGGCCGAGGCATCGGGATAGACAAAGCGGTAGTAGCCGGTGTTTTCCAGCGCGCTGACAATGGCGCGGGTGAAGCGGTCCTGGGTCGGGGCCACCAGGGCGGCGGGCAGGCCCTTGGGATCGTTGTTGATGGCAAAGCCGAACAGCATGAGCTGCATCAGCGGCACCCCCAGCATCATGGCAAAAGTGACGCGGTCGCGCCGCATCTGGATGCCTTCCTTGGTGATCAGCGCCACCAGACGGCGCAGCGAGAAGATGCGGTTCATGCCATGTTGTCCTGTGATCGGCCCATCAACTGGATGAACACATCCTCAAGACTGGTGTCGGCCTCGGTCAGGGTGCAGCCGGTGGCAGAGGCAACCGTGGTTGCCGACCGGCGCAGCGCCGCCCCGTCGCGCCCGACCACATGCAGCGTGGCACCGTAAGGGGCGACCTGATCCACCCCCGGCAGGCCGCGCAACGCCTGTGCCGCAGAATTGGTGCCGGGGCCTTGCAGCACCAGCGTGGTCAGGCCGGCACCGCGCACCACCTCGGCCACCGTGCCGCGCGTCACCAGCTTGCCGTAGGCGATATAGTTGATGCGGTGGCAGCGCTCGGCCTCGTCCATGTAATGGGTGGAAACCAGCACCGTCAGCCCCTCGGCGGCCAGCCGGTGAATCTCGTCCCAGAACTCGCGCCGGGCCTTGGGATCGACCCCGGCAGTCGGCTCGTCCAGCAGCAGCAGGCGCGGGCGGTGCATGATGCAGGCGGCGAGTGCCAGGCGCTGTTTCCAGCCGCCCGACAGCGCCCCGGCCAGTTGCCCCCGGCGCGCGGTCAGCCCGAGATCGGCCAGCGTGTCGGCCACCGCCCGCGCGGCGGGGCGCAGACCGTAAAGCCCGGCCACGAAGTTGAGGTTTTCTTCGATCGTCAGATCCTCGTAGAACGAAAAGCGCTGCGTCATGTAGCCGACCTCGCGCTTGATGGCGCGGCCCTCGCGGCGGATATCAAGGCCCAGCACCTGGCCCGAACCGGCGTCGGGGGTCAGCAGGCCGCAGATCATCCGGATCGTGGTGGTCTTGCCCGAGCCGTTGGGGCCAAGGAAACCGGCGATCTCGCCTTGCTCGACGGTCAGCGACAGATCATCGACCACGGTTTGCGCGCCGAAGCGCTTGACCAGCCCGCGCACCGCGATCGCCGGGGCGGCGGCAGCGGTCATGGCACCGCCGCGGGCAGATCGACATCGACGATCTGGCCGGGCTTCAGCGCCGCGCCCAGGTCCGGGCGGGCCTCGATCAGATAGACCAGCTTCTGGCGGTTTTGCAGCGAGTAGATCACCGGCGGGGTGAACTCGGGCGCGTCCGAGACATAGCTGACAGTTGCCGTCAGGCCGGGCGGGCAGGCGTCACAATGCACCCGCAGCCGTGCGCCGGGCGCGACCAGCGCCACCTGGGACTCGCGCACGTAAAGCCGCAGCTTCACCGCCCCATCGGGCAGCAGCGACAGCACCGGGGCGGCGGGCCCCGCGACTTCGCCGGGATTGCGGATCACATCGGCAATCACCCCGGCGGCCGGGGCGGTCAGGTGGCGCTTGCCCAAGAGCCACTGTGCCCGCTCGAGGTCGGCCTCGGCCCCGCGCAAGGTTGCCTCGGCGGCGGCAATCTCCTGGGCGCGGGCGGGCAGGCGGGCGACCGCCAGGTTCGCCTCGATCGCGGCGGCGTTGGCCTCGGCGATGCTGAGCGCGGTGGCGGCATCTTCCTGCTGCGAACGGGTGGCCGCGCCCGTGCTGACCAGCCGGTCCAGCCGTGTCAAGCTGCGCCTGGCCTCGTCGGCCTGGGCGCGGGCCGAGGCAAGGTTGGCCTCGATCACCCGGATTTCCTCGGGCCGCCTGCCCTCGCGCAGGTTGGCAAGCTGACTGTCGGCCCGCGCCAGAGCGGCAATCGCCTGCTTGAGCGCAATCTCGGCGTCGCGCTGCTCCAGCCCGACCAGCAGTTGCCCGGCGCTGACGCGGTCGCCGCGCGCCACCGCCAGCCGGTCGATCTGCGCCGTGGTGACCGGCGCGATCAGCACATAGTCGCCCTCGACATAGCCGGTGGCAAAGGGGGGCAGCGGCGCGCAGGCCGCAAACAGCGCCGAGATCAGCGGAATGGTGCAGACCAGCATGGCCGCATGTTAGGCAAACGATTGCCTGAAGGCCAGACCGCTGTTGCGGCGAACTTGCCGCGCAAGCCCCTGGCGGGGGTGGCCGCCGCGCGGTGCTTGCAGCCGTGGCGCACCAGCGCTAAACGGAGCCGGAGATTTGCAGAAGGGTGCCCGATGTCGATTGATATTGAAACCGCGCGGCGGGTGGCCAAGCTGGCCCGCATCCGGGTGGAAGAAAGCGATCTTGCCGCCCTGGCGGGCGAGTTGTCGGGGATTCTGAGCTTCATGGAGCAGTTGAACGAGGTCGATGTGACCGGGATCGAGCCGATGACGAGCGTGACGCCGATGCGTCTGGCGCGCCGTGCCGATGTGGTGACCGAGGGTGAGATGCAGGCGCAGATTCTGGCCAATGCGCCGGACGCGCGCGAAGGCTTTTTCGCGGTGCCGAAGGTGGTGGAATGATGGGCGCGAACACTCTGACCATTGCCGCCGCGCGCGACGCGCTGCGCAAGGGCGATCTGACGGCGGTCGATCTGACCATGGCCTGCCTTGCCGCGATCGACGCGGGCGAGCGGCTGGGGGCGTTTGTCCACAAGACCCCCGAACTGGCGCTCGATCAGGCGCGCGCGGCCGATAAGCGCCTGCAAGGGCGCGATGAGGCCCCCGATCTGTGCGGCATTCCGCTGGGGATCAAGGATTTGTTCTGCACCAAAGGGGTGCCGACCCAGGCGGCCTCGAACATCTTGCGCGGCTTCAGGCCGGAATACGAATCAAGCGTGACCACCCGGCTGTTTGACGCGGGCGCGGTGATGCTGGGCAAGCTCAACATGGACGAATTCGCCATGGGGTCGAGCAACGAGACCTCGTGCTATGGGCCGGTGGTCAACCCGTGGCGCTGCGATGACCGCGAGCTGACGCCGGGCGGGTCTTCGGGCGGCTCGGCGGCGGCGGTGGCGGCGGATCTGTGTCTGGCGGCGACCGGCACCGATACCGGCGGCTCGATCCGCCAGCCTGCGGCCTTTACCGGCATTGTCGGGATCAAGCCGACCTATGGCCGGGTGTCGCGTTGGGGGATCGTGGCGTTTGCCTCGTCCCTCGATCAGGCCGGGCCGATGACCCGGACGGTGCGCGACGGCGCGATCATGCTGGGCGCGATGGCCGGGCATGACGCGAAAGACAGCACCAGCGCCGATCTGCCGGTGCCCAACTTCGAGGCCGCGCTGACCGGCGACATTCGCGGCAAGCGGATCGGGATTCCGCGTGAATACCGGATGGCGGGAATGCCCGCCGAGATCGAGGCGCTGTGGTCTGCCGGTGCCGCCATGCTGCGCGACGCCGGGGCCGAGATCGTCGATATCAGCCTGCCGCATACGAAATATGCGCTGCCGACCTATTATGTCGTCGCCCCGGCGGAAGCGTCATCCAATCTCGCGCGCTATGACGGGGTGCGCTACGGCCACCGCGCCCGGCTGGCGGCGGGCGACGGCATCACCGAAATGTATGAAGCGACCCGCGCCGAGGGTTTCGGGGCCGAGGTGCAGCGCCGGATCATGATCGGCACCTATGTGCTGTCGGCGGGGTTTTACGACGCCTATTACAACCGCGCCCGCAAGGTGCGCGCCCTGATCAAGCGCGACTTCGAGCAGGCGTTCGCGGCGGGGGTCGATGCGATCCTGACCCCGACCACGCCAAGCGCCGCCTTCGGTCTGGGCGAGATGGCCAACGCGAGCCCGGTCGAGATGTATCTCAACGACGTGTTCACCGTGACGGTCAACCTCGCCGGTCTGCCGGGCATTTCGGTGCCGGTGGGGCTGGATGCGCAGGGCCTGCCGCTGGGGCTGCAACTGATCGGCCAGCCCTGGCAAGAGGCTGATCTGCTGAATCACGCCTATGTGCTGGAGCGCGCGGCGGGCTTTGTGGCCAAGCCGAAAAAATGGTGGTAGAGCGCGGGGCTGAAATGCCTTTTGGGATGATGTCGATGCGTGTGCCTTTTGTTGTTGCTGTAGCGCTTGGTCTTGCGGGTTGTGGCGGGCCAACCGTGCCGGACTCGGGTGCCGGGGCCGGGTTTCAGGATTATTCGACCTATCTGCACCAGCGTGAAGCCGCTTTGAACAGCGGCGCGCCGGCCCCGATCGCACCGACCACGCCGGAATTTTCAACCCAGTCGCTGGGGGCGGCGATTGATGCGGCTGATCCGGCTGCCGGTGTTGCCGCCGATCCCGCATTGGCCGCTGATGTGCCAGGCGGGATGGTGCCCGACGCGGGCGCGGTGGTGGCCGGTTCGGCGGCGATCTCGGACGAGCAGGATTTCAGCGCCGTGGCGGCGCGCGAAACCATTGAAAGCGATGCCGAGCGGCTGGCGCGCAACCGCGCCCAGTATCAGGTGATCGAGCCGACCGCCCTGCCCGAACGCAGCGGCGAGGCCGCGCCCAACATCGTGCAGTATGCGCTTTCGACCTCCAACCCGGTCGGCGTGCCGCTTTACAAGCGCGCGTCGCTGCAACTGACCAATGCCGCTGCGGCCTGCGCCCGCTTTTCCTCGCCCGACCGGGCCCAAGAGGCATTTCTGGCCAGCGGCGGACCGGACAAGGATCGCAAGGGCATCGACCCGGACGGCGACGGTTTCGCCTGTTCGTGGGACCCCACGCCGTTCCGCGCCGCGATGAATTGAAGGCGGGTGCGGTGCCGCTTTATCGTGACTATCCATCCCCCAATTGCGGACCGCGCCGCGGCGGGGCGCTGCCTGATCTGATCGTGCTGCACTATACCGGCATGGCCGATTGCGGCGCGGCGCAGGCGCGGCTGTGCGATCCGGCCAGCGCAGTGTCGGCCCATTACCTGATTGCGGAAAGCGGCACGGTGGTGGCGCTGGTGCCGGAAGAGCTGCGCGCCTGGCACGCCGGGGCGGGGGCCTGGGGTGCGGTGAGCGATGTCAATTCGCGCTCGATCGGGATCGAACTTGCCAATGACGGGGCACAGCCCTTTGCCGCGCCGCAGATGGTGGCGCTTGAGGGCCTGCTGGCCGACGTGATGCGGCGCTGGCAGATCCCGCCCGAGCGGGTGATTGCGCATTCCGACCTGGCACCGGGGCGCAAGGTCGATCCGGGGGCGCGGTTTGACTGGCGCGGGTTGGCGCTGGCGGGGCTGGCGGTCTGGCCCGAGGTCGATCCTGAAGTCTGGGCCAGCCCGGTGCGGGTGGCGGCGTTTCTGGCCGCGCTGCGCGCCTTCGGCTATCCCGATGCCCCGGCTGATACCCTGCTGGCGGCGTTCCGGCTGCGCTTTCGCCCCTGGGGCACTGGCGCGCTGGATGCGGTCGATGTTGCCCTTGCTACCGACCTTGCCGCCCGCTTTGCGGTTGACGCAACCGGGTCTGCGGCGTAAGCCCCGGCTCGCGCGGATGGCCGGATGGCCGCGTGGGGGGCAACCCTTGCGAGGAAAGTCCGGACTCCATGTTGCAAGGGTGCCGGGTAACGCCCGGCGGGGGCAACCCCAGGGAAAGCGCCACAGAGAACAGTCTGCCCCATCGGCCGCAAGGTCCGGGGTGATGGTGAAACGGCGGGGTAAAAGCCCACCGCAGGTCTGGCAACAGAACTGGCACGGCAAGCCCCACCCGGAGCAATGCCGAATAGGGGCCTCGCGTGGGCTGGTCCGCTTTGCGGATACCGCCACAGGGACGCATCAGCCCGGAGGCCCGGGTTGGCAGCTAGATCCCGCCGGTAACGGCGGGGGCAGAGGAATGGCCATCGAAGGGGCGCAAGCCCTGGAACAAAATCCGGCTTACAGGCCATCCGCGCATCTTGCCTGTTTACCGCCGCTCAGCGCTTCCTGACGGGCGCTTTTCGCTGGCTTAAGCAGCGTCTTGCGGCGGGCAATTGCATCGCCGCCGCGATCGGCTATGATCCCGGATCAGGTGCCGCAGACCGGCGCAACCGGGGTAAGGGCAGTTCATGGCGAAGGGTGTATTCAACCGCGCAGTCAGCGAGGCCGAGCAGATGGCGCGGGCCGAGGCGAAGGTCGGCGAGGATTACAAGCTGTTCGCCTATCCCGATTACGAGACCTACCGCAACGTCCAGGAAGCGGGCAACAAGGCCAAGATCAAGGCGCAATATGTCAAACAAAGCCATATCGCGTATCTGGCCGACTATCTGATCAGAACCTGCGCGCCGGTGACCTTTGGTCTGTGCCACGGGGTGCGGCGCGGGCGCGAACAGGGCTGGTTCCGCAGCGCCTTGCCGGGGGCGCCCGAGGTGATCGGCACCGACATCTCGGAAACCGCAAGCCAGTTTCCCGACACCGTGCAGTGGGATTTTCACGAGGCCAACCCGGCCTGGGCGGGGCGCGCGGACTTCGTCTATTCCAATTCCTGGGATCACGCCTATGACCCCGGCAAGGCCCTGCGCGCCTGGGTGCAAAGCCTGCGCCCCGGCGGGGTGCTGCTGCTTGACCACACCGCCGGGCACCAGCCGCGCGCCACTTCGGCGCTCGACCCGTTCGGGGCGACCGAGGCCGGGCTGCTGCGCTTTCTGGCCGAGTCCTGCGGCGATCTCGGGCAGGTGCGGGTGGTGCTGGACCGGATGGCAGACCCCGACTACCCCGCCAAGGTGATCGTGTTCGCGCGCGCGGCCTGATGCCGGGCTGAGCCAAGCTTTTGCTGTTGACTCTGGCCCTTGCATGGGTAAAACGCGGGCTTCAAGGATTTCGCGGGATGCCCTGGCTTCCCGGCTTCAGGAGATGACACCATGGCCAAACCGGCGACGATCAAGATCCGTCTGAACTCGACGGCTGGCACCGGGCACTTTTATGTGACCGAAAAGAACGCCCGCACCATGACCGAAAAGATGTCGGTGCGCAAATACGACCCCGTAAAGCGCGAGCATGTCGAATACAAGGAAGGCAAGATCAAGTAGGATCTGCCGATCTGGCGAACACGCGGGCCGCACCTTCGGGGGCGGCCTTTTGCATTTCGGCCCCCTTGCAGCGAAGACGCCCCGGCGGGGCGGAGAGGCGGCGGCGCAAAGCAAAAGGGCCGGTGTTGCCACCGGCCCTTTGCATCTGGTTCAGACCCTTGCGGTCATTCACGGTTGCCCATGAATTGCAGCAGGAACATGAACAGGTTGATGAAGTCGAGGTAGAGGTTCAGCGCGCCCATGATGGCGGCCTTGCCCAGCCATTCCTGATCGCCCGCCTGCGCATGTTGCAGGTAGGTGTTCTTGATGTTCTGGGTGTCGAACGCGGTCAGCCCGGCAAAGATCAGCACCCCGATCACCGAGATCGCGAACATCAGCGCCGACGAGGCGAGGAAGATGTTGATCACCATCGCCACCAGCAGCCCGATCAGCCCCATCATCAGGAACGTGCCCATGCCCGACAGATCACGCTTGGTGACATAACCCCAGAGCGACAGGCCGGCGAACGAGATCGAGGTGACCAGGAAGGTCTGGGCGATCGAGATGCCGGTGAAGACCGCGAAGATCCAGCTCAGCGACAGGCCCATCACGGCGGCGAAGGCGTAGAAGTAAAGCTGTGCCGCCGCGACCGACAGCCGGTTGATCAGCGCGCCGAAGGCAAACACCATGATCAGCGGCGCAAACATCACCACCCAGCCGAGGATGTTGGGCTGAAGCGTTTCCGGGTTGCGCAGCACCGACAGCAGCGCGGTGCTGGAGCCGACCGCCCAGGCCACGCCGCCGGTCAGCAGCATGCCGACCGACATCAGCCCGTAAACCTTGTTCATGTGGGCGCGCAGCCCGACGTCGATTTCGGCGGCCCGGGCACCCGCGCCGACCGAACGGATCGTTTGATATTCAGCCATGTGAAGCCTCCGTTGGTGTCCCAATGGGCGCGCCTGAGACCCAGGTGCGCCCGATCACCACAATATCGTTGGTGTGGTCTGCAATTACAAGGATTTCCGTCAGAATAGCGGTGTCAACTTCGCACGGGCCGGCATGGCGATGCTGGCAGCGGGGGGCGGTCTGCCCCCCGCACCCCCCGAGGATATTTGGGCAAAGGAGAAAACGGGCGCGGGTATTTGGCTGCTTTTCGGGGCGGGAGTCGTTGTTGGTGTGGGAAAGGGGTTCAAAAATCGGTTGTTGCTTGCAGAATGCGAAAAATGAGCAAGAAGTTGCATAATGCATTGCAATATGGAAAACTCTTTTGACGCGAGTGCGCGGCGATCAACGCGCGCGAGGGGTGCAAAGAAGGCGGCGACGCGGTTTGCTTCTTCACCTGTATAATTGGACATATCCAAAAGGACAGGTTTTGCGCCGGAAATCGGGCAGGGCAAATAATTCCGGCGAAAAAGCGGAAACCGGGGATTGTGGCATGGTTCTTGCTTATAGTATTGCAGGAACCGTGTAACCTTGTGGAGATTTCAATGAAGCACCCAGTTGACGCCCATGTCGGCAAACGTATTCGTCACCGGCGCTGGATGGTGGGCATGACCCAGCAGCAACTGGCGGATCGGGTCGGCATCAAGTTTCAGCAGATTCAGAAGTATGAAACCGGGATGAACCGGGTCAGCGCCTCGCGGCTGTGGGATATTGCCTCGGCTCTGGGGGTGACCATCAGCTTTTTCTTCGAGGGCATTGATCCCGCCCGGGAAGGGGCGGGGGCGGTTGACGGCGATTTTCTGGCCGACAAGGAAGCGCTCGATCTGGTGCGCTCGTATTATGCCATTCCCGAAGCGCAGCGCCGTCGGCTGTTCGATCTGGCGCGGGTGCTGAGCGAGGCGGCCTGAGACCTGCGTCGCTTGACCGCAGCCTGGCAATTCGCTAGCCCAAGGGCGCAAGCGGAGGCAGGCGATGGCACAACTGACGGCGGCGGAACGCAGCGAGCTGATCGCGGTGGCGGCAGAGTTGGCAGAGGTGGCGCGCGCGGCCACTCTGTTGCATTTCCGTGCGGCGGGGCTTTCGGCTGACAACAAGGAAGTCGATCACTTCGATCCGGTGACGGTGGCCGACAAGCTGTCCGAGGCGCGGATGCGCGAGGTTCTGGCCCGGCGGCGACCGCAGGATGGTATCCTTGGCGAGGAAATGGGCACAACAGCGGGCACCAGCGGCCTGACCTGGGTGCTGGACCCGATCGACGGCACGCGGTCCTACCTTGCGGGCACCCCGACCTGGGGGGTGCTGATCGCGGTCGCCGACGAGACCGGGCCGCTCTACGGCCTGATCGACCAGCCCTATATCGGCGAGCGCTTCGAGGGCGGTTTCGGGCGCGCCGAGATGGTGGGGCCGCACTGGCGCAGGCCGTTGCGCGCCCGCGCGTCGCGCCCGCTGGGTGAAGCAATCCTGATGACCACCTTTCCCGAAGTCGGCACCCCGGCGGATGGCGTGGCGTTCCAGCGGCTGGTCAAGCGCTGCCGCCTGACCCGCTACGGCATCGACTGCTACGCCTATGCACTGATCGCGGCTGGCCATATCGACCTGGTGGTCGAGGCCGGGTTGCAGCCCTATGACGTGCAGGCCCCGATTGCGGTGATCGAGGCGGCGGGCGGTATCGTCACCGACTGGCAGGGGCGACCGGCCCCGATGGGCGGGCGCATCCTGGCCGCCGCCAACCGCGAGATCCACGCCGCGGCTTTGGCAGTGCTGAACGGGGCCTGAGCTTTCGCGTCGGCCGGGATATCTCCACCCAAGGTTAGCCGCACCAAGGAGCCGCCATGGCCCACAACTTCGAGGCGCAGCGCGCCGAAACCTTTGCGACCTTTGCCGCGTTCGGCGATGATGCCGGGCTGCCCACCACAGCGGTGGTCGATTTCCAGTTCTACGCCGAAGACATCGAGCCCGACTGGGACACGGTCGAAAAGGCGCTTGGCGCGGCGGGCTTCGCGACCACCCGGGACGAGGCCGATGGCGCACTTGACGCCAGCATCGGCCCGATCACGATTTCGCCGGAAAACATCTGGCACCACGAACGCATCGCCACCGAGATTGCGCTGCAATCCGACTTTCAGCCCGATGGCTGGGGGCTGGTGGACGCCTGAGTCAGCGCCGCAGTTTGCCGCCGATCCAGACCGCCCTGACCGCCCGGTCATCGCCCATCATGATGGTCGGGAACAGCGCCTGCCAGATGTCGCCCGCCCGCCGCGTGGCCTGTTCGATGGCGGCGGTCGAGGCCAGGTCGAGCACCACCAGATCGGCCTCCATGCCGGGGGCAATATTGCCGATCAGGTGATCTGCGTGCAGCGCCCGGGCCGAGCCAACGGTGGCCAGCCACCACAGGCAGGCCGGGTGCAGGGCATGGCCGCGCAGTTGTGCCACCTCGTAAGCCGCCGCCATCGTGCGCAGCATCGAAAACGATGACCCGCCGCCGGTGTCGGTGGCCAGCCCGATGCGATGCCCCGCCGCCTTCAGCCCCGCCAGATCAAACAGGCCCGAGCCGATGAAGCTGTTCGAGGTCGGGCAGTGGATCAGGCTGGCGTCCACCGCGCGCAGCCGGTCGCGCTCGCGTGGCTCAAGGTGAATCGCGTGGCCGTATAGCCCGCCCGGGCCAAGCAGACCGGCCGCCTCGTAGGTATCAAGGTAATCGCGCGCTTCGGGGAAAAGTTCCTTCACCCAGGCGATTTCGTCGTGCTGTTCCGACAGATGGGTCTGCATCAGGCAGTCCGGGTGCTGCGCCCACAGCGCCCCGAGCGCGGCAAGCTGTTCACGGCTGGAGGTTGGCGCAAAGCGCGGCGTGATGACATAGGACAGCCGGTCCACCCCGTGCCAGCGCGCCAGCAGCCGGGCCGAATCGTCATAAGCCGTCTGCGCCGTGTCGCACAGACCCTCGGGGGCGTTGCGGTCCATGCAGGTCTTGCCCGCCCAGACCCGCGCCCCGCGTGCCTGTGCCGCGGCAAAGAACGCATCGACCGATTCGGGATGGATGGTGCCGAAGGTGCAGACCGAAGTGGTGCCGTTGGCCTGCGTCAGATCAAGATACCGCGTTGCCACCGCTGCGGCATAGGCGGCATCGCCAAAGCGCATCTCTTCGGGGAAGGTGTAGGTGTTCAGCCACTCGATCAGCCGCTTGCCCCAACTGGCGATTATAGCGGTCTGCGGGTAATGCGCGTGGGCGTCGATGAACCCCGCCGAAATCAGCGCAGCACCATAGTCGGTCACCCGCGCCTGCGGGTGGGCCGCGCGCAGGTCTGCTGCATCGCCGACCGCCACGATGCGCCCGGCCTCGATCACCACGCCGCCGTGGCGCTCGAACCGCGCCGCCGCCAGCCCCGCGACAAACGGATCGCCCGTGAACGACAGCACCTGCCCCAGGATCAGATCGGCCACGCCCGCCCCCCATCATGCCCAAGGTCACAACCTAGAACCTTTTGCGTCATGGGTAAATTTGCCATCCGCCCCTGTTGCTTTGAAACTGCTTGTCCTAAGGTCCGGGTAATCGACCAGAGGAGGCTTCATGCCCGACTTTCAGGCCCAGACCGAGGTCCGCGAGGACGACCCGCTGGAAGCGCGCCGCGTTGCCGCCGTGCTGGCCGCGGTCGAAGCCGGGGATGCCGCGCGCCTGACCGACCTGCTGGCGCCGCTGCACGCCGCCGATATCGCCGACCTGCTGGAACAGATGGGCGCGGGCGACCGGCACGCGCTGCTGCACCTCTGGTCGGGCGAGATCGACGGCGAGATTCTGTCCGAGATCGACGAGTCGATCCGCGAAGAGGTGATCGACCACCTGCCGCGCGACGTGCTGCACCAGGCGGTGCGCGAGCTTGATACCGACGATGTCGTCGATATCCTTGAAGACCTCGAGGCACCACAGCGCGAGCAGATCCTCACCGCGCTGGAAGATGTCGATCGGGTGGCGGTCGAGCAGGCGATGGCCTACCCCGAAGGTTCGGCCGGGCGGCTGATGCAGCGCGAGGTGGTGGTTGCGCCCGAACCCTGGACGGTCGGCGAGGCCACCGATTTCCTGCGCCGCGCCAAGCGCCTGCCCGACCAGTTCTATCATATCATCCTGGTCGATCCCCGGATGAAGCCGATGGGCTATGTCACCCTTGGCCGCCTGTTGTCGGCGCGACGCGACGTGCCGCTGCGCGATCTGACTGAGGCCAGCTTTCGCACCGTCAAGGCGACCGAGGAAGAGGCTGACGTGGCCTATATCTTCAATCAGTATCACCTGATTTCCTGCCCGGTAGTCGATGCCGCCGGGCGCCTGGTGGGGGTGATCACGATCGACGACGCCATGAACGTGCTCGACGAGGAACACGAGGAAGACATGCTGCTGCTGGCCGGGGTGGGCGAGGAAAGCGCGATTTCGGATCAGGTGATCGAGACCGCCCGCAAGCGCCTGCCCTGGCTGTTTGCCAACCTGCTGACCGCGATCCTGGCCAGCCTGGTGATCGCCCAGTTTGAAGACAGCATTGCGCGTCTGGTGGCGCTGGCGGTGCTGATGCCGATCGTGGCCTCGATGGGCGGCAATGCCGGCACCCAGACGCTGACGGTGGCGGTGCGGGCGCTGGCGACGCGCGATCTGACCGGCTCGAACGTGTGGCGGGTGATCCGGCGCGAAACCATCGTCGGGCTGGTCAACGGGCTGTTCTTTGCCGTGGTGATGGGGGCGGTCGGCTGGGTGTGGTTCGGGGATGGCGCGCTTGGCGCGGTGCTGGCGGCGGCGATGGTCGTCAATCTGCTGGTGGCCGGCATGGCGGGCATTCTGGTGCCGGTGCTGCTCGAGAAGGGCGGGCTCGACCCGGCGCTGGCTTCGGGCACGTTCGTCACCACCGTCACCGATGTGGTTGGATTTTTTGCCTTTCTCGGGCTGGCAACGGTGATCCTGATATGACGATGGCTGCGGAAAAGGCACTGGCGCGCAAGGTGGCATTTGCGGTTCGCAAGGCGGCATTTGCCTCTGGGCAGGGCCAGGCGGCCGAGTTGCTGGCCGACTGGCTGGCCCCCCATGCGGGCCGGGTGTTGGCGGGTTACAGCGCGATGCGCAGCGAGATCGACCCCGCTTGCGCCATGGCCGCCCATCAGGGCCCGGTCTGCGTGCCGGTGATCATCGGCCCCGGCCAGCCCTTGCGGTTTCGCGAGTGGACCCCCGGCTGCGCCATGGTCCCCGGCGATTTTGGTGCCTTGATCCCCGCCGAAGGTGCCTGGCTCGACCCCGAGGTGCTGATCGTGCCGCTGGTGGCATTCGATGCGCGCGGCTACCGGCTGGGCTATGGCGGCGGCTTCTACGACCGCACCCTTGCCGCGCTGCGCGCCCGCCACCCCACCCTCGCGGTCGGCTTCGCCTTTGCTGCCCAACAGGTGGCGCAGGTGCCGACCGACACCACCGATCAGCGCCTCGACGCCATCCTGACCGAAGCCGGGCCGGTCGCCCTGCTCTGAATTCTTCTCTGCCCAAATATCCCACGGGGGTGCGGGGGTGTGAAACCCCCGCTTGCGCCCGCAGAACCGACCCCGGCCTCAGTGCGCCACCACCTCGTCGCGCACGAACATGTTGGCCCAGGCGCGGTCGATCAGATCGGGCGTCATCTGGTAAGGGATGCCCTCGAAGTCGCAGATCGCGCAGATCTGGTCGATCAGGAACCCCGGCTGGTAGTTGGCATAAAGGTTGGCGATGGTCGGATACCGGACCTGCATCAGATGCAGCATCGCGGCCTCGTCCAGCGGCATCGCTTTCTTCCGAGCCACCATCGCGAAGATTTTCAGGAAATTTTCCTGATCCGGTCCGTCGATCCTGATCTTGAAGAAAATCCGCCGCAGCGCCGCGCCGTCGAAGATCTCATTTGGATGAAAGTTGGTCGAAAAGATCACCAATGTGTCGAACGGCACGGTGAATTTCTCGCCCGATTGCAGGGTCAGCACATCGTGGCCGGTTTCCAGCGGCACCACCCAGCGATTGACCAGGGCCTGCGGCGATTCCTTCTGCCGCCCTAGGTCATCGACGATGAAAATGCCGCCGTTCGCCTTGAGCTGCAACGAGGCCTGATAGGTGCGGGCGGTGGGGTTGTAGGTCATCTCCAGCATATCAAGGCTCAGCTCGCCGCCGGTGATCACGGCCGGCCGGTCGCAAAAGACATAGCGGTTGTCAAAGCGGTTGCCGCTGCGCCGCAGGCTGGTCGGATCGTCCACCGCTTCCGCCGCGCGCGAGTGCACGATGGGATCATAGACGGTGATCACCTGGCCCGCGAATTCCAGCGCGCGCGGCACATGGATGCGGTCGCCGAGGGCTGCCCGAATGCCGTGCGCAATCGCCGATTTGCCGTTGCCCGGCGGGCCATACATCAGGATCGAACGGCCCGCCGTCACCGCCGGGCCAAGATTGTCGATCAGGCCTTCGGGCAGGATCATGTCGCCCATTGCCGCCACAAGCTGCGCCCGGGTCAGGTGCATGGCGCGCACCGACTGGCGCTTGACCTGCGCCTTGTAGGCGTCCAGCGGCACCGGCATCGCGCCGTAGTATTCCGACTGGCTCAGGGCATCGAGGGCGCGTGCCTTGCCCGCCCCGGTCAACTGGTAGCCCATCTCGTTGCCCGCCGTGGCGTGCATCGTGCCGGTCGCTTCCAGCAGTTTCTGGCCGCGCGCGAGGTCCACCAGTTCCTGTGTCACCGGCACCGGCAGACAGATCACCCGGGCGAGATCCCGCACCTGATCAAGGTTCATCCGGAACATGGTTTTCAGCAGGATGTCGCGCATCAACACCGCTGCCAGGCCGGTCTCGGCCAGGGTTCGCGGTGCGCTTGGGGCCATGACCCCAGCGGCAAGGGCTTCGGGGGGCGTCTGCATGTTCACGGGCTTCACCTCTGGCGTATTGCGCGGCAACGCCAATTGAAGCAGGTCAGTGCAGCAAAATTACGGCAACAAGATAGAAAATCAGCGTCGCCGCCAGCGCCAGCCCCATCGGGAATTCCTTGCGCGTCCAGCTTTCCCAATCGGAGGTGGCGCGGCGAAAGGCGGGCAGGTGTTTCAGGGTGCGATGGGTGACGAAGGCGGCCACCAGACAGGCCGAGAACAGCACCAGCACGACGGGCAGGTCACTGCCCACGAAGAACGGGGCCATTGCGGCGGCGAACTTGGCATCGCCCGCACCCACCATGTGCAGCCCGCTGGCGACAAAGCCGATCGCCAGCACCAGCGCCAGCAGCGCCCAACCCCAAAGCCACAGCGTGAACGGCAGCGCCACCGGCCCGACCAGCAGATAGACCGCCGCCAGCGCCAGCACCGCCCGGTTGGGGATGCGCATGAATTTCATGTCGGACCACGCCACCCAGACCGCAATCGGCGCGGCGAAGGGCAGGAACCAGTAAGCCATTGATACCGGCAGCATCAGTTGGTCCCGTTCGCGTCAAGCGCGGCCAGACTGCGCGCGGCGGCCTCGAAATACTGCGGGTGGGTGTCGATGGCGTCTTGCAACAGGCCCTTGCCGACGTTCACGTCGCCCAGCTTGATCGCGGTCAGCGCCAAGGTGTAGATCAGCTCGGCGCGTTCGGTCTGGGTCATCGCAATCACCGGCAGGTCATATTTGCGCTGCGCCCCACGCGCGAGAATCAGGTTGTTCTTGGCGGTGAACATGCCTGGATCAAAGCTGAGTGATTCGAGAAACAGCTTTTCGGCACCGCGGAAATCAGCCCGTGTCAGCTTGGAAAACCCCCAGTTGTTCAGCACATTGGCCGGTGTCGTGGTCAGGCCCGAGGCGATTTCGTAAAAGCTGTCGGCCTTTTTCCAGTTCTTGTTGCTGTCGGCCACCATCGCCTCAAGCCGGTAACGCTCATAGGTCTCGAAGGTGGGCGGAATCTGGTTCAGCTCGGCCTCGGCGCGCTTCCACGCGTTGGTGCGGATCAGGGCATCGGCCAGCGCCACGCGGTCGTCGTTGCTGCCCTCGGGCGTGGCCACGATCTGCGCCCACACCGTCACCGCGTCGGCCGGACGACCGGCGCGGACCAGCGATTTGGCCAAGCCCCGTTTCAGATCAATCCGGTCAGGCTTTTGCGCCAGTGCGCCCTGAAAATAGGTCACCGCCTCGGCCGGGTCGCCCACCGTCAGCATGATGTCGTTGAGGTTGGATTCGTCGATCACGTTCACGCTTTGCAGCGCCTGGGTGGTGCGGGCGTCGGACGCGTTCTGACAGCCAGCCAGCAGACCCGTGCCGCCCAGGCACAGCGCAAGAAACACGAGGTGGCGCATCTGGTCCCCTGATACTGCTCGGATACGCTGCATTTACAACGCGGACAGCAGCACGTATTCGCCCTGTCCCCGCCGCACGAGCGAGAAGTTGTTGGTTGCCTCGGGTTGAGTATATCCGGCATCTTCGCCAAGCGCGATAGCGAGGTGCAGATTTTCCCGGATCGAGTCTGTTGCGCCACTGTCGAGCGCAAAGGCCTGCTGGAACACCACCCGCGCCTCGCTGATCTTGCCGCGTTCCATCAGCACCACACCCAGATTGTTGAGAGCCGGCACAAATGTCGGGTCAAGCTCGACCGCGCGGCGCAGCAGTTGTTCGGCTTGTCCCAGCCGCCCGAGGTGCAGGTTGGCCGACCCCAAAGCCGACAGGATATCGACATTCATGCCCTGCTCGCCCGCCGCGCGCAGATAGGCCTTGAGTGCCAGCTCGTATTCACCCGCCGCCATCAGCCGATGCCCGACCAGCAAGCCGTCAACCCCGGTGCCGCGCGCATCGACGCCGGGCGGCGCATTGCGCGCGGCATCCGCAGCCGAAAGACCGCCGGTCGGTTGACAGGCGGCCAGCAGGCCAAGACCCGCAAGGGCGATAAGGACGGCGCGCCGGTTCAGCTTTCAGCCTCCGATCCCACCGCCAAGGGTCTTGGCAATGCCGAAGATTGCCGGGCCGATCAGGATGATCAACAGCGGCGGCAGGGTGAACAGCATTGTGCCCAGGGTCAGCTTGGTCGGCAAGGTGTTTGCCTTTTCTTCGGCCCGCATCACGCGCTTGTCACGCATTTCGGCGGAATAGACCCGCAGCGCTTCGGCCATCGAGGTGCCGAAGGTGGCCGATTGCACCAGGGTGGTGACGAATGACGAAATATCGGCAATCCCCACCCGTTCCGACATGTCTTTCAGCACCACCACCCGTTCCTTGCCGGCCTTGATTTCCTGCGCGATGGTCTCGAATTCGTCGGCCAGCGCGGGGTAGCCGGCGCGGCTTTCCCTGGCGATGCGGTTGATCGACTGATCCAGCGATTGTCCGGCCTCGACACAGACCAGCATCATGTCCAGCGCATCGGCAAAGCCATCGACGATTTCCTCCTGGCGCTGCTTGATGCGCTTGTTGACCCAGTAGGGCGGCAGGTAATAGCCCACAGCGCCCGGTCCGATGATCGACAGGATCATCTTCTGCGGGGACATGTCGCTCTGCATCTGCATGATCAGGGTGTAGATCACCCCAAGGATCAGCAGGCCGATGCCAAAGGCAAATTGGGCAAAGTGGAAGGTGCGCACCGAATTGCGCGCGCGGTAACCGGCGCGCAGCATCTTGAGCCGCGCCGCCGACATGTCTTCCTGGTTCTGCGGCTCGAGAAAGGTCGAGAATTTTTCCAGCTTGTCGGACTTGTCGCCCAGCCGCAGCGGCTGGCCCGGCTGCTGGCCGTTCCGTTCCGCGTTGCGCTCGGTCTTGAGCTTGGCAAATGGCTCGGGGCGTTTGCGCAGCAGGATCGGCAGGGTGACAGCGATCAGCACCAGACCCAGCACCAGAACCGCCACCAGCGGCCCCAGCGGGCCAATCGTCTCGATCAGCATCGTGTTGATGTTGTTGAAAATTTCCATGACTGCATCAAACCTTGATATTGACCATGATTTTCATGAAGATGACGTTCATCACCAGAAAGACACCCACCACCAGGGCCGCCGGGATGAAGGCTGCGGTTTCCTTGACCTCGTCGAAATAGGTGGGCTTCAGCATCAGGATCATCACCAGCGCGCCGATCGGAAAGGCCGACAGGAACATGCCCGACCACTTGGCCTCGGCGGTGATGGCGCGCACCCGGCGAAACAGCTTGAAGCGGGCGCGGATCACCTTGGCCAGCCCGTCGAGAATTTCCGACAGGTTGCCGCCCGATTGCTGCTGGATGGTCACCGCCACCGCCAGAAAGCGCAGATCCTGGCTGTTCATGCGTTCGGCAAAGGCTTTCAGGCTTTCGGCCACGTCGCGCCCGTAAGCGGCCTCGTCGCCGATCATGCCGAATTCGGTGCCCAGCGGATCGGCCACCTCTTTGGCCACGATGCTGATGGCGTTGGCGAACGGGTGCCCGACGCGCAAGCTGCGCACCATCAGCTCGACCGCCTCGGGCAGTTGTTCGTCCATCAGGTCCATCCGCTTCTTGGCCTTGTTGTTGACCCAGACATAGATGCCGCCCACCCCCATCGCGACCGCCACCGCCACCCGCACGCCAAACGGCGCGTCGGTGCCCAGCGTCAGGCCAAGAAAGGCGAACACCGCAAGCACGCCCATCAGTCCGATCAGCGCGGCGGGCGAGAAGGCGATATTGGCCTTTTGCGCCTTGGCCGCCAGAATCGAATAAAGCGGGATACCGCGCGCCCGCAGATGCTGGTTCATCTCCTTGCGCAGTTGTTCCAGCACCTGCTCGCGGTTCGAGTTCTTTTCCAGCAGCGCCAGGCGGCGGCTCATGCGGTTGTTGAGGCTGATGGATTTGCCGAACACTGTCAGGTAGATGCCTTCGACCAGCATCAGCACGGCGACGAAAACCAGGATATAGATGACGGGGGCAAGGGTCAGTTGCATGATGTTCCTCAGGCGATGGGTTCATAGATCGAGGCCGGCAGATCGTAGCCCCATTGTTTGAAGCGCTCGGCGTAGTGCGAGCGGATGCCGGTGGCGTTGAAGCGCCCGATAATCTTGCCGTCGGGGGCCATGCCAAGGCGCTCATAGCGGAAAATCTCCTGCATCGAGATCACCTCGCCCTCCATGCCGGTGATTTCGGTGATCGAGACCATCCGGCGCGAGCCGTCCTGCAAACGGCTGGCCTGCACGATCAGGTTGACGGCGGCGGCGATCTGGGCGCGCACCGCCTTCAGCGGCATTTCGATCCCGGCCATCGCCACCATGTTTTCCAGACGGCTGATGCCGTCGCGCGCCGAGTTGGCGTGGATCGTGGTCATCGAGCCGTCGTGGCCGGTATTCATCGCCTGCAACATGTCGATCACTTCCTCGCCACGGGTTTCGCCGACGATGATCCGGTCAGGCCGCATCCGCAGCGCGTTGCGCAGGCAGTCGCGCTGCGTCACCGCGCCCTTGCCCTCGACGTTGGCGGGGCGGCTTTCCATCCGACCGACATGGATCTGTTGCAGTTGCAACTCGGCGGTATCCTCGATCGTCAGCACCCGCTCGGTGTTGTCGATAAATGACGACAGCGCGTTGAGGGTGGTGGTCTTGCCCGAGCCGGTGCCGCCCGAGACGATGATGTTAAGCCGGGTGGACACCGCGGCTTGCAGATAGGCCGCCATTTCCTCGGTGAAGGCGCCGAAGCGCACGAGGTCGGGCACCCCCAGCTTTTCCTTCTTGAATTTACGGATCGACACCAGACTGCCATCGACCGCGATCGGCGGCACCATGGCGTTGAAGCGGCTACCATCGGCCAGACGGGCGTCAACATAGGGGTTGGATTCGTCAACCCTGCGCCCCACGGCCGAGACGATCTTGTCGATGATGCGCAGCAGGTGGCGTTCGTCCTTGAAGGTGATGTTGGTCAGTTCCAGCTTGCCCGCGCGCTCGACAAAAATCCGGTTGGGGCCGTTGACCAGAATATCGTTGACGGTATCGTCTTTCAGCAGCGGCTCCAGCGGGCCGAGGCCCATCACCTCGTCGTAAAGCTCCTGATTGAGGGTGATCCGGTCGTCCTGGTTCAGGCTGACGCTCATTTCCACCAGCGCTTCGGCGGCAATGGCGGCAATCTCGGCCTTCAGACTGGCTTCGGGGGCGGTTTCCAGGGCGGCGAGGTTGAGGTTGTCGAGCAACCGCTTGTGCAGCTCGACCTTGAGCTCCTGCAAGCGATTGCGGCGCTTTTGCTCTTTTTCGGCGGCGACGGCTTCGGCGGCGGGTCGTCCCGGTGCGGCGGCAATCGGGTGCGATTGCAGGATCGGCTTTGTGGTATTGGCCGGTGCCCGGCTTTCCGCCGCGGCTGCCCCGGCGGGGGTCAGCGGCGAAGGCCGCGCGGCGTGGTCAGGTTTCTTGAAACGCGAAAACATCGTTAAGCCCCCAATGAAGTTTTAGCCTTTGCCGGATTCAACGGCCTTGTTCAGATCGAAAAGCGATTTTGCCAGCTTGGCAATTTCCTTGCGCAGCAGATTTTTTCCGGCGTTTTCCGACAGCGGCAGGCCGTGGTCGTTGGCCTGCGTGATCGGTGCGCCGCCATCCGGCAGGTGAACTTCGATCGCAATATCAAGGCTTTCGGCCATCCGCTTGGCGCGGCTTCTGGCCCCGAGGTTGGTGAATTTCGGTGCCCGGTTCAACACGAACCGCAGCTTTTCGTGCGGCAGTTCTTCCGCTTTCAGCGCCCGCATCAGCCGCAGCACGTTCTGGGCCGAGCGCAGATCAAGCTCGAGCAGCGCGAAATAGAGATGGGCCTGGGCCAGCACGGTTTCGGTCCAACTGACGACGGTGGTCGGCATGTCGATCACCACGAAGTCGAAATTGGCCTTGGCCATGTCGATGATGCGCACAACATCGTCGGGCTGAACGATGTCGAGCGGCAGCATGTCGGGCGGCGCGGTGAAGACGTGCAGACGGTCGTTATAGGTCTGCAAGCTGTGCAGAAAGCTGTCGCTGTCGGCGCTGGCGGTATCGGACAGGATCTCGAACACCGCTTCCTTGCGCGGCAGGTCAAGATAGGTGGCAATCGAACCGAACTGGAAATCGAGGTCGATCAGGCAGACCCGGGCGGCCTTGGAGGCATCGCAGTTGGCCAGTTCCCAGGCCAGGTTGGTGGCAAAGGTGCTGGCACCGACCCCGCCTGCCATGCCATGCACCGGCAGCACCACGCCATCGCGGTCGCCCGAGGCCTTGATGGTGGGGCGGGCATGCGGCGCGGTGGCGGCGCTGGCATCATGGGAAGGGGGTGCGGGCGCTTGCGGCGGCGCGGGTTTGCGCAGACGCTCGATCGCCTCGTGCAGCGCGCCATCGGGCAGCGGGTAGGGCACAAAGTCCTCGGCCCCGAGGCGCAGCAACTGATGCAGCACCAGCGGGCTGATCTGATCGGCAATCAGCACCACCTTGATATTCCTGGCCCGGGCGGTGCGGATGATGTCGGTGATCCGCGCCAGGTCGGCCTCGTCCTTGGCATCGACCGCAACCGCCACGAATTCCAGCGCGGCGGCCTCGGGCTGTTCCAGAAAGTCCAGCGCATCGGCGAACGACAGATCGCCCCAGCGTTCGCCAAGCTCCACTTCCATGTCGTCGATCAGC
>Ga0210028_1000938_pt1 | contig 24890 bp, 20 predicted proteins | sample CryGeymeta201513_FD_185468 | JGI IMG/M metagenome (GOLD analysis project Ga0210028, IMG submission 185468) | Groundwater microbial communities from Crystal Geyser aquifers in Utah, USA - Crystal Geyser metaG 2015-13 (SPAdes) (version 2) | ecosystem: Environmental > Aquatic > Deep subsurface >...
GTAAAATCTATTTATTTTCTCTGGTATGACCCCGGGGTTTATTTGTATACTAAAACCGGGCAGGGCACACCCCCTCCTCCTCTTTTTCTCCAGACAAGCGCTACTGACCTTAAAGATTACGATGATAAAACAAAATCAATAATGATAAAAGATGTGGAGGACGAGTTTTCCTATTTAGCAATCCTATTTTCAGAGCCCAATTTTGAAGGGAAAGATGGCATTGGCGTTGCTATTTCTGAAAAAGATTTCAATATAAATAATGTAGAAGGTAATATCTCATCAATTGATGTTTCAAACGTTGTTCCTATAAATGAATCCCCATCCGACGGCAAGGTAATATTTTATGATGATATTGAATGCGCTAAAAAAGAAAAAGATGGTAAAAGCATAGAAATAAAAGCAGGTGATTCGCCCGGTGGCAGTTCTTTGTCTCAGTTCAATGAGTTTGGCAAATCAGTAAAATTTAATGATTGGGATGTTCTTTCCTTTGAAATTAAAAGAGGTTGCTGGGTTATCTTTAATACCGAGGGTGATTTCAGCGGAAGGTCTCATATTTTTAAAAATGAAGGATGCTATCCCAGTCTAAAAGGAAGTTATGTTTATCTTCCCCATCCAGAAGATAAAAGAAAGCCAAAAATAGCCACTGTTTTTTGCGGTCCTTAATAACCAAAATACGGAGGACGGGCCTCCGAAAGCTGAAAGAGACCTATTCTCTGTTTTTTATTTTAATCTCTCTTTTTTTCTCACCTTTAATTTTAAAACCTAAAATAATACTTTCTTTTGGTAAAATTTCCCCAACTTTTTCCGCCCATTCGATAACTACAATGTTTTTGGGATTAGAAATAATTTCTTCAAAGCCAAGGAATAAAATTTCCTCGGGTTTTTTTATTCTATAACAATCGATATGATAAAAATTCACGAATTTACACGAATTTGAGCACGAATTGGCACAAATTTTGAATTTCCGCATAATAATGAAGGTGGGGCTTAATATCTTCTGCTTTATTCCTAAGCCCTTAGCAAAACCTTGTAAAAAAGTTGTTTTGCCGCTTCCTAATTCTCCTTTAAGAGCAATTACAATTGCTTTTTTCTTCAAGGAAATTTTCAAAATCCCTTGGGCGAATCTCTTGGCCAGGTTTTTTGTTTGAGCCGGCGAATAAGTCGTATATTTTTGCTCCATATTATCAGTATAAGCCAACCCCGTTAGAAGTCCATCGTGCTTACACATCGACACCCCGCCCCCACCTGGGGGCGGGGTTACTTCTAACGGGGTTAATTGACTTTGAAAGAAAAATGGGCTAATTTAAGATAATCTTATGGAAAATTATAGCCGGGCTAAAAAACTTATTGAGGAGTCCCAAAATATCTATATTTTCCCTTCCCAAGATTTTAGAGCTGACAGTTTCCCTGCTTCGGTGGCTCTTTTTTATGCTCTGAAAAAATTAAACAAAAGGGTAAATCTGATTTTAACTGAAATTCCAAAGGAATTCCATTTTTTAGCCGAGAACCTCCAAATTAATCCTCTGCCTCAAGATTTTGTCATTTCAATCAAAGAGAAAGAGGCGAAGGTCTCTCAGGTTTTTTATGAAAAGATGGAAAATGAATTAAAAATATATTTAAGAACTAAAAGGGGAACCCTTAATGAAAAAAATGTCTATTTTGAAAACCAGAATCTTAACCCCGTTAGAGATTTTGAGAACAAAATAAAAGCACAATTAGTAGGGAATATCTCTAACGGGGTTAATCAAAACGGACTTTTCCCCCAATCTGATCTTTTAATAACTTTGGGGATTGAAAATCTCCAGAGACTGGGGAATAATTTTCAAGAAAATCTGCCTTTAATTTTAAATATTGACAATCAAATTGAAAATGAAAATTTTGGCAAGATTATTTTAAAAGAAAATCCCTCAGTGTCCCTTTCTGATATTATTCTTAAACTTTTAAGGACAATAGGGGAAGAGGTTCCTGAAGAGGACAACCATTTATCGTCGCCAGAATCTCTTCTTTTTGAAAGAATTCTTAAAAAAATTAAGTTTAAGGGAGAAAGGAATATCGCCTGCGCCCTCTTGGAAAAAGAGGATTTTAAAGAAACCAATTCTCAGGCTTCGGATTTATCATTTTCTTTAAGAAAATTAAAATCCGAGTTTTCGCCCCTCAGGGATTTTTTACTCCTTTGGCAAAATTATAATTCTCCTCTTGTCGTCAAAGGTGTTTTTTACTCTTCAAATCCTGAGGAGCCCGGTCAAAAAATATTGGAACATTTTGAGGGAAAACAAAAAGGAAAGGGAATTCTTTTTTTTCTTCCCGAAGAGAAGCTTGTTATAGCTAGAGATAAAATTTTAAAAATAGTCGAATAATCTTTTTATGGAAAAAATTACGGCTCAGGTAAAAATAGAAAAAACCGTTTTTAAAGAGATGCAGGATAAGGTTAATAATATCTTGGATTTGAAGAAACAAATTGAAAACGTATTAGAAAAAGAAACAACTAAAATCCTGGAGGTTATATTGGCCGGAGCAATATCTCTTGATGCCTCTGACATTCATATCGAACCCGAAGAAGAGAAGGTAAAGACAAGAGTAAGGATTGATGGAATATTATACGACGTCTTATTTATAGAGTTTAAAATATACCAGGCCTTGCTCTCTCGAATCAAAATCTTATCTGGAATTAAGTTAAATATCACTAAAAAAGCTCAAGACGGAAGATTTACCGTCCTAATCGATGAACTTCGTTCGTTGAGCCGAAGGCGAGACGGGAGAAGAAACTTGTTTCTTCGACCATCTTCACCCTTCGCTATTGCTCGGGTAGTCGATGAACTTCGTTCATCTTCACCCTTCGCTATTGCTCGGGTAATTGAGGGAGGTGAAACTGAAGCCAGGGTTTCTGTTCTGCCTTCTGAATATGGAGAATCAATTGTAATCCGGCTTTTAAACCCTAAAGAATTGATAAAAATAGAAGATTTAGGGGTAAGAGAAGAAATACTTGGTCAGCTCAAAAAAGAAATAGAAAAGCCGAATGGAATGATTATCGTAACCGGGCCTACCGGCTCAGGGAAAACTACCACTCTTTATGCTGTTCTAAAAAAAGTCCAAAAACCGGGGATTAAGATTATCACAATTGAAGATCCAATTGAGTATCATTTAGAAGGAATTTCCCAAACTCAAGTTAGGCCAGAAAAAGGATACGATTTTTCAAACGGCCTCAGGGCAATAGTCAGACAGGATCCCGATGTGATTTTAGTCGGTGAAATAAGGGATTATGAGACAGCAAAAATTGCTCTCCAGGCCGCTCTGACCGGACACCTGGTTCTAACAACTTTGCATACCAATGATGCAGCTGGGACAATAGTTCGCCTTCAATCCCTGGGAGAAAAACCTATCAATATCGCTCCAGCTATAAATATTGCTGTTGCCCAGAGATTAGTAAGAAGAATTTGTAAGAAGTGCGTCAAGTTTTCTCCTCCTACAGAAGAAGAGTTGCAGATATTTAAAAAGGAGTTAGGTGTTTTAGGAAAGAAAATAAAAATTCCGAAGCTGAGTAAAAATTTAAAGATACCAAGAGTTCAAGGCTGTAAGTTTTGCAATTTTACCGGTTATAAGGGAAGAATAGGAATTTTCGAATTCTTTTTGAAGGATGATGAAATGGAAAATTTTATTTTAAAATCTCCTTCCATTACTGATTTAAGAAAAATAGCTCGGAAAAAAGGAATGGTCCTTATGAGAGAAGACGGCTTGATAAAAGTTCTTCAAGGAATGACAACATTGGAAGAAATAAAAAGGGTGACAGCAAGCTGATAAAAATAAAAAGAGCCCAAAACTGGACATTTTCTTTAAAGTATATTAAAGCTAGAATTCCTCTGGGGAATAATCGAGCCGAAGCCAGATTTTCCATTCCGAGAAGAGACCCCTATCCAGTTTTGGACTCTTTGATTATTCTACTATATTTTTAAAAATGTGTCAAGAGCTCAAACCTCTAAAACTAATTATTATCTCTTTTCTACTCATCTTTTCTCCCCTCCAAGTATTAGCTGTTGATTTCTTAGATATTATTGTAAACGAAATTGCCTGGATGGGAGTGGAAGTTGAAGGCGTAGAATCTAAAAATTGGTGGCGGTATGAGTGGCTGGAGCTTTACAATAATACTAATCAATCAATTTCTTTGGACGGATGGAAGATTGAACTTTACAGAACCTCTCTCGACTGGGGCTTGGAATTAAAAGAGAACATTCCGGCTCAAAGTTATTTTTTAATCGTTGCCTCAGATAAAATATTCTTAAATTACGATTTAAACTATTCAAATCTTGGAGGAAAGTTAAACAACAGCGGACAAAAGGTGGTTTTAAAAGACGCAGCGGGAACAATTATAGATGAAATAGATTGTTCCTCCGGCTGGTTTGTGGGAGACAATAAAACCAAACAAACAATGGAAAGAAAAAACCCTCAACTTGAAGGCTCTGACCCCAATAATTGGCAAACAAGCCAAAATGTCAGAGGCACGCCAAAAGCTAAAAATAGTATTGTCACAATTCAACCCCCCGAAGAAATACTTCCTGAAACAGAATTAGAACCGGAATCAGAACATCAAGAGAAACCTCACGAAAAATTAGAGCCAGTAATTTATCCCTCAAACATTTTCTTAAACGAAATTTTACCTTCGCCTGAGAATCCTGACGCGGAAAATGAATGGATTGAGATTTTTAATGGAAATAATTTTGGAGTCAATGTTTCTGAATGGCAAATTAGAGATACAATCGGGGCAACAAAAACCTATACTATCCCTGAGGGGACAAAAATTGACCCAAATGGTTTTTTACTTCTTCCACGACCAGAAACCAAAATCACTTTGCAAAACAGTGGCGATACCCTGGAGCTTCTAAATCCAATTGGCGAAGTTGTTCATAAAGTGAATTACGGAAAAGCTCCTTTAGGACAATCTTTTAACAGAACTTTATCTGGGTGGGCTTGGAGTAAAAGCTTAACTCCAGGAGAAATTAATATTATTACAGTCCCTGAGGTTCAAGAAACTGGACCATCACAAATATCTAAGGAAAAAGAAGACAAGAAACTACTAACCGCGGGGGTCGGAGAAAAACTCCCAGAAGAATCTTCAAATTCCTTGATTATTTTTTTAACGGCTATTGGCGTTGCTATTATTTCAGCCGTAATTGTTTTAATCCTTAAAAGAAGAATAGTCGGAGAAGAACTTGAAACAGAAGATAGAGGATCCTAACGAAGAGGATTTTAACAAGAGGATTTTAACAAGAGGATTTTAACAAGAGGATTTTAACAAAGAGTTCCAACCACTGAAACTGTTCCATTTCGCTGCGATCGCAGCAAAATGGAACAGAATCTACTCTACCCTAAAAGTTCTAATATCTCCTCTTTTCGGTCAAAATCGAGTAGGGTAAACACAAAAACCCGCCTACCAATAGGTGATTTTTTTATTTCTTTATACAAACTCTCTGGCAAGGGAACTTTTCCTACATAGACACTTTTTTGGAGCTGGTGGTATTGGAGCAGTAAAAGCTCTTCTCTAAGCCATTCTCGCCATCTCTTTTTCTTTTCTGGTATATCAAAGATCACTATTCTCAACTTTCTATCCCAGGGTTTTTGTAAAAGCAGATATCGATTTTCGATGTAGTCTACAATCTCTCTCCCCTTATCTGTCAAATACCAAATCTTCTGCTTTGGGTCTTGGGCGATTAATCCTTGTTTCTTCAACCGATAAAAGTTAGTTCTGATGGTTTGTTTTTCAAACCTTACTCCTCGGTATTCCACCCCAAACATCTTTTTCATTAAATCAAATCTAGGGTAAGAACTTGGTAAATCTCTCAAAAATCCTTTCCCTAAATCTTTGAGACAAAATAGAGTGTATACTGCTGCGTTCAGCCCCTTCTCAAAGAATTTCTGGGTAAAACTTCTTCTTTTCTTTTGGAAAAAGTATTCTGATTCTGGCATGATTTCAAAAGAGAATTAAAAGAATTTATAAAAGACGACCTTTGGTTTCATTTAATTTGTTTAGTTAGTCTCTGATTTCAATTATATCACAAACTGTTCCAATTCGCTGCGATCGCAGCAAAATGGAACAGTTAATTTGATGCCAGTAGCCCAGTCCTCTCTTAAATGTAGTCCCTAATTAACACGGATTAAAAAATAATCAACCTCTTGATTTGTTATAAAATTGGAATAAGATTGGAATATATGTCAGGGCATAGCCATGCAAGAACTGTAAAAAGGGTTAAAGATGCTCACGATGCACAGCGAGGAAAGATTTTTTCAAAAATCGCCCGGATGATTTCGGTTGCGGCTAAAGAAGGAGCTAACCCGGAAATGAATTCCAAATTAAGACGGGCGTTAGAAGAAGCTAGGACAGCCAATATGCCTAAAGATAATATTGAAAGAGCCATTAAAAGAGGAGTAGGCGAGTTGGGGAAAGAAAACTTAGAGGAAGTAAATTACGAAGCTTTTGGCCCGGGAGGAATTGCTCTTATTATTGAAGCCATAACTGATAATAAAAACAGGGCTTTAGCTGAGATAAAACGCATTCTTCAAAAATACAGCGGGAAATTGGCAGAATCCGGCTCAGTAAAATGGTTATTTGAAAGAAAGGGGGTAATAACGATAAATCCCAATGACCAAATCCCCTATAAGACCGAGCCTTCGGGCTATAGGCCAATGCCCAAAAAAGAGGATTTAGAGCTGAAAGCGATTGAAGCCGGAGCCGAAGATATTTTCTGGCACAAAGATGAAAATATGTTAGATCTCTATACAAAAACAGAAGACTTAGAAAAGGTCAAAGAAAGTTTAAATAACCAAGGAATTAAAATTGAGTTAACTTCTTTAGATTTGGTAGCAAAAGATCCGATCGAGGTTACTCAAAAAGATAAAGAAACTCTGGAAAAGCTTTTTGAAGAATTATCTGAAAATGATGCTGTCCAGGATATTTACTCAAATTTAAAAACATAATAACCTTTATGAAAGAAGCAGAAATAAGAAAAAAGGCAATAAAAATATTGACTGATAGGAACTGGATATGTTGGTTCCCCTCTAAAGTAAGATACAAACAAAATGACATCTTTGGAATTATTGATTTACTGGCTATCAAAAGAAAGAAAATGAAAAAGATTCAGTTGACTACTCTTCCCAATCTTTCTATCAAAAGAAAAAAAATAACAAATTTCCTTAAAAAGAATAAAGTTCAAATGACGGTTGAGGTTTGGGCCTGGTCAAAGAAAAAAAAACAATTCAAAAAAGAGAAGATTAATATAAAAATAAAAAAGAAACTCAAAAGACCTATAGGGGGTTGACCCCGTTAGAAGTTCAGCCTTGTTTTAAAATTTAACAACTCGCAAAAGCGAATTCGCCTTCGGCTTTGGCTGATAACTGAACTATATTGAGATGAAAACTTCTAACGGGGTTGACAAGCTCTTTTGGAACATTATAATGTTTGGCATACGGCAAAAAGGTCGGTCTAGAAAATTATTTTAATTAAGTCAATTTGGATTTTATGAGAATCGAAGATAAAATCTTAAATCCTTTTCTTAACCAAGACGAAGAAGACGAAGAAGAAGAAACAGAGAAAGAAGAAGAAGGGGAGGAAAAAGAGGAAGAAGAGGAAAAAACTGACTGGGGAGAAGAAGGATAAAAAAGACGAAACCGAGCACATAAAGCATTATGTGCTCGGTTTTAAGTTGAATTATGCTATTATTATAATATGGCCCAGAGGATTTACCGAAGAAAAATTTTTCAAAAAAAGAAAAGAAATATTATTATCATTTTCCTCAAGATATTAGGGGCTGTTTTATTCGTTTTTTTATTCGCGGGCGTCTTTTTATTTATTCTTAATATCAGAGATTTACCGAGACCAGAAAAATTCACTGAAGGAATAATTCCTCAATCAACAAAAATATACGATCGAGAAGGAAAGGTAATTTTATATGAAATTGCCGGCGAGGAAAAGAGAACCATAGTTCCTTTAAGCGAGATGCCTGAGTACCTAAAATTAGCAGTAATCGCAGTTGAGGATAAAAATTTTTACGAACATCGAGGATTAGATTTCAAAGCAATCTTCCGGGCCATCTTGACCGACCTTAAACTACGACAACCAATTCAAGGTGGTTCAACAATAACCCAGCAGTTAATTCGTTCCTACTTCTTAACAACAAAAAAGACCTTAAAGAGAAAAACTAGAGAGATTATACTGACTTTAGAGCTCGAAAGACGATACTCAAAAGACCAAATTTTAGAATGGTATTTAAACCTTATTCCTTTTGGTTCAAATCTTTATGGAGTTGAGACAGCTTCTCAAGCATTTTTCGGAAAACATATCTCTGATATCTCCCTAGAAGAAGCAGCTGTTTTAGCAGCGATAATCAGAGGTCCTTCTTATTTTTGGCCCGAGGGTCCTCATCTGGAAGAACTTTTAGCCAGAAAGGATTATGTTTTAGATCGAATGGCAGCCGAGGGATACTTAGAAAAAGAGAGAGCAGAAAAGACAAAGCAAGAAGAAATAAAATTTGTTGAAAAGAAAATTGAAATTAAAGCCCCCTATTTTGTTTTATGGGTTAAACAACAATTGGAAGAAAAATATGGAGGGGAGGATTTTTTGGCAAGGAGTGGATTGAAAATTTTTACCTCTTTAGACTGGGAGCTCCAAGAAATAGCTGAAAAAGTATTAAAGGAAGGACTCGAAAGAAATAAAGTCTATAATGCGCATAATGGAGGAATGGTAGCAATTAATCCAAAAACAGGAGAAGTTTTAGCCATGAGCGTAGGCACTGGAGACTATTACGCAAATCCTTATCCCGAGGGGTGTACGGCTGGACGAAATTGTTTATTTGATCCTCAATTTAATGTGGTAGTCGGTACAAAAGCAAGTCCTGGCCGTCAGCCGGGTTCAGCTTTCAAGCCTTTTGTTTACGCCACTGCTTTTAAAAAAGGTTACAACGATAAAAATCAGGTTCTGGATGCTTTGACTAATTTTGGAGTCTGGGGGAAGGAAGAATATATCCCTCGAAACTATGATGGAAGGTTCCGGGGTTGGGTCACCTTAAGACAAGGTCTATCTCAATCTTTAAACGTCCCCTCAATTAAAGTTCTTTATTTAACCGGTTTAGATAATAAAATAGAAAACCTTGAAATTAATAATTTTTTAGGCCAGGAAAATATTCTTAGTAAAGGGTTAGAAGAAAGTATTAAAACAGCGAAAGATATGGGAATAACTACTTTAAATAAACCGCTCCCTTTTTATGGACCGGCAATTGTTCTAGGAGGAGGAGAAGTAAATTTATTAGAAATGGCTTCGGCTTACGGGGTTTTTGCTAATCAGGGTTTAAGACTTCCTCCTGTATCTATTTTAAAAATTGAAGATTCTGAAGGAAATATCATCTATGAAAATAAAAAAGAACCCAAAAGAGTTCTACCCAGCGAAGTAACAAAATTAATTAATGATATTTTGTCGGATAATGAGACGAGGACTCCAATGTTCGGACCGAGGTCTCATTTATATTTTGAAAATTACCAGGTTGCTGCTAAAACCGGTACCACCGACAATTTTAGGGACTGCTGGACAATAGGTTACACCCCTTCAATTGTTGTTGGAGTTTGGTCTGGGAATAATAATAACGAACCGATGATTAGAGAACAGCCCGCGGCAACTGTGGCTGGCCCAATTTGGCACAATTTTATGGCCGAAGCTTTAAAAAAATTCCCTAAAGAAGAATTTGAAAAACCAGAAGAAATTTTAACTCAATTTTATCGGCATTGATATATAAATATAACTTTCATCTCCAACCGGCTTCAAAACGCCCGGGCCCTCTTCGCCATTTAGTTCAAAAATTACCTCTGAACTTCTGATATTTTGTAACCCCAAAATTAGAAACTTATAATTAAAGGAAATCTCGATTGCTTCTCCTTTTATTTTTACTGGAAGATAAGCTTCATTTTTTCCTATCTCGGGACTTTCGGAATAAATTTTTAACCGATTATCTTCAGGTTGAACGGCCAACTTGACTTCCGAGATTTTACCGCTGAATAATCCCGCTTGTTTTAACTGATTTTGGAGGTCATCTTTTTTAGATATAATCTGAGTTTTGTATTTTTTAGGAATAATTTCTTGATATTTAGGATATTCCCCTTCAATTAAACGGGAGAGAATCTGAACCTGGGTATGAGAGGTTTCTTCTTTTATGTTTTCAAATAAAATTTGATTGGGGGAAAAGTAAATTACAACATAACCTTCTTCTCGGCTTAATATATTTATTAATTCACGAACCGCATCTTGGGGGAGGATAAAAGAAACCTCCTTCTTTATTTTCCCTTTTAAGCCAATAGTTTTTTCAGCTAAACGAAAACTATCAGTTCCTACAATTTTTAATAAATCTTTCTTGAAAGAAAAATAAATCCCCGATATTTCAGGCCTTATTTGGGATATTGAAGGAATTTCAATAATCTGGCCAAGAGCTTCTAAAAGTTTCTGATTAGAAATTCTAACTATCTCCTCTTTTTCTATTTTTGGTATTATCGGAAATTCTTCAGGATCTATGCCTTGAATTTGAGTTGTCTGGTTTTTGGTTTCCAATATCAAATTTTTACCTTGACTTCTTAAATGTATTCTCTCCTCTTTCAAAAGGTTAATTAAACTTGAGAAAAAAGCGGCTGGAATGGCGATTTTCCCTCCCTCTTCTATTTTAGCTAATACCCACCAACTAATGCTCGTTTCCAGGTTAGTGGTATCAAGCCGCAAAAAATTACCCTCACAAGACAATAAAACATTACTGAGGACAGGTAAAGTTAAGTTTTTCTTTGCTATTTTTTCAACGATCTCTAATCCTCTTTTCAGATTGTCTTTTAAAATTTCAATTTTCATAATTATAATTTATATTATTTATTATATATTAAATTATTGTTGTTGTTAAGATGATAATTTAATAAGGGAAAAGACCTTTTTATTTGTGAGTTAAAGAAAAATTTATTTTAAAAGATGTTAAATAACTGTTCGGAAATATTTTAACAATGAGGTGATAAACTCTCAATTAAATTAACTGGGGAAAATAACTCATAATTAATTAACAATTTTTCCCCAGTTTTTCTACAGGCTCTCGCTGTAAATTCTTTGGCGAATTAAACCTATCTCATTTATCAAATTCTCATTATTTTCCAATTCTTTTGATATTTTCTCGCAAGCGTAAATAGCAGTAGTATGGTCTTTACCGCCAAATTTTCTCCCAATTGAGGGGTAAGATTCTTTCAATTCTGACCTTAACAGATACATGGCAATTTGGCGTGGTTTAACAATTTCCTTCCTTCTGGTTAAAATTAGAAGGTCTCCTCCTTTCAAATCATAAAATTGAGTTACGGCTTGAACTATTTTTTTATAAGTAGTAGACCTAGCCGGAAAATTGATTAAATTACGTAAAAGTTTCTTAGTAATATTAAGGTCAGGAGATGTGTTGTTTAATTTTTTGAAAATTAACAATCTGTTTAAGGCCCCCTCTAATTCTCTGATATTCCGTTGAATATTTGAGACAATATATTCTAAAACATCGGAGTTTAATTCAATTCCTTTTTCTTCACATTTTGCCCTTAGTATTGCCATTCGGGTTTCGAAATCCGGAAGACCTATGTCAGCAATCATGCCTCCCTCAAGTCTTGACCTTAATCTCTCTTCTAAGGCTGGAATAGCTTTTGGCGGTCTATCAGAAGAAAGGATTATTTGTTTATTTGCTTCACGCAAGGTGTTAAAAATATGAAAAAATTCTTCCTGGGTTTTTTCTTTACCAGCCAAAAACTGGATATCATCCATAATTAGGATATCTATTTCTCGAAGTTTCATTTTTAAATTTTCAATTTCATGCTCCCTGATGGCTCTTACTATCTCTGAGGTAAATCTTTCGGCCGGAACATATTTGACATTTTTCTTTGGAAGATTCTCAACAATCCGATTACCAACAGCTTCCAAAAGATGAGTTTTTCCTAACCCTACTCCTCCGTAAATAAATAAAGGATTATAGACAAAACCAGGATTACCTGAAACTGCCCAGGCGGCGGCGTGAGCTAATTCATTAAAAGAACCAATTACAAAATTATCAAATCTATAAATGGGGTTAAGGCTGGTTTCCTGGTTTATTTTAAATTCATTAAAACTAAGTTGACTTATTTCAAGCTCTTCTTGTCTTTTAGAAGTAGATTTACTCTTAGTCTTTGAAGGTTTTTCTAATTGAACAGTGTAATCTATCATCTTAATTCCCTCATCTAAATTGCGAAGTATTTTTAAAATAGTATTCTGGTATTTATTAGAAAGCCATTCTTTAGAAAAGGAATTTGGGACGGAAATCATAACTTCTCCATCTTTTTTTGAAATGATTTTAGTATTACGAAACCAGGTGGCGAAATTAGCCCGGGATACGCCAAATTGTATTTGAGCAAGAACAGCTTGCCAGAGTTCTTCGTTATTCATAATAGAGGTATGCCAAGGTTATATTCTATTATCTTTCTATTTTTAGAATATTGCAAGTGTCTTTAAAAATCAACTAAAAACACCTCCCTGTTAATAAATTGGGGATAAACTGTGAACCCCGTTAGAGGTCAATCACGCTAAAGGTTAGTGAGTCTTGAATAAAGATACAGAGAAAAGAAATTTCTAACGGGGTTTGACTGAAAAATTATTTTTTGCTAATCTAAAACCAAGCTTTTGCGAAACAAAGTCAAAGAGATAAATCTCTTTTCCACCCTTCGCTAATCGCTCGGGTAAGCGAAGGTGGAAAAGAAGGCGAAGAAAAGTTTTTCTTCTTTCGTCTCGTCTTCGACTCAACGAACGAAGTTCTCTTTGACTATAATATATTTAATATGTCTCAAACTTACCAACCTAAAAAAAGAAAAAGAAAAAAGACCCATGGCTTCAGGAAAAGAAATAAAACAAAAAGCGGCCGAAAGATTTTGACGAAGAGAAGACAAAAAGGAAGAAAGAAGATAACAGTCTAACATAATTGACCTAATCAAATCCCAATGACCAATGACCAATTTTGGGATTTAGGGTTTAGGGCTTGAATGGGCATTGGGGCTTAGGCATTGGGGCTTAATTAGAATAATTTTATTCATTGTGTTACCACAAAAATATTGTCTTAAAAGAAAAAAAGATTTTCAGAGAGCAATACAGAGAGGCAGGAAAATAGAAAAGGACTTCTTAGTTCTGAAATTTTTTAAAAATTCCCTGAAGACGACAAGAATTGGCTTTGTTGTCAGTCAAAAGGTTTCCAAAAAAGCATCTTCGAGAAACAAAATAAAACGAAGATTAAGGGAGATAATAAAGATTAATTTACCTGATTTGAAACCCGGATACGACCTGATTTTTTTTACTAAAAAAGGAATTATAGAGAAGAATTTTTGGGAAATAAAAGAAGTAGTTGGGCAAATTTTAAAAGAAGCAAAGATAATATCCAGATAACGCTTGGTAATAGCGGGGCTTGTGATTGGCTTAGCCAATCACAACAATCACAAAAGCCAAAGTTTATATTATGTTGATTTTAAAGACAATAAAATTATACCAAAAGTTTATTTCTCCTTTTTTAGGAAGAAATTGCCGGTTTTATCCTTCTTGTTCTGAATATAGTTATCAGATAATCAAAAAGCACGGGGTTTTAAAAGGAGGGATGCTCTCTTTTTGGAGAGTATTGAAATGTAATCCTTGGAATAGAGGAGGAGTAGACCTTCTATAAAACCTTTTGCTTCGCAAAAGCTCGGTAGGCGATGAAGCTAAAGCTTCATCTTCACCTTCGCCCCGCCCTTTCTAAAAGAAAGGAAAGGGCGGGACTCGGTTTATGAATATTTTAGTCCTTATCTTTAATACAATATTATATCAGCCGCTATTGAATGGTCTGATTCTGCTTTACGAATACATTCCTGGCCATGATTTTGGGATAGCTGTTATTATCCTAACTTTAATTATCCGCTTTTTACTCTGTCCTTCTTCTATCCGCGGGGTAAGATCGCAAAGGGCATTGACAAATCTTCAGCCGAAGATCAAGGAAATTCAGGAAAAATACAAGGACAACAAAGAAGAACAGATGAAGCTTTTGATGGAACTTTATAAAAAAGAAAAGGTCAACCCCTTCTCTGGTTGCCTTCCTCTTCTTCTCCAACTTCCTATCCTTATTGCTATGTATCAAGTTTTTCTAAGAGGACTTCAGCCGGAATCTTTAAGCCAATCTCTTTATAGTTTTGTTTCTCATCCCGGAATAATTAATTTTAGTTTTTTAGGAATAATCAACCTTACTGAATCTAATATGTTCTTGGCTCTCTTGGCAGGAGTCTTACAGTTTTATCAATTGAAAATTTCAACCCTCCGAGCAATAACGCATGGGTCGAAAGAGATTGTTAAAGAGAAAACAACCGATTTTTCAAAGACGATGCAAAGTCAAATGCTTTATCTTTTCCCTGCTCTTACTGTTTATATTATTTGGCAATTTGGTTCCATTATCGGTTTATATTGGACTGTTTCCATATTGTTTTCAATTGGAGAGCAGTATATAGTAAAGAAAAAATATGCTTGATAAAAAAAACTTAAAAAAAATTAAGGAAGAAACGGAGAAATTTTTTGAAAAAATGCATTTTGAAATAGAGGTTGAAGTGAAAGAAAGTAAAGAAAATATTGTTTCGGTCAACTTAAAAACCGAAGAGCCCCAGATATTAATAGGCCGGGATGGTCAAACTTTGATGGACATTCAACATCTTTTAAAAAGGATTTTAAGAAAGGGGTTGGAACAAGTTTTTATTGAATTTGATATCAATGAATATAAAAAGAAAAAGAAAGAATATTTAAAAGAATTGGCTCAGAATTCGGCTAATGAGGTAGCTCTTAGTAAAAAAGAAAAAGCCCTTAATCCAATGCCTCCTTATGAGAGAAGGATAATTCACATTGAGTTGTCGGGCCGGGAAGACGTAAAAACAGAAAGCATTGGCCAAGAGCCGGAAAGAAAGGTGATAATAAAACCTTTAAAAGGGCGAAGAAAGTAAACTTTCTTCTTCCCCCTTCGCTAACGCTCGGGAGGGCGAAGAAAGTAAACTTTCTTCTTCCCCCTTCGCTAACGCTTGGGAGATTAATGGCAACAGAAATAATTAATCGAGCTGCCGCAAAGGCACTCTAAACACTTTTCTGTTGTTTTTTTATTTCCCTCACAAACACTTTTGCATTCCTCGCCCAATTGACCATTTTGGTCAAAAATATCTCTACACCTAATTGTCCTGTTCTCTGTAATTTTTGCGCAGTTGTTAAATTCTGTCCTTGCCTGGTTCAGTTTTCTTTCAATTTCTTCGGGATTCTTCCCATACAGATTGTTTATTTGTTCAAACGAATAATTTATTTTTTCAAAAGCAGCATTAACTAACTGATCTGTAATCTCTAAATCTGGACAGATTTTCCCTTCACAGGTTTCTTCGACACATTTTGGTAGACAAAAGGGCTCAGATAATTTGAAATCTTCGCCGTAGCAACTTATATCAACACAGACCGGTTGGCAATTGTCCAAGTCACATTTTTGAGCTGCTTCTATCATTTCTTGAGCCGCTTGTATTTGGCCGGGGATAGTGCGATAGATGGTTTCCAGTTCTTTATACATATCGTTTAATAAGTCAGAAGTTCTGTCTACTGATTCGCCAATAGGAATTTTTGTATCACAGGGCGAAGAAAGTAAGCTTTCTTCTTCCCCCTTCGCTGTCGCTCGGGAGGGCGAAGAAAGTAAGCTTTCTTCTTCCCCCTTCGCTGTCGCTCGGGAGATTAAATCTTGATTTTGGGCAGACAAGTTGAAACTTAGGCAGACTAAAATCAATCCTAAGAAAGGGATAATAATTTTAAGATTAGATTTTAAAAACTTGTTCATTATTTTTTGCAACTGTAATATAATTCTTCTATCGCTCCTTCGATTTCTTCAATTTCTTCCGTAATTTCTTGGATATCTGCCTGAGAACATTGGCTAAGGAGAGAACAGCCTTTTGCCAAACAACCACCGGACAATTCTTCACAAAGTGACTTTTCGCTACACTGGCATTTATCAGTTAACTCTTTTAATCCCTGACTTAAATCTTTTAATACCTTTGATCTTGCCATTATTGTTCTTACTCTTTCTTTCAAATTAACATTCTTTTTATCGTTTTCTTTCTGAAGGATATCTTGAACTTCATCGCCAGCTTTTTTAATTTGAAGATAATATTTTATTATCAGTTCGTTGCCCAAATGAATGGCTGGACAGACCTGGAATGAACCATTGTCGTTATAAAAATCTATATAATCACTCTTACAGGGAAGGGGCCCGGTGGGATAAGATGTTTGATATTTACTGCAAAGCCCAATGCTGTTAGGGCATTCTTCGCTGCTGCAATGAAAATCTTTTGCGTAGCAGGTAGCATCCAGGCATTGGGCCTGACATCTATTTGGGTCGCAGCCTTTGTCGGGGTCTTGGATTAACTCTGTCATCTTCTGAAGAGTATTAATCTGATGCGAGACGGCATCGTAAATAGTCTTAACCTTCCAACAGGCTTCAAATGATTTATCTTCTTTATCAGTTTCCTTTAAGTCGGGGATTGTCAATTGACAAATCTGAGGATAAGAAATTTTTAACTCTTCTCCAGTACCTTTATTTTCTAACTCATCTAAACTCTTTAAGTCATGAAGAGAATTTAAAGGTAATCCCTCTTCTAGCGTTTTTAACATTATTGAGGTAACAATTTCTTTTAAATCTTCTGCCACTTTCTCAGCCAACTCTTTTGAGGTTGAGTCAGTTATTCTTTTTCCAATATCTTCAGCTATTTTTTTAGAAGCTCTGTCTGATATTATTTCGGCTGTTTTTTCAGTCCTATCTCTTAAAACAAGAAAAAGGCTTTCGGATAGGACCTCCTCGGTTTTTTTCTGGAGAGTTCCTTTTTCTAAAAGGCTGAGAGAAAACTGATTAACCTGTTCTAAAGATAGTTTGTTTTGGAGTTTTTCATTTAAGATAATGGGTAATTCTTCTTTAATTTCCTCTTCTATTTTATCTGACAGTCTTTTTTCATCCGAGGAAACAAACCCAAGGGTTTGAGGTATATTTTCAACCAGGAATCCTTTTAAACTAACAACCAGAGCATCTTTTAAGCTCAAAAATAAAGCCTGACTCATTCTATCGGGCAGAAAATCGGCTAAAGTGGAGTCGATTGTGTTAAGAACTTGTTCAAAAGCTCGGGTATCTAATTGAGTATCGAACAATTCGTTAAGCAGGGTGGTGTAAATTAAATCCATTAGGTCGCCAGGCAGGGTTTCTCCGACGCTCAAAGCTAATCTAACTCTTAGATCATCTGGCAGTAAATCTACTAAGCTCTCCGAGAGTAAGTTAGTTATCTCAGATGGCAAGAGGTCAGTCTCAGATAAAATGGTTAGAATCTCTGCTTTTGTTCCAGCCGCGAAAAGGTTGCTTAGTTTAGCCGGCAGTTCATCGGCTATCTGATTAACTGAATCAATCGGAATGCCAATCTTCATTCTTCCTCCTGTTTCTCCCTTTAACTCCTCTATAACAACAGTTGTGATTTTTTCTCCAAGAATATCGGCTATTGCTTTGGAAATTTCTTCAGCCAGCTGAGACCTAACTTCTTCAATGGACTCCCGCATGATATTGTCAATTTCACTTGTGGCAGGAGTTAAATTTTTAAAGCTTAACCCGGAAAACACTTCTTTGGAGTTTTCGCTCATTATTTTACTAAGGTCTGCCGGGCATTGATTGGCAATAATTAAAAATGGGTCAAGGCGTGATGACTCTTTAATCACTTGTTCGTTCTCTTCTTTTCTTTTGTCAAAATAAATAGAGCTGGGGTCGATGGCTGCCTCTTTATTTACCTCTATAGTTGGTTCAGGCCAGGTAGAAAAAGTAGTTATTGCTACCTTCTGTTTATAAGTATTTTCGATTAAATCCCTCTTTTTAAAAAAGTTCTCGTAATCAATAGCTTCTGAGGGAAGACTTACCATCATTTCTACCTTTTTTAATTTTATATAATCACTGAGCAGAAAAAGTTGAGCTACCAATATTTCTTTTTGTTGAATCTTAATCTCAGCCATTAACTCTTCAATTTCAGCGATTTTTTTAGTGATAGCTTCTATATCGCAATCTCGTTCCGGACAGGTCATAGCTAAATTACAGTTAGAAACTTCTACCGGACAGCCCCCGGGCTTTGAGCAGGTGTTTATTGTTGGACAGCCCGTTGCCTGGCAGCAGCATCCATTCTCACAATCAACGCTTTGGCAGGTTGACTTTCCGCAGAGGCAATTATTGGTAAGCTCTTTCAGCTCCTGAGAAAGATTTTTTAATTTTTCTGATTTATCTCTAGTTTTTTTGGCTCTTTCAATAATATTTTCAAATTTTTCCTGAGCTTTTTTATCTAAGGCGACTTCTTCAATTATTTTTCCTATTGGTGTTTGAAAATAAACAAAGCCCCTTTCTTCAAAAGGAGCTTCTTTTTCTTCAGGCGGTTGAATAATTGGTCTATGAATAATTTTATTTAATATTAAATAAAAAGAAAGGACAACCAACAGTCCTAAAAGAATATAAAAAATTTGTTTTTTTGCTTTTATCATTATAGATGCTTCTTAATCAGATGCTAATTCAAGCAGTACGGCTACTATCCATAAAGGAGCAAGACTTGAAACAATAGGAATCATTTCGAAAATCATACAGGCAGGCTTTAACCATTTGAACTTTTTTGCAAATCCCGTTACTTTTTTTATCCCAGCCGCCGTCTTTGCAGGAACAGTTATTTTCTTTGACCTGGTATACATCCAGAGGCCAATAAAAATCAGAGCGATAATATCAAGAATAACCGAAAGGACTTGTCCGGCAATCCCGACAATCGGTATAAGCCCAATAAGATCAAGAAAGAACTCCCCGACGTCAATAATAACAGCAAAGGTTATCATTATAACTGCTTCCACGGAGAATAACTTTTGCATTAATCCTCCGGGTGATTCTATTATTGTTTCTTCAGGCATTGTTTTCAGGGAATTTTTTTAAGATATTTCTTTTTTAGCTTTTCTTATTGCCAAAACCTGTTCCGGCGAAGTGGTAATTATTTGGTCTTCGGTGTAAGAAGCAGTAACTTTTATGGCAATATGTTTTTGGCCGGCAAAGAAAACTCCTTCACCCACGGCTGATTCAAGCAAGAGATACTTTTCTTCCTCGGTCAAATTAAAGGTTTTTTTGACAATATCCATGGTGGCTGGACTCTGTTTCATCAGGAGCTGGAGAGATGAGTTGGTGATGATTGGCTGACCATAAGATGATTTCATAAAATCGGAAACATCCTGAGTAATAGTGGATACTCCTAACCAATATTTTCTTGCTCTTTTGCAAATACCGTATAAAAATGAAGAGCCATCTTCAGATTGCATTATCCACCAGGCTTCATCGACAACCAGAATTCTTTTCTTTAGAGAAGAACGGACTATATTCCAGATATATCTTAAGATTATGAACATTGCCACTGGCCTTAATTCTTCTTCCATATCTCTTATCCCAAAAACGACGAACTTGTTTTTCATGGAAACATTTGAGAGCTGGTTGAAAAATTCAGCATAACTGCCCTTGGTAAACTTTCTTACTCTTTCCACCAAGGATTCTGTTCCCTTCATGCTTTCCAAAACCGCTTCAAAATCAGAAAGCAAAGGAATATTTTTTTGCCAGTTTGAGGGGTCGCTTTCCGGGGTGATGTCTTTAGCGGCATAAGTTTCGGTTAGGGCCTGGTCAATAATGGCATCTTCTCTGGGGGTTAATCCTCCCAGCATAATTCTCAAGAGGCCAACCAGATTTATAACATTTGATTTCAAGACATTTCCCGGTTTTTCATCCTCCATGGGCATAGGCAGGTCGAAAGGATTGATATGGTCAGGAGAGGTTAAAGAAATTCCGAAATAAGAACCGCCGACTGCATCGGACAAAAACCTATATTCATTCTCCGGGTCAATTATTATTATATCTACTCCCTGCATTAAGTATCTTAAAATTTCCAGTTTAACGGCATAAGAATTATGGACAAACATTCCGCCCTCTCCGGCTAAAAAGACTTCATTATCCACCGTTAAATCATAAACATATTTTTCTTTTTTGTTTTTAATCTTTTGGATTTTGACAATTGGATCCCAGAAGAGATCAGAATTAGCCAAACTTTTTAATTGGGTTAATTTTTTTTCAACCTGAGGAATTTTATTTATTAGAATGTTTTGATAATTCTGCCAGACAAATTGAGCTGATTTTTGGATTATTTCGTAGGAAGTATTACTTTCTGGTCTAGCAACAAGAGCGGACTGGAGTGATTGATTATAATGTTTAACCTGCAAATCCATTCCCTGGAATCCCGAATAAAGCGTCTTTTTGATTTCTGGCAAGGAATAGGATTTGCCATTTACAACTTCAATTATTTTAAAAGCATTGGTCGAGCCCGGTTTTACATTTTCATTTTTCACTACTCGCCAGCTTTGCCCTAATGTCTGCCAGAGTTGACGATTTAGGCCCCGATCGTTTTTGCCAGACTGAATAATTTCTGAGAGCTCAGGAAGCTCACTTAAAATTTCGTAAGTAAAGATTTTATCTTTGAAATTTTGAATCCTTCTTTCAATTTTCTCAATTACTCTTTTAAGATGTTGAGGAGAGGGGTTCCTTTTTCCATTTTTCCACTCAATAATTTCAGGTAGATGCCAAAACAAGGGTGGAAATAATTGATATATTTTTTGGAAGACTGGCTTTAATCCCGGGATAAGATCGACATTGGTATTACCCTCTTTTCGACTGACCTCTGAAAGTTGTTTTCTTTTTCTTTGAGAAATAAAATTAATATTCTCAACAAATTTTCTTAAGTTATCTTGGCCCGTGATTGATAATTTATAATAAACTCTTTTACGTTTCCAATTAGAATTAGTTGCTTTCTTTCTTATTTTTGAGATTCTTCCAATAATACCAAAATAATACAAAAGGTAAGAGATTTCGGATATAAGTTGCTTTGATTTAGAGACAGCTGTAACGCTATATTCTTCTACTCCTCCATCTCCCTCAAAATAAGCAGAAAGATACTGAGCAATTTTTTCTTTCTCTATATTAAAAATAAAAGGTAAAACTTTTTTTTGTTTTGATTTTTCTTTACCGCCCAAGGCGTTTATTATTTCAACAAAAACTCGAGACGCGATAATTATGCCTCGATTCCCGTAATAAAATGGAACCCTCAATTTTTTAAGAGAAAAATCGATGTCTTGTAAGACCTCCGGACTATTATTAGTAATCATAATAACTTCTTCTCTTACTGTTCCCTCGGCAGTGATGTAACCCACAATTTTCAAAAATTCCTGATTTATTGGGAAAACAATGTTTTGGAAATATTTTCTTTGACCATTTTTAGAAACCACTTCTAATTTTTTTAATACAGGATCGGTAAGACTGATTTTTAGGTGATTCAAAATCTGGCGGGAATATTTTAAAGGAATTACTCGTCCGTCGCGATATTTGTAAAGATAACAATCAAAACAAGGATTTATTTTCACATTTTTCAAAATTTTATAATTTTCTAAGATTAAATCTCCAGCCCCTTTTACATAAATATTTTTTGAATTTTTAAGCAATTCTAAAAGATTAAAGTATATTAAATACTTTTTAGTGTCAAAAACGCTTCTAGGCAGGGGAATAAATTCGCCTTCTTTTATTTCAGAACTTTTAGCGGCTATCACTTCCCCATTTTTTAGAACTAACATATTATGATCGCCTGTGGTAGTAACTTCTCTTCCGCTCCGGGTCTTGAATTTGTAGAACGTTTTAGGTGCTACTTTTCGTGCAGCCATAGTAACCCTTGACCACTCTCCTTCGAGATTTTTATTGAAACTGTATACCTTAACATCGGGAGGGAAGAGAACTCCTTCCATCTCTTTATCAACCGGTACCGCCCCGTATTTTTTGATTAACGATTCTACGAGGGTTCCAATCTTTGTGAGGCGAATCCCGCTATTTATATTACACAACACATTTGCTTCTTTTGTCAGACTCTTCCCGCTACCGGCTTTTCCGAAGGTCGTCATATTCGCGTTCTCTAAAGTAAATCTATCAAATAGAACCAGGGAATTGTTGTGCATATTTATGCCGTATAAAATACCTTCATTAGCGCTGAGGTCGGAAGAAATAAAAGGGAAGACACTTGAGAGGGGGGCCGTATTCATTGTGGTGTGGACGGCAATCTGGTCTAAACCATAGGGACTGCAGCTGATAAAACCTTCTTTCTGGCGAAAGAGAGCCGGCCTGATATAAATTAAACGAGATTCAAAAATTGACCGGAGTATAGTTTCGATTTTTCTTAAATCTTTTTGGTTATCGGTATAAATTGTCAGATAAAGCCCAAAACTAAAGACCCTTTCTCTAGCTGTTTGGAGAGTATCTCTTAAGGTTTCTATATCTTGATAAGCAGTTTCCAGTATAGGGTCGCGAATTAATCCTTTTTCCTCTTTTTCCATCATCTCGGCCTGGACCTCAGTTATTTTTTTCCGGAGCTTTTTCAATACCTCCTCGGATCTTACCGGGTGGATATGGAAAGAAATATCCATGGGATATTTCAGATTTATGACTGGGGAAAGCCAGCCGGTTGAGAGATATCTGGGGTAAGAAAAGATAAAAAAAGATTTAGAAAAACGTTCTCCCAATCTTAAGAAGTTTTGTCTTGTTTCAATTGAAGAAGGAGCAATAATATCTTGAAGCCCAATAAGTTCGGGCCCCAAAGGTATTTTTTCTATTCTTTCTGTTTTTTTAAAAAAGGGTAATTTCATATACCGAGTCCCGCCGTGGCGGGGCGAAGGTGAAGAAGAGTGCGAAGAAAAGTTTTTCTTCTTTCGTCTCGTCTTCGACTCGACGGACAAAGTCCTCTTTGACTTTTACCTAATGAGTTCGGGTAGGATCTCCGGGTAATAACCTACCTCAGCCTCTTTTGGATGGTGCCAACTCCAGAAAAGCTCAATTAATTCAGGCGTGGTCAAGGGAGCAGTCGATAAGCCGCATCTTCTCAAGCCGATAGCTACAAATTCCATTCTCTGCCAGAGCTGGCTTCGGCAACGTCTGAAATTTTCTTCAGTCAGGGTTGGGATTTCCGGCTTGCGGAGGAATCTTTTAATTAAACCTTTCTCGGTATCTTTTACTTCTCCCAGGGAGTAAGGAACGACGACAAAGAAGATTTTTCTCATAATTGTTTCTTCCTCAACCAAACTCTCGATGAATTTTCTATATTCGGCGGTCTGGATTTTTAGAAGTTCATTCTCCTGTCGTTCCTCTAACTCTCTTAATTTATCAAAGTAACCGGTAATATTGGTTCGGCGGGATTGAATAATAATCTGACAGGAAAAATCCAAAGAATTTAAGAAACTTTGGAATTGGTAAATAATAGCTGTTTGTTCTTCTTCTGATTTTAAGGCAAAGTTCAAAGAGGAGACCATGAGAATGCCTCGAAGAGTTTTATTTTTTAAAACAATAACTCCATCTCTAATTTCACTAAATTGCAGGAATTGTTGAGTTGATAAATTAGCCATAATTTTGCTTACCCGAGCGTTAGCGAAGCGTGAAGATGGTCGCAGAAACAAGTTTCTTCTCCCGTCTCGCCTTTGGCTCGACGAACGAAGTTCATCGACTACCCGAGCGACAGCGAGGGGCGGAGAAGAACGGAGTTCATCGACTACTCAAGCGATAGCGAAGGGTGGAGATGAACGGAGTTCATCGACTACCCGAGCGACAGCGAGGGGCGGAGAAGAACGGAGTTCTTCGACTAATAACCCCCTTCAATTTTTGAATGCAACTCTTTAAGACTACTTTCAGGAGAGATTTTCAAGGGAATTTCTTTTTTTTCTTTCTTCTCTTTTTTTCTTGAGACAATTTTAATTAGTTTTAAGCTTTCTTTTTTTTGCCAGAGGTACATCTTTGAAGAAAAAAGAAACCCAAATGATTGGACGATTACCTCAGGTAATGGCACCCCCTCAATATTTACAAAAGCCAAACTAAAGGCCAGCCCGGTTAGAATAATAAGAAAGATTAAAAAAATATAAAAAGGGGCAACAAAGTGAATGTAAACTAGAATTAAAGCAGCCACCCCAAAATAAAGGAATCGTTTGAAGCTTAAGGGACCGACAATCAATGGTTCTCTTTCTAAAAATTTTGGCACCTTAAATTGCATACGTGAGCGTTAGCGAAGCGTGAAGATGAACGAAGTTCATCGACTAAGTCTAATATTTTATATTTTATCATAAAGAAAAATAATAGTATATAGACTAGTAAGTAGTGGGTAGTGAATAGTGGGTAGAAACTTGTTTCTGGAGGAAAGTCGGGTTAAGATAGAAGAGCAATGAATCAAAAGAAACGTCTTCTTATTATCGATACTAATGCCTTAATTCATCGTGCCTATCATGCTTTGCCGCCTTTGAGGAATAAAAAAGGAGAATTGATTAATGCTGTTTACGGATTTTGTTTAGTTTTTTTAAAAGTTCTCAAGGAATTAGAACCGGACTTCATCATCGCTGCTTTTGACTTGCCGTTTCCTACCTTTCGACATAAAAAATTCAAAGGATACAAAGCCAAAAGACCGCCGACCCCGAAAGAATTATCTCAACAGATTCCTAAAGTAAAAGAGCTCTTAGAAGTATTTAACGTCCCGGTTTTTGAAAAAAAGGGTTTTGAAGCCGATGATATTATCGGCACTGTTTCCCAATTGGTTTTAAAGAAAAAAGAAATACCCAAAATTGAAAACATTATTTTGTCCGGGGATGCCGACCTTCTCCAATTAGTAAACCCCTGGACTCGGGTTTATTTTTTAAGAAAAGGGGTTAAAGACACGATTTTATATGATGAAGGGCTAGTAAAAGAAAAGTA
>Ga0210028_1000945_pt1 | contig 24810 bp, 18 predicted proteins | sample CryGeymeta201513_FD_185468 | JGI IMG/M metagenome (GOLD analysis project Ga0210028, IMG submission 185468) | Groundwater microbial communities from Crystal Geyser aquifers in Utah, USA - Crystal Geyser metaG 2015-13 (SPAdes) (version 2) | ecosystem: Environmental > Aquatic > Deep subsurface >...
ATGCGGAGTTCCAATAGTAATCAGCTGGTCAATATCATTTTGATAATAAGTTGATTCAATATATTCTCTCGCCAAAAGCCCGCCCATGGAGTGGGCAACTATATCCACTTTCGGTCGGTCGGTTTCGTTTTTTATCTTCTGAATCTTAGCTTTCAACTCAACGGCATTAACCTTGTTGCTGTCCCGCCATTCATAAGGAAAAGTGAAAAAGTTTCCCCCGTTTTCTTCATCTTCACCGTCTTCGTAACCGTTCGCCAAAAACGCGCTCCGTAGATCGTCGTAAGTGTGAAAAATGGGATCTATTTGCCACTTTCCATTCTTTTCCCAGGAGCCCATAATGCCGGGAATGATAATCACCGGGTCGGGAGTTTGAAGAGGATCTTCCTTAATCCACGGATCAAAAAGCACTTTGCCGAAAACTTTGTTTCCTTTTCCATTCGGATTATCGGGACCATTCGGGCCGCTTTTGTCGCCCCACCAGTTGTATCTCGCGTCCAGCGCACCCAAACTTGGATTCGCGTTGTTTGAACCGATAGCTCCAAATTCATTGTCGAATATGGAATTGTTGCTTATTTTCGTAACTTTTGAAGAAGCGTTCACTCCTATGCCGAATTGATTGTTTGCGATGAGATTGTTTTCAATCACCGGTTCGGCGTTATTGACGAGAATTCCATAGCCGTTGTTTTTCATTTCGCAGTTTTTTACGGTGCGGTTCTTGTAGTGATTGTTGGATGAATAGATGGATATTCCAAAAGCGGAATACATTATCTTTGCATGCTCAATTTTAAGGGCATAATCTTGATAGGGGTTGAAGTTCAGTCCAATCCAATCCCCCACGCGGGGCTTATAGTAGCCGTGGTCATCATCATTGTCGCCCATATACGAGTCGTCACGGATTGAAGTAAAAACAACGGGTTCTTCCCGCGTTCCTTTGACATAAAAATCATTTTGAAGAGTCAGATCGGCAGGATTGCCGCTGCTGAATTTCACAACCGTCCCGGGTTCAATAGTGAGCGGAGCTCTCACAACAACATGATTTTGCACGAGATAGGGACTGTCTTCTTTCGTCCAGGTGCTCGGAGTATCGACGAAATAGGAGATTTTTGTCGGACCGGAGGCTAGAGAAGCATAACTAAAAAAGACAAAAAGACAAAAAAGTGAAAAAAATAAATAAACGATTGCCCTCCTCATCTTGTTTATTTTTTAGATCTAATTAGTTTTGGGTCTTATCAATCTTCTGGAAGAAAATTGATAACAAATTAGCTGTAAGAAATAGTCGCGTTGTTTACAGTTCTTTCTGATTAGTTCCTGTTTTCTGTGAACCCTGCTCTTGAATTCCGTCTTTTTGTACCACATATCCAGCAAAGTTCTGATTACTCTTTCTGCCTTGCCGTTAGTCCTCGGAATTCTTACACTATACTATACTCCCAAAAATCACATTTGCCAACGCTCCCGTGTTTTTTGGTCTTTGGGCTCGTCTTCATAGCCGACTTCGCTTTGCCCGATATCCCGCCTGCCGCTCTCGATCAAAACTTCTCTCGGTTTGGAACCGTCGGCCGGGCCAATGACGCCGTTCGCCTCGAGAATATCCAGAAGCCGCGCCGCCCGGGCATATCCCACCCGGAGCCTTCTCTGAAGAAGCGAGGCCGAAGCTTTTCCCGCTCTCATGATTGTTTCTTCGGCTTCTTCGTACAATTCGTCCTCTCCCTCGCCTCCGCCGCCGAAAAAAGCCAACCCTTTCGCGCCAAAACTCAATTTTTGCGGCGCGGTAACCCCTTCATCGTATTCAACCTCTTCTTTGAGCTGGGACCTGATTGATTTCACAACCCTTCTTACTTCCGATTCGGAAACAAATACTCCCTGAATTCTTTTTGGTTTGGGCGAGCGGGCGGAGAGATAAAGCATATCTCCGTTTCCCAAAAGCTTTTCCGATCCCGCCATATCAAGAATGGTTCGCGAATCTATTTGGGTGGCCACCTGAAAAGCAATCCTCGTCGTGATATTGGCTTTGATAAGTCCGGTGAGAACTTCCACTGACGGGCGCTGGGTGGAAACGATAAGATGAATCCCCACCGCCCGCGCCATCTGGGCAATTCGGACAATGGCCGCCTCCACTTCTTTGGCATGGCTCGCCATAATGTCTGCGAGTTCGTCAATAATGATAACGATGAACGGCAGGCGCTTTTCTTCTTTATCGGTAATTTCACCTGTTTCCTCGTCCACGATTTCCTTCTTCCGGCCTCCTTTTATTTTTTCGTTATAGGAAAATATATTTCTTGATCCCGAATCCTGAAGCATTTTGTAACGTTCCTCCATTTGTCCAATCACCCACTTGAGCGCGTTGGCCACTTTGCCGTTATCAACTACCGTTGGTGTCAAGAGATGCGGAATGCCGTTGAAAGCGGTGAGCTCGACGCGCTTGGGATCGATGAGAATAAATTTCAGATCATCCGGGGAGTTTTGATAAAGAAGCGAGGTTATAATTGTGTTGATGCAAATGCTCTTCCCTGTTCCGGTCGCGCCGGCAATCATAAGGTGAGGCATCGTGGAGACGTCGCTGAGAATATAATTTCCCGCCACGTCCTGGCCCAAAGCGACAGTCAGATTCGATTTTCTTTCAGAAAAATCAGTACTTTCTAAAATATCCCGAAGCCTCACCAGAGTCGGAACTTTGTTGGGCACTTCAATCCCGATGAGCGATTTTTGCGGAATGGGAGCCTCGATTCGGATCGGGTGCTGGGCGAGCGCCAAAGACAAATCATTGTTGAGAGTGGTGATTTTCGAGAGTTTGACTCCGGCTGCCGGCTTGAAACAATATTGCGTCACTGACGGACCAACGCTGATTTCCCCGATCTCAACATCAATTCCGAAATTCTTGAGGGTTTTTTGAATTATTTTGGCATTGGCTTCAATATCGCCGGCTTTGGCTGTGCCGGTTGTCCGCTCCAGAAGATTAAGGGGAGGCAATTTCCATCCGGCGATCATTCTTTGCCTTTCCGAAACTGGCATTCCTTTTTCGGGAACGATTTTTTCCGGTCTTCTTTTCAGCATTTCGCTGATTCTTGCCGCCGCTGACGGCTTTTCCTCTATGGTAATCTTTGGTTCCTCTCTCCCCTCCTCGCCTCTTTCATCTTCCGCTTCATCTTCTTTTTCCTTTATCCATTCAACCGGCTTAACAAGCGCCCGAAACGGAACGTTGAGCGCCAGAAGGAGGGACGCAAGAGCAATCGCAAGAAGCACCACCAAGCCGGCCCAAAACCCGAAAAGGTGCAGAACCGGGTAAGCCGCCGCCGTTCCCAAAAATCCGCCTCCCTGCCCGCTTTTGGCAATTTCAAGCATTTTTAAAAGCGGGTGGAAAATATGAATGATTCCAAGAACACTCGCGAAGAACAAAATGAACCCAGCCGTCACGAAAACATAATACGATTCCGTGCCGCGGCGGAAATACATAAAGCCGACAATCGCCAGAAGAAGCGGAAGTAAAAATCTTCCCGCGCCAAAAGCAAGGGCGAGAATTTTATTGAGATATGTTCCAAACGCGCCCGCTCCGCCGAACAAACTAAACACGCTCAAAATCGCCAGCGCGATCAAAAGCACCGCGATGATAGAGCGTTTTGTGTCCATGCTGATTTTCGACCTTCTCCTTCGCCCGTTCCCGTTCCAGTTTTCTTTATCTTTTTTCTTTTTTCTTCGGCCCATTTGGTTTTCGAAGCTGATTACTTGCTTATTTTAGCACACTATTCAGGAAATTTCCAGCGAACGCCAATCTCAATACAAACTTGAATATTTCTCTTTGACGAAAGGCAAAAATGGGCGTATTATATGGGAAGGATTTAAGCTTTACTAAATTAAAATCTAAGTTTTCGAGATCATGAAAAATCGTACCCTATTTTTCGGCGATAATTTGGAAATCTTGCGCAAGAAAATTCCGAGCGAGAGTTTCGATTTGATATACCTCGATCCGCCTTTTAATTCCAGCCGCGATTATAACGTGCTTTTTAAAGAAGGCTTGCAGGACAGCCCGGCACAGGTTCACGCTTTCGAAGATTCATGGCATTGGTCGCGTGAATCAAAACATACTTTCGACCATCTGGTCACAAAAACAAACGACAATATCGCCAAGCTGATGCTGGCGCTTGAAAAAATACTGGGGCACAACGACGTGCTGGCATATCTCGTTATGATGACGGTCAGGCTGATTGAATTGCATCGCGTTTTGAAAAAAACGGGAAGCCTTTATCTTCATTGCGACCCAACAGCCAGTCATTATTTAAAAATAGTTTTGGATGTTGTCTTTGGAAAGAAAAACTTCAGGAATGAAATCATATGGCATTATAGAAGATGGACAGCAAAAGCAAAAAAATTTCAAAGGCTGCACGACATAATATTTTTTTATTCAAAGAGCGATAACTACATATGGAATCAGCCTTATATTCCATATACAGAGGGCTCTCTTAAAAGAAAAGAACATACACTGCATAGATTTAAAGGAGAAGAAAAGTATCTTGTAAAGAAAACTAAAGAAGAGGGTGTTCCAGAGAATGATGTTTGGCAAATACCATTTATTCCTCCTTCAGCAAAGGAACGGCTTGGATATCCCACTCAGAAACCGGAAGCACTTTTAGAAAAAATAATAAAAGCCTCATCGAACGAGGGAGATTGGATACTGGATCCTTTCTGCGGATGCGGCACAACCGTTGCAGTAGCGGAAAAGCTAAAAAGAAAATGGGTCGGAGTAGATATTACAAGTTTGGCCATTAACCTGATAAAATATCGTCTAAGAAACCGGCTTGGGATAGGAAAAAAACAGATTTATACCGACGGTTTGCCAACAGATTTATCCGGCGCGAAAGAATTATTCAAAAAGGATCCGTTTGAATTTGAATACTGGGCGCTTGATTTGGTTAATGCCATTCCCTCTCAAAGTAAAAGCAGGGATAAAATGCGGGGAGCCGATAAGGGCATTGACGGAGTAATATATTTTCACAAAAATATGGCAAACGGCAATGGAAATGGAAATAGGAACGGAAAAGGAAAATGGGAGTACGGAAAAGCCATTGTTCAAGTAAAAGGAGGAAGCGTGCAAAGAAGCCAGATAGCGACACTCAAAGGAGATGTGGAAAGAGAAAAGGCTGAAGCCGGAATATTCATTACTCTCGAAGAGCCAACAAAGCCTATGACGAGCGAAGCAGTTGACGCGGGAAGTTTTTCCACTCCGCTCACCGGCAAAATTGAATTTCCCAGAATTCAAATTATAACGGTCAAAGAATTACTACGGGGAAAAATCCCCAATCTCCCGCAAGGTCTGGTGGAAAATTATTATAAGGAAGCAGAAGCAATTGATATTGAAGAAAATCAAACAAACAAGATTGACCTCAAATTTTAGTAACTTCACTAAGGCTGAACCTTGACGGAAAATTTTTAAGCCTGAAAAAGCGACGAGAATTTATATTATGTGCTGGAAAAGATATGAACTTGCTACAACTAGTTGTAGCAAGTTTTCAAAAGAAAAATTCCCTCTAGGGAATTTTTCTTTAAGCCGAATTCATCTGAATTAAGAATAATATCGGGAGCTAAATATACTTTTCCATAATCTTCCCGTAATTTTTGCAGAAGCCGGAAACGAAATTTTGGTCGGGAAAAAAGTTTTTGAGGTCATAAGAAAGTTTTTGCGGCGTCACTTTCGCCTTGATTCTTTTTTTGAGTTCTTTTTTAAGTTGCCCTTCTCCGGAAATGCCGGTTAGTTTTTTGAGATTTTTCCAGTCCGGCAAAACACCGTTTTGAAAATACCAGAAAAGATCATAGAAATCGCAGCCTTTGATGTCGATTTCATTTTCTTTTCCCTCAAACCACTCTCTTGAAAAAATGGCGTAAAGTTTTCCGGTCATAAGATATGAAAGAGTATAATTTATCGCCACGAAATTGAAACCGTATTTCGAAAGAGGCGTGATCTCTGTTCCGGGATTTTTGAAAGGTGACAGACTGGTTTCGATTTTTACGAAAAGCAAGTCGCTCTCGTTTTCTTTGGTGAGGCCCAATTCTTTGAGAACGGGAAATTTCAAATATAGTCTCTGTTTTCCCTGCTGGCACGTTTCTATTTTCAAAAGATATTTTTTCTCAAAATAATCTTTTGCCTCTTGACCCAGTTTCGCAAGATCAAACTTCTTGAAATCCTTCTCGGAGAGATCAAAATCCAAATCTTCCGAAAGCCTTGGCGCTCCAAAACAAATCCGTAGGCATGATCCGCCGGTGAAAATGAAATTTTTGTACTGGGGATCGCCATACAAAAATTCCAAGACCGGATACTGCAGATATTCTTTCAGAAAATTGCGAATGACAAAATCGGGGACGCCAGCCGCTCTTTTCTCGAGCACTATCTTTCTAAGAAATTCTTTTAGCATAATATCGGCTTTTTATAATTTTAAATATATCCCTAACCCGCTTGTTTTTTGTGAATTTCAAATACGATTCCGCCCGCTCAAATTCTTTCCGGCTGATATTTTCCCAATTAATACGAAGGTCTTCCACTGCTTTCGCGGTAATCGGCTTTTGCTTCAGGAAGCGTATATACAAAAAATCAAAAAGGGCTTTCGCTTTAGAAGCTTCAAGGACGGGAAAGCCGTTTTTTTCTTTCGCCTCATATCCGCAAAAGAGCTCTGGCGCCAAAGTATAATATCTGAATGATCCGAGAGCGTTGGAAAACTCCCGGCTTGTTTTCGCCGTCGCGGAGGTAAGCGCCGAAACCGGCTCGCTCAAAATGCCGTATTTCGAAAGCACGTACTCAAAGGAAAGATAAGACGGCTCCAGCATTTTGCCGGCAATATATTCCAGATAGGCATCTTTTTGGCTTTCCTTTTCCCAGCGTTCTTTTAGCACATATAAACCTTTTTTCAGCTGGATAATTTTTCCGCTTTTCATCCAATATCTGATGCCGGCGCTAGCCGTTTCCTCCTTTTTCTCAAAAGCACGAAGATTTTCCTTTGTGAAAATCAAAAAAGGCAAAAATTTTTCCTTAATTCTAGAAAACTGCATTTATAGTTGTTTGGCGCTCTTCAAAGTTCGGCTTTAAAAGCGAAAGAATAAATTCTTTCGCTTTTAAAGCCGAACTTTTTAACCTTTTTATCCCCGAAATCCCGTTCCGGCCGGAATCAGTTTTCCGATGATAACATTTTCCTTGAGGCCGCGCAGTTTGTCCTCTTTTCCGGTCACGGCGGCGTTTATGAGAACCTTGGCAGTTTCCTGAAAGGAAGCCGCGGACAAAAAGCTTTCCGTGGAAAGAGCCACTTTGGATATGCCAAGCAAGAGTCTTTCGGCAACTGCGACGCTCTTTTTCTGTTTTTTGGCCTCTTCATTGGCTTCCAAAAACTGAACTTCTTCAACAATATCCCCCGGCAGAAGATCGGTATCGCCCGGATCAAGAATCCGGACCCGGGAAAGCATCTGGCGAATGATAATCTCGATATGCTTGTCATTAATTCCTTCTCCTTGAGCCGAATAAATTTCCTGAACCTCTTTAATAATATAGCGGTGAATAGCATCACGCCCCTCGATCTTGAAAAGTTTTTTGAGATCAATGTGACCTTCACTCAAGATTTGCCCCCGCGCAGTCAGCTCTCCTTCTTTCACATTGAGATTCATTACTCCCGGAACTATATATTCTCTGATCTCTTTCTTTTTCTTTGGTCCTTCCTGCTCAATTCTCACTATCTTTTCTTTCTCGGTTTCTTTTATCTCCACAACTTTTCCGTCAATCTCAGAAACAGCCGCCTCTCCTTTTGGCAGACGGGCTTCGAAAATTTCATCAACCCGGGGAAGACCTTGGGTGATATCAGTTCCGGCCACGCCGCCAATGTGGAAAGTTCTCATCGTGAGCTGGGTTCCCGGTTCGCCAATGGCCTGGGCGGCAACAATGCCAACCGCCTGGCCGATTTGCACCAGTTCGTTTCTCCCCAAATCAAGCCCGTAACATGTCTGGCAGATTCCGCGTCTGGCCTTACAGGTTACCACCGACCGGATCTTTACCTTGTCAATGCCTTTTTTCTCGATTTCCAGAGCCTTGTCTTTGGATACCATTTCTCCTTTTTTAGCAACAACTCTGCCGGTTGCAGAATCCTTCACATCCTCAACCAAAACCCGGCCTCGCAGGCGCGAAGCAAAACTTATGCTGACCACATCAGAATCTTCCCGATAGAGATAAGTTCCCTCTTTATCTTTGCAGTCCTGCTTCCGAACAACCACATCTTGAGCGACATCCACGAGGCGTCTGGTGAGATAACCGGCGGTTGCCGTGCGAAGGGCGGTGTCGGCCATACCTTTTCTGGCACCGTGGGTGGAAATAAAATATTCCAGCACATTGAAGCCTTCCTTGAATGAGGACTTCACCGGAAGCTCAATAGTCTCTCCCGTTGGCCCCGCCACCAATCCTTTCATTCCCGTCATCTGAACAATTACCGCTTCCGTCCCGCGGGCCTTTGAATAGACCATCGAATAAACCGGTCCTTCCTTGTCCAAAGATTCGCGAACGGCGTACGTTATTTTGTTTTTGGCTTCGTTCCAAATTTCAATAACCCGGTTTTTTCTTTCCTGAATAGTAAGAAGGCCCATTTCAAATTGCTTGTCAATCATTTCGACTCTTTTTTCTGCTTCCCGGAGTATCCCTTCTTTTTTAGCAGGCACAATCAAATCATTCATTCCCCAGCTCATTCCTGAACGAGTTACAATCGCGAACGACAAATTTTTGAGATCATCAACGAATCTGGCTGTTCTTTCCGGACCAACTGTTTCCAAACATCGGCCCACAATCTCGCGAAGTTTTCCTTTATCCATTTCCTGATTGACGAATCCCAATTCCTCTGGAATTATCTGATTGAAAAGAACTCTTCCCGGAGAAGTTTCAACAATTTCATCATCTACTTTCACCTTTACCTTCGCTCGCAGATCTGCTTTCTCAAAATGATAAGCCATTATTGCTTCCTCCCCTCCGGAAAAAATCTTCCCTTCCCCTTTGAGCTCCTTGAGAATATGAGTCATATAATAACAGCCCAAAACCATATCCTGGGAGGGAATGGTGATCGGCTCTCCGCTAGCGGGCTTCAGGAGATTCTGCGAAGAAAGCATTATGTCGCTGGCTTCACGCCTTGCTTCAGCCGTGAGAGGAACATGAACGGCCATTTGATCTCCATCGAAGTCGGCGTTGAAGGCGGCGCAGACCATTGGATGAATTTGAATCGCTTTTCCCTCGATAAGAACCGGCTGAAAAGCCTGAATGCTCAATCGGTGAAGAGTCGGGGCGCGATTGAGAAGCACGTAATGATGTTCGATTATTTCGTCAAGCATTTTATAGGCTTCCTCGGTTTCAAATTCAACCATTTTGCCGGCGCTCCGGACATTGTGCGCGTGTTCTCCCTCAATTAGCTTGTTAATAATAAAAGGTTTGAAAAGCTCGAGCGCCATTTTCTTGGGAAGACCGCACTGGCGCAATCTTAGCTGGGAACCGACTACGATTACGCTTCGTCCGGAATAATCAACCCGCTTGCCAAGAAGATTCTGCCGAAAACGCCCCTTTTTTCCCTTGAGCATATCCGCCAAAGACCGCAAAGCTCTTCTCTGACCGGTTGATGCGGCAACTGACGTCTGGCCGCGGCGAGCGCTATTATCAAACAAAGCATCTACCGCCTCTTGAAGCATTCTTTTTTCATTTCGCGCAATCACTTCCGGCGCTCCAATTTCGATTAGTTTTTTGAGACGATTGTTGCGGTTGATAATTCGCCGGTAGAGATCATTGAGATCCGAGGTGGCAAACCGTCCTCCGTCAAGCTGAACCATCGGACGAAGATCCGGAGGAATAACCGGTATAGCCGTCGGAAACATCCACTCCGGACGTATTCCCGACTGCCTCATACCCTGAAACAGCTTTAGTCTTTTGAGAAGACGCCTTTTGTCGGAACTTTTGTCGTCCTGAAGGTGTTTTTTAATTCGACCTATCTCCTCATCGAAATCCATTTCCTCGAGGAGTTTCCGGACAGCTTCTGCTCCAATGCCGGCCCGAAAGACATGGGCGTATTTCATGGAAAGATTGAAATATTCAACCTCGGAGAGAATTTGAAATTTTTTGAGACTTTTGAGTTCCTCCCGGCTGACCTGATAGACATCTTTCAAATCCGAAATGGACTCTTCCCCTTCTCCGCTCTTGGCTTTTTTCTGTTTGCTCTTAAGCTCGGAATCAAGCCTCTGCAGCGCTTCCCGACGGGCTTCCTCATTTACTTCCATTACAACGTAACTCGCAAAGTAAACCACCTTTTCAAGATCCTGGGTGGACATACCGAGAGCCAGACCAATTTTTGAAGGCACGCCGCGCAAAAACCAGATATGGGAGACAGGAACGGCAAGTTTGATATGCCCCATTCTTTCCCGGCGGACTATCGAGCGGGTTATTTCCACGCCGCATTTATCGCAAATTATTCCCTTGTAGCGGATTTTTTTGTATTTCCCGCAATAACATTCCCAGTCTTTGGCCGGACCGAATATTTTCTCGCAAAAAAGACCGTCGCGCTCATAGCGCTGGGTGCGATAGTTGATAGTCTCCGGCTTTGTTACTTCCCCATGCGACCAATTCAAAATATCCTCCGGACTGGCCAGTCGCAGGCGGATGGATTTAAAGTCGTTTAGTTTAGCATTAGATGATTGAAACATATTATAATTTGCAACTTGAATAAAATTTACAAAAATCCCAATTGCTAACCGCGAACTTGCCAATTACGAAATATTCTTTTTTTCTCCGCCCTTTTCTTCTTCCGGTTTTTCTCCCTTCTCCTCTGCCAGCTCGATATTAAGGCAAAGTCCCTTAAGTTCGCTCACTAAAACGTTGAAAGAAGCTGGCACGTTTGGATTCCTGATCTGCTCACCCTTGATTATCGACTCATAAGCCTTCGAGCGTCCCAAAACATCATCTGACTTTATCGTCAGCATCTCCTGAAGAGTATAAGCGCTCCCGTAACCTTCCAGCGCCCAAACCTCCATTTCTCCAAAGCGCTGTCCGCCAAATTGAGCTTTGCCGCCCAGCGGCTGCTGGGTGATGAGAGAATAGGGTCCAATCGAGCGCATATGGATTTTGTCTTCCACTAAATGGTTGAGTTTCATGATGTACATAAAACCAACCAGTGTTTTTTCGTCAAAAAATTCACCGGTCTTGCCGTTTATGAGCCTTAATTTTCCATCCTCTGAAAGGCCGGCCTTCTTGAGTTCCTTTTTTATGTCGACTTCTTTTATTCCAGCCAGAGAAGGGCTGGCCACTTTATAGCCGAGCTGTGCCGCCGCCCAGCCGAGATGGGCTTCCAGAATTTGTCCGATGTTCATTCGGGAGGCTACTCCCAAAGGATTCAAAATGATATCAACTGGGGTTCCGTCGGGCAGAAACGGCATGTCTTCGACCGCGGCGATTTTTGAAATAACACCCTTGTTTCCATGACGCCCGGCAAGTTTGTCCCCCACTGCAATTTTCCGAAGCTGGGCTACACTTATCTGAATTTGCTGAATCACTCCCGCCGGCAGCTTATCGCCCTGTTCGCGGGAAAATATCTTTATATCAACCACCTTTCCGTGTTCGCCATGAGGAAGATAAAGCGAAGTATCCTTTACGTCCTTTGACTTTTCTCCAAAGATTGCCCGCAGAAGTCGCTCTTCCGGCGTGAGATCGCCCTCCCCTTTGGGAGAAATTTTTCCAACCAATATGTCGCACGAAGAAACTTCCGCTCCAATGTGGATTATTCCTGTATCGTCAAGATTTTTGAGACGCTCCTCTCCGATATTGGGAATATCGCGAGTGATAACTTCGGGGCCAAGCTTTGTATCACGAACATCAACGGAAAAATCCTCGATGTGAATTGAGGTGTAGCGGTCGTCCCGAAGAAGTTTTTCCGAAATGATTATCGCGTCTTCAAAGTTGGCGCCTTCCCAGGGCATCAGAGCCACCAGAACATTTTGACCCAAGGCCAGTTCGCCGTTGTCAGTCGAGGCGCCGTCTGCCAGAAGCTGACTTTTTTTTACCTTGTCTCCCTTGGCAACCCTTGGAATTTGATTCATGCAAGTGAAAGCGTTCGAGCGCTCAAAACTTTGAAGAGCGTAAACCTTTTTCTCTGGCTTCCCAGCGGAATTTTCCGATTTGACCGTGATGTGATCGGAATCAACCTCAATCACTTCCCCGTCTTTTTGAGCCAAAACCACTTGCCCCGAATCAGCCGCCGCTTTATCCTCGAGTCCTGTTCCCACCAGCGGAGCCTGGGGCATAACACAAGAAACTGCCTGGCGCTGCATATTTGATCCCATCAGCGCCCGGTGAGCATCATCGTGCTCCAGAAACGGAATAAGCGCCGTTGCGACAGATATACACTGCTTGGCAGAAACATCAATGAAATCAATTTTTTCTGCCTCAATCATAGAGGGCTTGCCCTTGACGCGCGCTTCCACTTTTTCCTCAAGAATAAAACCTTCCTCGTCCTGTTCCACATCAGCGTGAGCAATAACTTTTCTGTCCTCAACCGTAGCGTTGAGATATTCTATTTCTTTCGTCACAAAGGGTTTTCCGTTTTTCAATACTACCTTTCGATAAGGAGTCTCGATAAATCCGTATTCATTTATTCGGGCATAACAAGCCAGATGATTTACCAGTCCGATGTTTGGTCCTTCCGGAGTCTGCACCGGACAAATCCGTCCGTAATGGGACTGGTGAACGTCGCGGACTTCAAAGCCGGCCCGTTCCCTTGTGAGTCCCCCCGGTCCCATAGCCGAGAGCCTCCTTTTGTGTTCCAGTTCCGCCAGGGGATTTACCTGATCCATAAATTGGGAAAGCTGCGAGGAAGCAAAAAATTCCTTAACGGCGGCAGCTACCGGCCGGGAATTGATGAGCTGCCCCGGCACGACCGTTGCCAGATCGCAGGTACTCATCCGGTCTTTGATATTGCGCACCAGTCTCGCCAGTCCCGCCCGGAATTTGTTCTGCACTAGTTCACCAATACAGCGTACGCGCCTATTTCCCAGATGATCAATGTCATCCGGTATCGCCATCGGATCATTATTAAGACGGATAATTTCTTTGATAATCAAAATAAGATCTTCCGGGCGCAAAATTCTGTGTTTTTCGTCATTTGGACAATCAATTTCAAGTCTTTGATTTAAGCGGTAGCGGCCGACTTTTCCGAAATCATAGCGGTCAAAATTGAAAAACATAGCCTCGATCATCTGTTTTGCGTTTTCCTTCGAGGCCAGATCTCCCGGCCGGATTCTTTTATAGACTTCCAGAAAACTCTCGCCCTGATTTTTCGCCGCGTCCTTTTCAATAGTGGCCTCGATATAATTTATTTCTCCCGTATTTACATCAGAGAAAGTCTTGAGAAGTTCTTCGTCGCTCGCAATTCCAAAAGCCCGCAAAAGCGAAGTGATGGCCACCTTTCTCTTCCGATCAATTTTCACCCAAATGACTCCGTCAAAATCCGTTTCCATTTCAAGCCAGGCTCCCCGATTGGGAATAATTTTGGCTCCGAACAGCCGGCGGCCTTTTTGGTATTCCATAGTAAAAAACACTCCCGGACTGCGAATGAGCTGACTGACAACTACTCGTTCAACTCCGTTTATTATGAAAGTTCCCCTTTCCGTCATAAGGGGCATATCGCCCAAATACACTTCCTGCTCCTTCACTTCGCCGGTTTGCTTGTTGAGTAGCTTTACTTTTGATCGAAGAGGAGCTTCAAAGGAAATATTTTTCGCTTTTGAAGTTTTTTCGTCATATTTGGGTTCATCCAGATAATATTCCCCAAAAGTGAGTTCAAGGTCTTTTCCGGTAAAATCCTTAATCGGATTTACCTCGTCAAGAAGCTCCTTAAGACCTTCTTTTACGAACCATTGATAAGAAGTGGTCTGCGCTTCAATAAGGTTTGGAAGCGAAACCATTGGAAGATGCTTGAAAAATATCCTCTTGCTCAAAGAGGATTGCGGGCTAAAAGACTCTTTCACCCCAAGAGTTTTCGCCTCTTGCGACATAAAAGACACTCCACTTCCCTTTCCCGCTTCGCGAAATTTCTTGGAAGTTTGGGATAACGGCAGTGGTTTATTAAAACGTATTTAGTTTAACTCTTGTTTGTTATTCAATTCCCCCAAAAGTTGAATTCAAGTAATTTTGATGATATCACAGGGGATTTTTCTTTGCAAGTACCAAGCTCTTCAGCGTAATCTCGGCAATCCGGCAGGAAGTCCATTTTTCCGGCACGTCACTTATTATCTCAAAGCCGGAAATTTTGTCAAGTCTTATTCTGCGGCGACGCAAAATTTGGTCAATTTTGAAAAGCAAGAGACGGGAAAGAGAATTATTTTCTTTCCATTTTGTCCGACCAACAACGTTTCCTTTTCTTGTTATTGACAAATTTATCTGATTGTCCCGCTTTATCTCGAGAAAAATTTTCATAAACAAAACAATGCCTGCTTTACTCCAAATCATACATCAAATGCGAGGCGGAAAGCATAATGTCATCAACTTTCCCCTGTTTGTCCAAGTGATACGACAAAACCATTTTGTTGTCGGCGATTCCGATGGTGTATTTGGCGAAAGTGCCGGCCAGATTCACTTTCATTTGTTTCACCACCTGCTGTTCCTGATCGAAATCGAACGATTTCACGCCGCGGATATAATTTTGAAGATGTTCGACGGCCTCTTTTCTGGTTATGTCCCCGCAGCAGTCGCTTGCATCAACGACATAAAAGACTTTCGCTGCCATCAGCGCCGAAACTTTGGCAAAATTTTTGTCGTTCACCGCTTTTTCAAAAGCAGATGAAGATTGGCTGGTCAGCTCCGTCTGATTGGCTACCGTATCGGTCGTCCCCGCCCTATTCTGCACCACTTGCTTTTTGAGAGCGTTGATTTGAGCCTGCAAATCCTGGATGTTTTTTTCGTACGTCCAAGACTTTTCTCTCATCATCTGTTTTTTCCAAGAATACAAAACGCTTCCAATTATCGCCGTGGACACGAGAATAATGATAAGTAACCCAGCAATCAGCAATTGGTCCTGTCTCGCCGCACCTTTCGGGATTTGTGGCTCGCAGTTTTTTTCTTTTAGTTTTTGATTCCTCCTTTTCATTTTGTTTTTTACTAATGAATTAAGCTTTGTGTCAATTATACCAAACCATTGCCAAAAAGTAAAATGTCACTCATATCTCAACGCTTCAATCGGATTCAGATTAGCCGCCCTGCGGGCAGGATAGAATCCGAAAACAATTCCGATAGTGGCGGATACTCCAAAAGCCAGAAAAATTGATGAAAGAGAAATTTCGGGAGTCAGGCTCAAAAAATTTGACAGTACAAGTGAAGATACCCATCCCAGAATAATTCCGACGAATCCGCCCAAAAAAGTCAGGGTGACGGCTTCCGCCAGAAACTGGAGGCTGATATAGATTTTCCGGATGCCTACCGCTTTCCGAAGACCGATTTCTTTTGTTCTTTCAGTAACGTTCGTGAGCATCATATTCATAATCCCGATCCCGCCCACGACAAGAGAAATGCCGGCGATGGCGGAGAGAAGCATGGTGAAAGTGCTGGTAACGCTGGTGGCGGTGGAAATGATATCGTTTTGGTTCATTATCCGAAAATCAGCCTGATCGGGATTGGAAATTTTGTGGCGCGCGAGAAGAAGGCTTGTGATTTGTTCCTGAACCGAGGTCATCAAAGACTGATTCGCCGCCGTTATGCTAATGTTGTTTATGTAATCGCTTCCTGCCAGAAAATGCTGGGCGGTAGCAAGCGGAACATAAACCATGTCATCCTGATTGTTGAATCCGGAACCGCCTTTGGCGGTCGTCACGCCGATTATCTGAAAGTCAATTTTGTTGATGCGTACAGTCTGTCCTGCCGGATTCACATTTTCCCCGAACAATTCGTTTCTGGTGTCCGGTCCAAGAACCGCCACTTTGGCCGAGCCTTTTATCTGCTGCTCCGAAAAAAACGACCCGATGTTCATTTTTACGTTCCGGGTGGCCGCGTAATCCCCGGTGGTTCCGATAACCTCGGTATTGGTGTTGTTGCCTTTCGCCGTCAACTGATAGCGTCCCGTAACGGCCGGTGCCACCGCCGCCGCGCCGTTTATCTGGTTTTTGATGGCTTCCGCGTCCTCTTCTGTGAGCGTTTGGGAACTTCCCGCTCCCTGGCTGATTCCGCCCACTCGCTGGGAACCCGGCATCACCATGATTAAATTGGAGCCGATGGATTCGATGCTCGAAGCGACGGAATTTTTCGCACCTTGGCCGATAGCCACCAGCGCGATAACCGAGGCGATTCCGATGACAATGCCTAAAATAGTAAGTCCGGATCTTACTTTGTTATTCGAAATTGATCGAATTGTTTCGCGAAATAAGTCGGTAATCATTTTTTCGTATCCTTTTCAATCAAGCCGTCCCGAATGGAAATTATTCTTTTGGCAAAGTCAGCGATTTCCTTTTCGTGAGTGATTATCACTATGGTATGGCCTTTTTCGTTAAGCTCCTGGAAAGTTTTCATCACCACGCGGCCTGTTTTTGTGTCGAGGTTTCCAGTTGGTTCATCCGCAAGAATGATGGATGGATCGTTGATGAGGGCACGGGCGACAGCCACGCGCTGCATCTGTCCGCCGGACAGCTGGTTTGATAAATTCAAAAATTTATTTTCTTCAAGGCCGACATACTTCAAGGTTTCACGGGCTTTAGCTTCCCTTTCTTTCATCGGCATTCCTGAATAAACGAGCGGCAACATGACATTTTGAAGCGCGGTTGTTCTGGGAAGAAGATTGAAAGCTTGAAAAACAAAGCCGATTTTTTCCCTCCGGAGATCCGAGAGTTCATCTTCTCCCATTTTGGAAATCTCTTTTCCTTCCAGAAAATATTTTCCGCTCGTCGGAGTATCGAGGGCTCCCAAAATATGCATGAGGGTCGACTTTCCTGAACCCGACGGCCCGATAATGGCCACAAACTCTCCTTTCTCAACTTTGAAAGAAATACCGCAGACTGCCCGGGTTTCAACGTCACCGTTAATATACGTTTTGTACAAATTTTTGCATTCAATCATCTCGAAATTTTCAATTTACAATTTTCAATTTACAATCAATTATCAATTTTCAATGAATCAATGTTTGAAAATTGGGTAATTGAAAATTTATTGAAAATTGATCATTGATCATTGAAAATTCTAGTCTAATCTCTTCCTCCGCCTCCAAGACCCGGGAGTCGAAGGCTACTACTCTTGTTTGTACTTGAAGAACTGGCGCTCGATGTTGAACTTGAATTGATAGTTTGAGTGACGACTTTGTCCCCGGCGCTGATGCCGCTCGTGATTTGGGTGCTGGTATCGTTCGAGGATCCGATCTCCACTGTTTTTTGCGCGGGAGTTCCGTTCGCAAGCACTTCAACATAGTAACCGCCATTACTATTGGTTTTCACCGCGCTGGCGGGAACCAGCAAAAATCCTGTTTAACATCGGTGATAATGGATGCTGAGACACTCATTTCCGGCTTTATGCGCTCATCAAGAGAATCGAAATCAATCGTCACATTGTATGTCACAACTCCCGAAGCGACCGTCCCCAAAGAATCCATCTTTTCGACTTTTCCCGTCATCTCAACGCCGTTTAGCGCATCAAGCGTCAAGACAACCTCCTGTCCCATTGAAACATTGGCAATGTCCACTTCATTTACCTGTACCTGGGCCTTCATTGTTCCTAAATCGCCGATGATAATAGGAACTTGCCTCGTGCTTCCCGAGGAAATTTTGCTTAAATCATCCCCGTTTTTTATGTTCACCGCGTTTACCGTTCCGTCAATCGGAGAAATCACTCTTCTTTCGGCCGCGTTTGATCTTTGATTGGCAAGATCGGCTTGAGCCGAAATCAAACTCTGCTCGGCAGAAGCCACTGACGCTTCGGCAGCTTCAAATTTTTGCTTCAAGGCCGCTTTATTTTTTGAGGTCGCCGCATCAAGATCGACTCTGGCCGACTTTTTTGAGGCCTTGGCACTTTCGAGCGAAGTTTCAGCCGATGCCAAAGAGGCCGTTGATTTTGAAACCGCGACTGACAAGTCATTATTGACGATATTGAAAAGAAACTGCCCTTTGGAAACTTTGTCCCCTACATCCACCGCGAGATCCGCTACTGTTCCCGTTATCGTGGGATCGATGTTCGAACTTTGATCGACAATTATATTGCCGCTCGCCGAAATCGAAGAAGTGAGCGTTCCTTTTTCGGCTGTTGAAGTGATGTATTGAACCTGACTCGTGGTTGATTTTGATTTGCTATACCACCAATAGCTTCCCCCGGCTATCGCGAGAACAATCGCCGCGATGATATAAGATTTTTTCAGTTTCATGACTCTGGATTTATTGAATATTATTATTCTCTTTGTCGAATACGCGAACAAGATCCGCGTTTACCATTCCATTGTCGCCCGGACGCCCCATCACGACAATTTGCTCGTCGTTCTTGAGATCGTTAACGCTGATTGTGCTTTGTCCCCGCTTGATGAGAGTTTGATCCGAAACTGAAATCGTATTTTCCTGACCGTCACGGTCTTTGATGACAATTTGGTTGTCCGCGACGGAAATGATCGCGCCTGCGATTCCATGACTGTTGCGAAATCCGCGCCCTTCAAAACCGCGCATCATATCCCGCGGACTTTGACCCGGACCCCCCATCATTCCCATCGGTCCGGGATGACCGCCGATGAAATTGCGCTCATAGTTTTCTCCGAACTTATAGGAAAACTTGGCTTTGTGAAATCCAATTGCTACTCCTCCCGCAAAACTTACGAGCACGATGATGAATACACCCACAGCCAACGTAGCAATCTTAAATTTTTTTGATTTCATTGTTTCTTGGATGTTCATATATTTGTTATGTTAAATGCTTAAAATTATTATTACTAAATTTGAAATACCAACTCAACATCAGCATCACGGCGAGAACCGGAACGAGCATTGCGGAAATTTCCACGACCGGCAAAGTTTCGAGAAGAGAAATTGAGAATGATCCCATATTTGAAAATATTGTTCCCGTGTCGGAAAAAACAAGCTTCGCGAGATTCCAAAAATCGGACTCCAAAAACGCCTGCCCAAAGACGAATAGAGTATAAACCAGCGCGCCAAAAGACACCGTTAGCCCGCCACGGGCAAACATCAGCTTTCTCGCCACTTTTCGGCTGTTTTCGATTGCAACTGCTTTCAATATCCTCCCTTCGAGCCCCCGCGAAGGTTCGATATGCTTGAGATTCTTGAAGATTTTTTGGATATTTTGGGTCATGTTGTTAATACGAATGATTGGCTGGAATGGACGCAATATTTGAATATACACTTTTTCAAATATTTGATAATATAGCTTAAGCCTGTTGATACCTAATCTATGAGTATTTTAAAGACAAAATACGATAAAAATTACTATAAAAATTATTTTTATAGAGAAAGGGAAAATTCCCAAAGAAATCAGAACCGGATTAAAAAAATAACCGAACATAAAAAAGCGGGTAAATTTCTTGAAATTGGATGCGGCGAAGGTAAATTATTGAAAGAAGCGGAGAAATTCTTTGAAATCGAAGGTTTTGATATTTCCCATTATGCCATCGAACAGGCAACCCGGTTAATTGGCGACAAGGCCTGCCAGAAAGACATTGAAAAAAGCTCCTTACCGAATGATTGCTATGACGTGATTGCTGTATTTAATTTACTTGAGTACACAACAAATCCTTACGGGGTGATTATTAAATTGCAATCTAGTCTTAGAAAAAAAGGAATGCTAATTGGATCGGTTCCGAATAATTTTGGAATCATCGGCAAAACATTTACTTATATTTCAAATCTGATTGATAAAACCCATCGCTCAACATATTCCCCTAATGTCTGGAATAAGTATTTTCATGAAGCAGGTTTTGAAAAAATAATATTTTTCGGGGAGATACCAGTTGGAAGAAATAGAAATTTTTATATAAAAAATAAATTTTGGAGATATTTATCTTTTAATTTAGTGTTTATTTGTAAAAAATGATTTTTATTAAAATAATACTATTTTTTTCAACTTTCCCAACCCCCTTTGATGCCGGCTTTTGATCGTGTTGTAGGGTTCACCCAAAATTTCGGCGATTTCATGGAGGGAAAAGTCTTCTTTATAGTGAAGCAATAATATGGCGCGGTAGTGCGGCGGGAGTTTTTTTAATATTTCTTCAAGTTCGTTTGCGATATCTTTTCGATGCAGAATTTCATCGGGCAGAATATTTTCACCGGCTATTTCATTAAATATGCTCTCTCCCTCTTCATTCACAAATGCAGAAAAGGCAACTTCTTTTTTCTTTTTGAAATAATCGTAAGTTGTATTCTTTGCAATCGTGAAGAGCCAAGCTTTAAAACTCCTGTTTCTGTTAAAATTCTTAAGATTTTTCCAAACCTTTACAAAAGTTTCCTGCGCCAGATCTTCCGCAACTTCTTTGCTGCCAGTAATCCGATAGAGAAAATTGAAAACCGGCGAAAGATGTTTTTCGAGCAGTTTCGCAAAAACCTCTTCCCGGCCGTTCAGATATTCTTCAACCAGCTTGTTGTCGCCTGTATCCATATGGTAAATAAGCGCTGCTACGGCGCTTGAAATTGCGTCGCTCGTCACAAGCGAAAGTAAGCTTTCGCTTGTGGGTTCGCTAGCAATTATAATACATCAAAACACCCTAGCATACTTGCATTTTTTGGCAAATTTATCCCTCACCAATTTTTCTGACGGCTCACCGTTGAAGTTGACGGACAAAAACTGAAACTTAAATTATATAAAATTGGTGAGGGATAAAAAAACAACGGCTAGCGTTGAATACTTTACCCTATGTTCCAAAAATGCTTCGTCGCAGTATTATTTGCGAGTGAGCATGGTTTTCCCCGACGTCACGTCGGGGAAATCACGAGCAAATTCTACAATGAGCGAGTTCGCTGGAACTCGCGAATGGTGCGACAAGCATTTTTGGAGCAAAGTAACCAGTCTAGTTATAAACTTTCTTGTAATACAAACTTACGTCGCTCACCCACTTGGCCGCGTCGGCGGAACTTCGCGCGCTGCAAGCTGATCCGCATTTCCAGAGTACCATTTCGCGGGGCGTGTCAATTTTTTTGGCGATGAGATTTTCAATGCGCCTTCCGACCACGTTCACCGCCTGGGCCGACGAGTCAAAACAGCTGTACCCGGCCGCGTTGCGGTTGTATCTCCCTTTGTATCCCCAATAATTGAAACATTCCTTTCCTCTTTTCTTGGGCGAATATTTTCCCCAGTCGCTTTCCTTTTTGGCAATCGCGACCAGATAAGCCGCTACTTTTCCGTCCTGTTTGGAAATGTACGGCGCCATCTTTTCAATTGGGTAGTCCGAAACTACCCTTCTGACTTTTCTCTCCAAGTCAGACGAGGAATTTTCTTTGGCAACGGGAAATGGCTTCTGGACATCATTTCTTATATTTCCGAAACACAGCCCGACAAAAAACAAAGACAAAATAACTAAACCGACAAAAACCGCCTCTTCCGGATTTTTCATTATTTTTTTGATTTTTCTTTTGATTTTCTTCATAAAAAACAAAAAACGGGACTCACCCGTCTTGCCCCGTACCAATTCTATAGTTAATCCCTAAATCAAGCATGTCCGAAAGCAAAGCCGCTTCGCGCTTTCGTTATGTTTTTAGAAAAAACTCGAATGGAATTGGTATGGGGTCTATTCTTTTTACATTATAGCAGATTTTCCAAAAGAAATCAACTTAAATCACAATTTTCCGAAATGAGCTGGCTAGTTCATGCAGCTAGAACCAGGTTTATAGACAAGAGCCTCAATTAAAACTATAATTTTAGTATAATAGATTAGGGTCTTGTAAGCCTTTTGGAAGATTGATAAGACCCTAGATTTAAATTACGAGAACATGAATAAAGAAAAAATGCCCGTTTCGTTTCCAGGACAAAACAAAATAGAAACTGAAGCGCATAAAATCAACAAGGCGGTAGATGATTATTACAAACGTCCGCGAACTAACAAATCTCGATCGACTGATGATGTTGCGCACGAGATAATAAAAAAGGAGAAAAGCGCGCCTATTGATCTGTCGAAAATGCCAAAAGAGGAAAGACAGTGGTATGAAAATATGCAGAACGCCGGAATTCGCATTTTAAGCGACGGATTTTTGGAAATACCTCGCTGGGAAAAATCAGGAAAGCATGCTGGAAGTCCAATGCGAGTCCGGCAAAAAGTTGATGGTATAAATTCAGCAATCAGGATGCAAGATAATATCCTGGAAATTTATCGCTCCGAAGAAAAAAGCCGAATCAGCGAATTTTCAAAAATTGAAAGTATTCAGGAAGTTATTGAGCATGCAAATGAACTATTGACCAGCTGGCGAATGGCAAAGCCAGAAGACAAGCAAGATCTGCAAATGCAATTAGCCGATGTTGTGCTGCAGCTTGAAAACTGCAGAAATGAGTTTAAAGTCGCAGTGAAAGACCAAGCCGACGCAGTTATGGGGTTTAGGGACAGACTTGGCCGGGAAAATCCCGGCGCGCTTGCGGCCAGAACCGTAGCGGCTCTGAATAACCTTGCTAAGCGAATGAACGAAATGCAATTAATTATGCCTATAATGGCTCTCCGCAAAGAGTTATTGATTCTTGAAAAAAGACGCTCTGCTGGAGCCATGCACAGATCCACAGCATATATTACGGAGGTGATGCGTCACGCGGTGTTTCGCGATTACCTAACTAAACCGCCTGCCTCAAGGATTAATAACAATGAAGTTGTTGAACTGAATAAAAGAATAGGCAGAGCGCTACATTTGTTAGACACAATTCGTGCCCTTCCTTATTCAAAACAAGCAGAGCAGGCAAAATTTCAATTAATCAATAAGGCAAAGAGGCTTTTTATGTCAAAGAAAAAGCTCGTAGATAATCTTGGTTCCGCCAAAAAAACTCTTGAAGAAGCAATAAATATACTCAAATCTAATATCGAGCATCTTGGTTAAGAGAAATTCATGTTTTCCTTTTCAGTTGAATCACACAAAAATCCCCTTTGAGGGATTTTTGTTTCGTGAGCTGTTTTTGCGCTGAAGCTCGAACTTTTTTCCGAGAAAACCCTTGAAACTTTCTCCGTGATTATTCTGATTTATCTAATACGGGAAATACTTTATACAATTCTTTATTTTTAATATGATGCAAATCCGGGTAGATTTCTTTATCGATTAAAGCTATTTCAAATTCGTCAGAATTTATTTTTGGTCTAATCAAGTAGCTATCAACTTTATTGATTTTTTCACTTAAAGAAAAACTAATTTGGTTAATTCCTCCGCAATGTTCTTTCTCTAAATATGAATTAATCCCAGACGCTACATAATAAAAGTTTGAATGAGTGGACTCATTCCGAGATCTTAACCCACTAATTGGATTATTATTGCAAACAGACTTCCATTCGTATTGGTTTATCAAGTATCTATTCCATACTCCGCTAGAAACAGTTGCCACTATTTTTTCCATCCTTTGTATAATCTTTTTAAATTATTTATACTCCTCAACAATTATATCAAATTCTCCTCCCATGACAGTTGCTTCAATATAGAAAGTTCCTTTTTTATAAAAAATAGTTTCACTTTGAGTTTCTCCAGTTGTATTGAAAATTTCTTTATACAGAGATTCATCGTTTGGACTTCTTAATATAGCCTGGCAAAGAGGTGTCATATTTATCTTTGCACAATCATATTTGATTCTAAATTTACTGCCAGTTATTGTAAATGTTTCTGAATTTTTTGCACCTTCGCCACTAAACGAAAAAATTTGTTTGTAAGATTTGGATTGTGGAATTTGATTTTGCTGCTTATCTAAAGCAGTAGTCACAGATATATTGCTTTTGTATCCCTTTTCTTTCAACAGATTAAGAAGTTCTTCTGTCTTTTGATTTCCGCTTTTTCTCTCATCTTTTCCACATTCTTTCGGCATTTGTTCAATAAGAGCGTTATCTGCTAGTTTAAAATTATTCCAGTCGCTAAACTCAAGAGAAGAAGGCAATAAAATTAACCAACTTTTGCATGACTCCATGAAATCATGATAGAAATTGATTGCGTCTGTCATCACCTTATGCAATGGGTTATTTTCATCAAGCTTTTTTTCAACGGCATATAACTGATTTTGCACATCTAAAAGTGTATCGTATTCTTTGGATTCGGTCGGGTTAGCCATTTTTATAAGTTCCTGGTGTCTGCTTGCTGATAGATTGTTAACAATCTGATCTGCTCTTTTTAGTTGTGTATTTTTTACATTGAAAAACTCGTCATAAATAGAAAAATCTTTTTCTTCAACTTCACTTATTTCTTCTTTTTTCACATTTTCTTGCGAACTTTCTTGTTTATTTTCTTGCAAATTAGCAACTCCTGTTTTTTCTTGGGAAATGGCAGGTTCTTCGTTTTTTGTTTTAGAGTCATTGCTATCCGAGGTTATCCCAAACAATACAAAAAAGGCAATAATAGATAAGCCAAATACAAGTCTTATTTTTCCTTTTGATAGTTTATTTTTAAACAAAGGAGAAAATGTATTTGGTATAATCCAACTCAATAAAAAACAAACCAATGAAGCCAGCGTTAAGATTATAAATAAGTTTTCCATTTATTTTATTGTAAATAATTATTATTTCAATCTAGGTAGATTCTAGAATGTAACCTCTCCTAAAGTTTAACTTTGGGAGCAAGTAAATTAGCGGTTGATTTAGAAACAAGCATTCTGATTGCCATGACAAACCTGATATTTCATGTCCCAGGCCAAATAAGGAACAA
>Ga0210028_1000950_pt1 | contig 24768 bp, 31 predicted proteins | sample CryGeymeta201513_FD_185468 | JGI IMG/M metagenome (GOLD analysis project Ga0210028, IMG submission 185468) | Groundwater microbial communities from Crystal Geyser aquifers in Utah, USA - Crystal Geyser metaG 2015-13 (SPAdes) (version 2) | ecosystem: Environmental > Aquatic > Deep subsurface >...
TTACGAAATTTACAAAGATAAACCAATTTTTTATTCTTTTGGTAATTTTATTTTTGATCAAAGCTGGTCATGGGAAACCTCACATTCCCAAATCGCCACCCTGACACTATTCAAAAACAAAATCGAAAACATAAAATTAGAACCTATCGAAATAAAATTCAACTCCCAACCCAGGATTATAGACAATTAGGTTGGTAAAGTTTTTTGTCGTTAAGCTCAACTATTCCTACCCAGGTAAAAAATTGTTGTGGGAAGGGGCGGATACGTGCACTTTTACACCCCTCCAAACTTTTTATCTGCTTATTTCCATTAATAACTAAAAACGCAATTAAACTAATTGTAATCACTGCAATAATCGACCACCATTTGACATCAATTTCCATAAGCTATTTTAGCGAATACTGGCCACAATTGCCATAAACAGGGGAATCTCAGCTCGGCCTTTATCCTCAATTTCTGCCTTAGATCCTGTCGATTTTTTGGGTGACACCCACTCTTCTATTTTTTCAATTACAAAGCCATTGTCAAATAAAACTTCACTGTAAAATGACAATGGGTAGTGATAACTATAACTCAATTCATTATTTTTTTTGTCAAAAGGCGAACTTTCAATGGGAATTTCTAGTGGTGTCATATAATTATCAACAATTCGATATTGTCGATCATTTTTTACTGTCCAATCTCCGTGTTTGGGTATTCGAAACGCCGGATGATTTAAAACTATTACCAATTTTCCATGTAAATTTAACATTTCCCTGCAGTTTCGAATCACCACAAAAGGTTTTTTCATATTTTGCAGTGCCAAAATTATCGCTATTTTATCTGCCCGTTGATTTAAAATTGTATGAGTTACGTCAATCGTAGTGTAACGATGTTTTAAATTTTTATCCAAACTTATGGCAGTTTTTATCATTTCCGGAGATACATCAAACCCAGCATATTCAATGTCTGAACTTATGGTGCGAGCCAATACTCCCTGCCCACATCCCAAATCAATTAATTTTTCCCCTGGTTTTAAATTTAGTAAACGTAAAACATTTGGTAGAATTACTTCCCGATGATAAAAATGACCACTATCACCCACAATTTTTTGATACCACGGTGCCACTTTTTGCCAAGAAGTATTAGTTTTATTATTTTTACCCAAGTCTTTTTGCCACATCTTCCCAGTTTACCATTTAGCCCACCGAAGTTCTCAAGAACGTAGGCGGCCATCCACCACTTCCCAATTAATTATTTTCCAAAAATTATCTACGTATGACTTGCGGTCATTTAAATAATCCAAATAATAAGCATGTTCCCATATATTACTACCATTCTAGTAGTAGTTTAGATATTTGTCAAGTTAATATTGACTTTCTTACCTAACGCACTCGCAATCTTTTCAATTAATCCCAAAGTTGGGTTGAAACTCATCGATTCCAATCTCGATAAAACCGATTGAGTTGTTTTAGCTTTCTTTGCCAATTGCCTTTGGTTGAGTTTTTGTTCAATTCGAGACTTTATTAATTGACGAGTCATTTGGTATTGGGCTTCGCTCTTTTCCCATTCCTTTTTAAAACTTGGCTTTTTTAATTGCTGCTTTAAATAATCATCAAAATTTATTTTATTCATATTTTTATGATACCTTATACGATATCAAAAGTCAAGATGGTGTATTCTACTCTCAGCGGTACGAATTTCATTTAATGGAGTTTTCTGTTTTTTCTTGTTAAAAATTTGAATGATATGAACATCTCTTTTATTTCCAATACAAAATACTCGAATATTATCCTTTCCTAAAATTCTTAATTCCCAAAAATTAGTTCCAGCTACCTTTTTAATATTCGGGATTCTGTATGATATTCCAAACTCACAAACATACATAAACTGTCGTAATATTTTCGATCTCAAACTATCACTACAGCTATCAAGAAATTCAGTGATTGGACAACTTCCACTTTTATCGGTATAAAAAACAATCTTGTAATCGCTAACCACAATTTAAAATATCATAGGGTATGTAACTTTACAAAATACAGACTATTTTCGGTCACTAATGTAATATCTTAGGTAAATTAAATCAAAACTTTCTCTATTAGTTGTTTCTTTGCATCATCCGATAATGTGTCTATCCTGTTGATAAAATCAGTCAAAGTCGTATTGGTAGCTTTCACCACAACACCACTATTTTCTTCAACCATGGTTTCAAGCAATTCAATTATTTTTTCTCTGTCATCCACATCGTAACTGGGGAGTTTATCCGAGATTTTTTTATCAGTTAAAATTTCACTTTCAATATTTAATAATAACGATTGCATTAACAATCGAACAATCTCATCCCTTGCCGTGGTTTGTCGAGTAATATCCAAAATTATGTCAATTTTTTCAATATAAGATTTTAGAAATATATTATTGTTCATTTTAATTGGTGTCTAATATTGGCGACAAGCCGACTACGGTACGACCTAAAACTACATGTGCACTCAAATATGACATTAGTCCCGTGGTCACCGAAAGCCTCTCTATTACTGACAGTTCTTTAACTGGCGCATTAACTGCTATTAAATTCATTACCCCTTTTACAACTTCTACGTCAAATAATAATAAGCCAGCCAACACAGCTCCAGACATTATTTTCACAGGCAATTGTCGGTCATTATTGATAGCTTTATCGACTCTATCAAATGCCTTGTCCAATGTACTATTCGCTGCTCTCAGACATGAATTTAATTTTTCTGCACCCCGATCCAACCTTTCTCTTGACCACGATGGTTGATCCAATGGAGCACAAAAATCTTTTACAAGCTTAATAACTCCCTTTGGTTTAATTGGTGCAATTGTTTCATTCATAAAAGTATTATCTCTCTCTCTCTGTAAAAGGTCAATCTTCATGTATTCGTATGTGCTTCTGTGCTTCATTTGCGCTATAATCAAGCGTGATCATTATCAAAAGTCAAAAACAAATTGAGGGGATTCGTGAGTCCTCAAAACTCGCAGCCCAAACTTTAGAATACGTTTCAAAATTTATCAAACCAGGTGTTAATACTGAAGAATTAAATTCGGTAGTCCACAAATATATTGTTGATCATGGGGCGATACCCGCCCCCTTAAATTACAATAAATTTCCCAAAAGTATTTGCACTTCAATTAACAATGTTGTCTGCCATGGTATTCCCTCAATACACGATATTCTCAAAGAGGGTGACATTATCAATATTGACATCACCACTATTTTAAATGGTTGTTTTGGTGACACTTCCGCCACCTATCCTGTCGGTAAAATTTCAAGTGAGGCAAATCAGCTTATCGATAAAACGCAACAGTCTATGATGTTGGCTATTAATTCCCTAAAACCCGGACTAAAACTAAACAATTGTGTCGGCAAAAATATTGAAAATTACCTCCGTCCTTTTGGTTTTGTCCCAGTCCGCGATCTTGGTGGTCACGGGGTTGGAGTTAAATTTCACGAAGATCCCTTTGTTTATCATTTTGCTACCAAGCAAGGTGATGTTACCCTAAAACCCGGCATGACTTTTACCGTCGAGCCCATGATCAATGCTTCGCAAAACTGGCATGTTACTTTTGATAAATCCGACGGTTGGACAGTCCGCACCCAAGATGGTTCTCTTTCCGCCCAATTCGAACATACAGTATTAATTACCAATACCGGTTATGAAATATTAACTCAGCTATGATTTTACTAGACGGCAAAACATTAGCCCAAAAAGTTCTTTCCGATCTTTCATTGGAAATTAGAAATTTGAAATTAGAAATTAGATTAGACATTATTTTAGTGGGACGAGAAGAATCATCATTAAAATATGTTTCTTTAAAACAACAACGAGCCGTTGAAGTAGGAATTGGCGGAAAACTCTGGCAATTATCATCAGATACCTCTGAATCAGAAATAATCAATTTAATTAATAAATTAAATAGCGATTCTTCCATTACTGGTTTTTTTATTCAATTACCACTTCCTTCACAGATCAATAAAAATCTAATTTTAAATTCGATAAATCCCAACAAAGATGCTGATGGTCTGGTGGAAAATTCATCCACTACTCCAGCTGTTGTTCGAGGAATAATCCAATTATTAGATAAGTACAAATTAACTTTTATTGGCAAAAATGTAGTTATCGCCAATGATAGTCAATTAATTGGTCAACCTCTCAAAAAACATTTTGAAAATCGACATTCTTCAGTAATTTTGTGTAACAAATTTACTCAGAATTTAGGTAATATCACCAAAACTGCCAATCTCTTAATTTCTGCCACTGGTGTTAAAAATATTGTAACTGCGGATATGGTCAAGGAAAATGCTGTCGTTATTGATGTCTCTAGTGGTGATGTCGATTTTGAAAATGTTTCGCCAAAATGTTCTTATATTACCCCAACCTTTGGCGGTGTCGGCCCCATGACCGTCGCTTCCCTTCTTCAAAATACGGTTGATTTGCTAATTAATAAATAGTTTTCACCTCGCCCTGTCAAGGGGAGGGTCCAAATTTCTTAATTTGGGGGAGGGGTTTTAAATTTGTAGTCCTCTTCTGTACACCGCTGCCCAGGGGGTATAGCTAGTCACATAAGTTTTCTGGTGCAAAACTTGCCCCTCTCTAGTTACTTTCCATTCAAACGATGTTTTTAGACCCGGCACCTTACTTTCATCCTTTATTATCTGCCCTGGTTTTAGTGTTGGGTCATCAATCCACACATCGGGTGGTGCCGATGATGCCCCCCATTGCTTATAGTTACTAATTTCTACTTTTCGTCCATCCTTGGTTCCATAAATTTCATAAGCCAAAGTTTTTTTTACTCCATCATAAATACTCTGTATTAACACATAATTTCCCGTATCATTGACAAATTTTAAATCAGGATTAGGGATAAACACTGTTGCATCAAATCCCGGTTTACTATCTTCCTCGTAATACGAAACCCGATAGGCGTGTCCTTTTCTGTCGGTGATATTCAGCCCGGCATCCAACATGGCTCTAAATAAAGTTGTCGATACTTGACAAATTCCACCACCCACATCCAACACTGTTTTTCCCTTATTAATCACATAAGCCTTTTTAAATCCATTATCTAATGTCACTTCACCTAAATTTTTAATAAATGAAAAAGTCTCATTGGGAGCCACCAAAACTCTATTTATTATTTCTGCTCCTTTTTGCACATTAAAATTTCTAATCCCACTACTATGTCGAAAACTTGAAGTTCCCCTACCAATTAATTCTCTTATCCCCAAATCATTAACTTCACCAGTCTTAATTTTCGCCACTGTTTTTATCAGGGGTATTTCATATTTAATCTCTGTCTCGACACTATTTCCCCAATCATTAATTTTATTACAGATATCGGTGCTCATTGCTCGGTTATCAATTTCGTATCCATCTTTAGATGATTCAAATTGAGTTACTTTGTTATTTTCAAAATTAAATGATGCATTTCTCGGTTCTTGTCTAATACTTTTGTTAAAATTTGTCACATATTCGAATATCTTATTGTTATTACACTTATTTTCAAACCCGACCCACGAAATAATTGTCTCATCTGAAATCTCATTTATATTATTTTCCCAAGATAAAATTATTTTTTTATTTATTAATTTTTTTGCCAAATTTAGGGCTTTATTTTTTTCACTACCACTGGGCAAAATCCCAATTATTTTCACTGGAATTATATTATTTTCCCCCATCAAATATTTTTTTAAGCTGTTTACAATATCTTTACCCAATTCATTTTTATCAACTTCCATCCCCAACTCACCTTCTTTTATCTTTAGATTTCCCTCGTCCAAAACGATTTCAGTTGGTATAAACGGTTTGTCTATTTGATCGGCAATCAGGTTAATTTCCGCTCCCAACTTTATTTTGTCCCAGATAATATCCAATTCAAAATCTTTATTTTCCCAAAAAGCCACCACATAATTTTTTATCCCCTGATTCAATCGTCTATAAAGTAAATTAGATACCATTTTATTAGTATCAATTTTTGCCGAAATACTGCTCATTTTTATCTCAAATGTTTTTTCGTCACTTACCAATTTAATATTTTTGTTAAAATAAAAATCTTTGTTTAGTTTTTCTATTATCTCTTTTTTACTTAACATCGAATAATTTTTATCCAAAATTTTTGTTTCTCTTCCACTCTTCCCAAAAGCCAAAATCAACGGTGACAAAAAAACTATCCCCAATAATCCAAAAGTTATTATAATTACCAACAAGAAACTTTTTAAGTCCCCTTGCCTGCCCGCCTGTGGAGGGTCAAAGAGGGATTTAGGGAGATTGATATCGTTATTTATTTTCATATTTATCCATTCCCCTGTTTGCCAACAAATCTGCTCGATTATTTAATTCACGCAATATTGCACTAAATTTAATTTTTGATTTAATCTCCAATATCAACCCTCTAGCCTGTTTATTTAATTCCTTTAGATTTCTTGCTTTCACTTTATACAATCCTTGCATTTGTTTAATCATCAGTTCCGAATCAGCATAAAATTCTGCCTCATTAATTTGTAGCCGATCTTCATTATCTTTTAGCCAACCTAAAGCAAAAATTAAACCACCATATTCTGCTTCATTGTTGGTTTTTATCCCCATATTCTGATAACTTTCAAAAATATTATCATTTTTGTCATCAACTACCACGACCCCAAATCCCGAATTTCCTGGATTTCCTCGCGACCCTCCATCAGTAAATATTTTTACTTTCATAAACTGAATTAACAATAACTCCTTAATTTTACTATAATAATATTGATGAACACACAAGATATTCAATCACCACCAAAGTTATCTACTTCTGGTTTTTCATCCTCAACTATCCATGTTGCCAAAGACCTTCCCAAATTTGTTGTACCCTTGGCTATATTAATTACCACCATGGTTTTGGGGTTTGTAATTTATCGATTTTTACTACCTACTTTGCAAGGAAAAAGCACTACGATTGTTACCATAAATTATTGGGGTTTATGGGAAGATAGACCAATCATTGATGGTGTTATTGCCGATTTTGAGGCCAAAAATCCCACCATCAAAATTAATTATAAAACTCAACAAAAAAATGATTACCGATCTCGACTTTCTGGCCGTCTGACCAAAAATCCTGGAACAGAAGAAATTCCCGACATTTTTCGAATTCACTCATCTTGGCTACCCATGTTTACCGGGATGATTGCACCCATTCCTGACGCTACTTCAAAATCAATTGGACTTGACAATGACTTTTACCCTGTATTCAAAAACGATCTTAAAGTCTCTGGCAAATATATGGCCGTCCCCCTGATGTATGATGGTCTGGCTTTATTTTACAATCAAGATTTATTGGAAAAGTCACAAGTTACTCTTCCCAAATCATGGTGGGATTTACAAACTGTTGCTGCCAAATTAACTGTCCGTGATGATCAAGGTCGTCTCAAAGTTGGTGGTGTCGCCCTAGGTTTGACGGATAATGTTGATCACTGGAACGATATCGTGGGAATTTTACTCAAACAAAATGGAGCCGATATTTTAAAAGATAACCCTGAAGATAACGATAAAATTCGTGATGTTATTTCCTATTACACTAATTTTAAAAATCAATACGCTACTTGGGACGAATCAATGCCTTCCTCAACAATTGCTTTTGCCCAAGGAAAATTAGCATTTTATTTTGCTCCGTCTTGGCGAGTCTTTAATATTGAAGAGATGAATCCCTCACTCAAATTTGCCATTACCACTATTCCACAGCTGGCTACACTCCAAGAACAATCTGGAAATTCTGCCACCTCTACCGCCAATTTAACTAATATTCATTGGGCTACTTATTGGGCTGAGGCAGTTAATATCAAAAGTAAACATCAAAAAGAAGCCTTTAAGTTTTTGGAATATTTGTCGAGTAAGGAAGCTATGGAAAAAATGTTTACTGCCGCCTCCCAAACCCGCTCTTTTGGAGAAATCTACCCACGAATTAGTTTGGCAAATAAAATATCAACTAATCCCAAAATTAAACCTTTTATATCTGTCGCTAGCGAAGCTGAAAGTGGCTATTTGTCTTCACGAACCTGGGACGACGGATTGAATTATGAATTGTCAAAATATTTCTTGGATGCTATTAATAGTATTGCTCTCAATGGTGCCGACCCCAATGCTTCAATGATTAATCTTCGCGCTGGTATTAACCAAATTATTGGTAAATATAAATTAAAATGATTATTGTTAATTTCAAATTACACCCTCAAACTTTTGGTGATGGTGCCATAAAATTGGCTAAAATCTGTAAATCAGTGGCTAAAAAAACTGGTGTCAAAATTATTCCCGCCGTTTCGGCTCTCGATTGTTCTCGAATTAACCCGCCCGCTTTATTACAACATGTTGACAATTCTCCATCTGCCATTCAAGCTTCCAAAATTGGAGTAATGGGCACACTCTTAAACCATTCCGACCATCGACTAAAACCAGGAACTATAAGCCAAATTTTAAAAAACCTACCTCCAGATTTCATTTCTATTTTATGCATCCAATCGTTAGGGCAAGTCCAAACATGGGCTAAAAAATTAAAGCCCACCTATTTTGCTTATGAACCCCTGGAATTAATTGGCAATAAACATCAATCTGTGGCTACAGTCAAACCAGAATCTATTGCTAATATTGTTCGGGAGTTGGGCAAAATCCCACTTTTAGTTGGTGCTGGCATTCACTCTCGGGCTGATGTTATCGCTAGCCTAAAACTTGGCGCTATTGGCATTCTCGTCGCCACCGATGTAGTCACTGCTACCGACCCCGAATCACAGTTATTAGATTTAGCACTAGGTTTTAAGGTATAATCAACCCATATGGCATCTATAGACAATCTTTTAGTTTCGCTTTTCGTTGACGAAATTGTTGGTGGTTTTATTGTTACCGTCCCCCCAGGACATGTTGGTTGTATTTACGATATTTTTCGTGGAGTTGTCAAAAATGTTTGGTATCCTGGTATGCATTTTAAAATCCCCATCATTCACCGCGTCAAACTTTTTAATGCCCAATTAATTGAATATACTATCAGTAAAGATGTTATCGTCAAAGACAACAAAGAAATCATGGGTGACGAAGTTATTCATGCTGTCACTGCCGATAACCGTTTTGTTGCCGTCGAAGCTACAGTTTTAATTAAATTAGATACCGAGAGGTTACCCGAAATTTGGCAGAATATTGGCGAAAACTTTGTTTCTAAAGTTGTTCGTCCAGTTACTCGCAGTCGTATCCGCAAAGTACTCACCAACCATACCTTGGTCAAATCATTGTCAACTGACAGGAGTGAAATCGAAGACGAAATCAAAAACGAGTTACGCGAATCACTTACCCCCCACGGACTTTTTGTCGACAATTTTTATCTCTCATCTTTAACCCCAGTTGATGGCAATCCTGGAGAAATTACCGATTTGACTATTATCGAGCAAATTCCCCCAAAAACACCTCAACAAATCGTCGAAAACCGCATCATTTCTGGCAACATGAATCGTTCGAGTAACTAATTTAAATTTTTTCCTACCTCGCCCTGCCTGCCCGCCTTTGGAGGGTCAAGGGGAGGTACTTGATTTCCCAATCGAGAGGTGGGGTTAGATTTAATTTCCACTCGCCATCGTTAACACCCAAATCTTCCTATTCTTGGGAATAATTTTAATAATATTTTTTATAGTATTTCCTGTCGTCCAGACATCATCAAAAATTATTATATTTTTTGGTATTTTGCCAACAATTTTAAAAGCATTTTTTATATTTACTATTCTTTCCATCTTGTTACTAGTTACTTGTTTCTTAGTGTTTTTATGTCTAACAATTAATTTACTATTAATATCTAAATTAATTGTTTTCCCTACTTCGTCAGCTATAATTTCTGCTTGGTTAAATCCTCGCCAGTTTTTGCGTCGCCAATGAAGGGGGACTGGGATAATCACAAAATCATTTTTTTGCCAATATTCCAAAATATTTGGATAATTTTCTTTTAATTGATTTACAATCATTTCTCCAATTTCAGTTTTGGCATCCGATACCAAATCAAATTTAATTAATTTAATTAATTCCTTTATTGCTCCATTATATTTAAACAATCCAATTCTCCCCTCAATTTTTTTGCTTTTATAATCCGCCCCTAATACTTCTATTTTCAGACCACATTTTTGACATAAATATTTCCCAATTTTCCCACATCCCACACATATTTTGGGAAACACCATAGCTACGATAGCTCCCATTGAAATAAGATACCATTTTTGCTATAATAAAACTCTGGAGATGTCAAGAATTGACAGAGCCTGTACTTTAAAAAACTGCAAGCCGACTTTGATCTATGAGTCGTCCGCCTCATCGGCGGATCTGTCGAAGAGACAGATTAAACAAGGTCAACACAAACATGCTACTAATATTAGCACTGCTTTGAAAGCTGTCCTCGCGACAACTCTCACTAAAGTCAAAGGCTATGCCAATGATTTTAGTGTTTCTGCTTCTTATCAACCAGCTTATGCTGTTGGTGCCTTAGCTTAAACAAGCCATCAGTTACTCCGTTTTTTCAGGACAGTTTAACTGGTGTAATTTAATCTGAAATGCTTTTTTTAGAGTCTCGATTTTCTAAAAAATTAAGAGTGGAGTAATTCCCGCAAACAATCGACGTTCTCAAAAAAAATAAGCTTGTAGACGTTTTTTAATTTCGACCCTGGACCTCGCCTCGCCGGCGAGCATCTCCGCCTTACCCGCCGTAGCTCTTGCGTAGGTGGGCTTTACTTTTAATTACTTTCAAGTAAGTATAAAAACCGTCGGTACTTTTTACCGTCTTTACCAAATAATATTAACTTTTCAATTGATACAATTTTGAAAAATGACTCTGGAAAATATTTTTCATTTTCAGTTAAAATATAATATTTATGATTAATTGCGTAAGCCGCAGTAATAGGATCCATTGATTTAAGTTTGTATTTTATTTCATTTGTTTCACCAAAACTTTCACCGCAAGTATAGGCAAATTTTGACGCTATTTGTAAGGTTTCATTTGAAATTGGTTCACTGGAATAGTTAAAAACAGAGCGACTTTTTTCTGTAACAAATTTATGCCAGTTTTTATCCCAACACATAAGTTCGAAACAAACCGATGGTGGAGCTAACAATCTTTTATTTTCAAAAATATTAACAATTTTAATTACAGCTCTTTTCCACTCAGTTTTATTTTCCTCTATTTTATTACCCTTTTTGTTTAGCGCAAATAATCCACCTACAATCATCGTGTCAAGTAGAATTATTTTGTTCTCTGGCATTTACTAATTACACGCACTAATATGTGCCTCCCACTTTTGGGATGCAGAATCAAATACTGCCCTTAATGATTTATCGTTTTTAGACTTTTCACGTAATTTATCGACAAAACGAAACAACTCCTCAACAGAAACACCAATTTTTTTTACGGATTTAACATTTTTCTTCATAATTAATTAAACCACTATTAACATTTTTGTCAATCTATTCCATATTCTCTCTCGCCCTAATCTTTTCCCTCTTTTCATACTTCTTCATTTTTCTCCCCACCCCCACTTCCATCTTAAACCACCTTCCTTTGGTAAAAATTGATATGGGAATTAACATATATTTTTGATGTCGTAAACTTTGCAGTTTAGCAATTTCTTTTTTGGTCAACAATAATTTTCTCTCAGTTGTTTTGTCTGACTCCTTATTTTGAGCAAATTTATAGGGGGTTACGGTCAAATTAAACACTGTCGGTACTCCGTTGATGATTTCCACCTTAGCCCCATTAAACTGTGCCCCAGATACTCGGAGTGCCTTGGCATCAGCCCCAGACAACACCAACCCTGCCTCAAATTTTTCGGCAAAATTATAGTCTCGACTATTACGATTAAAATATCTCACCCCCTATTTTACCTTATATATTTTTTGATCTTGCCCCAAAACATAAATTTGATTATTATTGCCCATTTGACCAGCCACTATTCCCACTTTTTCAAAATTATGGCTAGCCACCAATTTACCACTGCTTTTTTCAAACACATACACTTTTTTATCTGACAACACGGCAATTACATCACTATTGGCTGTTGTCGAAATTCCTATAATTTTTTCACTCCAAATTCTTGCTGACTGATCCCAAGCTACCGACTTTCCACCTTCATAATGCCACACCTTGCCTTCACTTGATACCACCCAAATAGTTCCATCAATTGTCATATCGACTGACAAATTATTTACTGTTGCTTCACTTTTTGTCCAATCATCGACCTTATTATTGCTGTATTTTTTAATTTTTCCGTCTTGCCCCAGCAAATACCAGCTGTTATTCCAATTATATATTTTGCTAAATATTTCTTCTCCCAAATCTGCCGTCTTATTATTATTCAAATCCCAAATGTATTGTCCATCATAAACATATATTTTTTTGTTAACTGTCATCAATCCCACAATATTTAATATCTCTTTGCTAACATCAAATTTATTCAATTGAAGTGAATTTAAATTAATTTCAACAACTTTGCGAGTTGTTGAGTCCATCAATATCCCCGTTTCCCCTGATACCAGAAATTTATCATATTTTTGGTCGACAGTATCGGAAATTTTAGTATTATATACTTCGCTATAGCTTACAACATCGCTTGACCCCCCCGTCGCTAGTTTTTCATTAATTATTTTTTTTATTTCTGCGATTTCATTTTCGTGTATTTTATTGTCTTTCAGGCTTTGTATTTTTTCTTTGGCTTCATTTAAAAGTTTTAAACTAGTTTCCGGATCAATACTTTTTATATTTTCAGATTTATCAATATTGCCCTTAATCTCTGCCATCACCGACACATAAATATTTTCAATGTTTGTTGTCGTCCGTTTTTTCCAACCAAAAAATATCACTGTCATTATCATCAATAAAACAAACACGCCCATCCACAAGTTCCAATTTATTTTTGCTGGACCAAAAAACTCAATCATTACTTCATCGTTTAAATACAGTTTATCATTATTTTTTATTATTCCTCTTATTATTTTACCTTCAATTGAAACTTTGGTCTTTTTATTATCTCGGAGTAAAAATGCTTCTGCCTTATGACTTTCAATTGTAATTATATTTTTAAAAAGTTTTATTATCAAGTCCTTACCTAAGCCAAAAGATTCATTTTTACCATCTTCCCAAAATCCGTCCGAGCTGTTGTTTATGATCTTATATTCCACTATCTATGATACTACGGTCAGACAATTGACATCAACAATAAAAAGACGGATAGGGCTAGGTGTATATATGAAAATACAATCACTATCCAGTTAAATTTATCGTAAACATTTTTTGTCATCATCGACACCTGTTTGACGATAACTATCGCAAATATTAGATACAATCCTGTTCCGACAATCGCAAAAATTCTTTCCAAAATAACAAAATATCCAGTTATATCAGGCAACATTATCGTACCCTCCCTTCGATAGCTTCAAGTTCTTCTTCCTCACGCATCATTTGTAAAACTTTAATGACCTTATCTGGATTTGGAACTTTTTCAAAACATAATTCGGGGATTTCTGCCGCTGTTTGGATGCGCACATCGCCATAATTAAACATTGTTTGGGAAATGCCTGCTACCCGCGAACTCACATCTTGAATCATTGAAATTTTAGTTTCAGCAAATTTCTTGTCCAACAGATTATTAAATTCGATATCAATTACTCGTTCGTCAGTGATAATATAAACATCAAAATACCATGACAAAAACTGTTCCAGGCAAAAAGCCAAAGTGATCATATACCAAAACAAAATTCCCCAAGCCTGATATTTTAAGGGTACTTCTCCCCATACTGGCAAAAATTGCGCCAACATTGGAACCATTAACATTCCTATTGCCGAGATAACCCAAGACACATTAGTAAACCAATGGGGTCTCATTACCAAAATAATTTCTTCCTTATCATCCTGCTCTTTAAATTTAAATACATGTGGTTTGATCAAAAATGATGACAATGGATTTGAGGTGTGCCCCAACAAATCGTAAACTTTTTGCCTCACCTCGCCAGAGTTTCTCAACGAAGGCGGGTCTTTTTTTATCTCAATTATCTCATCTGGGGCTACCAAATCTAAATTAGATGCTCGTACCATAACCTATTTTACCACGCCTCACCGAAGTTTCTTAACGTAGGCAAAACATGAAAACATCAATGTAAGTAAAAAATTAAGTTATTGTTTTTTAGTAATTCTGCTATATTTTTAGCAACCGTTTTTGCCTCACTTCGTTTCCCAATATGAAAAAATAATTGTTTTAAGTTTGGCTGATGATTATTTATCATTTCCTGAATTTTGTAGGCCATAAAGTTGCAATTATAGTTTCCCATATTTTCTCCAACGCTAAATTTATTAGTATCCACAATATCCATTTCCGGCATCGACAGTTCCAAAACGTATGGTGATAGGGGGTTAATTGTTTTATCACCAAACCAGTTATGGGCTACCGTTTCCATTCTAATTTTAAATATATTTCCATAAAAATCACCCAACCCTACAATCAAATCATAATTACTCCCCTTTATGTTTTTGTCAAAAAATCTTTGTGGTGAAAAGTACACAACCTGATAATTTATTTTATCTGTATTTAAAATTTTTTCTAATTCCACCAGTACCCGCCTACTAATATTCGTTCCCCAATTATTGGTAAACGCATATATCAAGATCATATTTATTTTCTATCCCACGAATCTCTTTCGTTTTTAATATATTTATCAATATCAATCTTGTTCCAAATTTCTTTACCTAATCCTGCAGCAAATTTTGTCCAAGATTTAATTTTAGTTATATCTTTATTTTTTTCATTTTTTATCTTTTTTCTACATTATAAAGTGGGCCGACAATTGAAATATTTGCTGGCGCCCGGATATTAAAATAACTTTTAAAAGTAGCCCCAGCAAAGCTAGCCCCACCAGCGTCACCTGAAAATGAGATTGTATTTACCCGTCCCTCATTTTTATTCCAATCAGAAATATTTACTGAATTTATCAAGTTAAATGGACTACCACCACGATTACGAAGTTCTGTTTTTACTCTTTCAAAATCCCAAGTATCTGTGCATCCATGAGCCGAATCATTTTTGTAACACAAATGATTTTGAACCGATGAATCTTTTTGTGCCAACAAAATTACATTTACAACATCCGCCACCTCACTTGGTTTTAACCATGCTGATTTATTATATTTTTTGCGAAATCCTTGGGCTGCATAAAAACACGGAGAGTCCTTATCATAGGCCTTTTTAAACAAATCATCAAACGAATTAATATCACCATTAGTATCACGAGTCCGTTTTGTCCAATCCGTCGATTTCCATCCAATATCACCCGACGTGTAAGTGTATGCTCCTGCCGTTGAAGCAAACCACGCCGTAATAGGCTGTCCATTTTTTGTTACCACTTCTCCTTCAGTCGCTTTAACTGCTTGTTCCCATCCTCCACCTTTATTTCCTCCTTTATACACCTGACATGCCTGTGTTGTACAAATTTCTTTCGCTCCATTATTTGTATAACTCAGGGCATACGACCTTGCTGCCAAAACTTGAGCTTTTAATGCCTCCATCGGCCAACTACTCGGCACTTCATAAATGCCAAGCAAATAATTTTCCAAACTCATTGAACCATACCCTTTTACCTTTATCGTAATATTAGGCTTTTTTTCAATCGACACACCGTTATAATAAGCATTAATAATATCTTTATAGTTTTGTCCCACATTAGCCCGACCAAAAGCACCATATTGATTTAATCCCACATGATGGGGGATTCCAAAAGTAAAAAAAGCAAATCCACTTCCAAATCCTGGATCAATCTTTCTATCATCAGTACACATTAATGGTCCAGCCCCTAAACTTGTTGGCAAATTCAAGCTGGCAAACCTTTGCGCTTCTAGTTCTCTTTGTTTTGCACTCAATACCGCTTTATATGCTTCCGCCTTTTTTATTTCCCCTGCCAAAAATCCAAATCTAGTCTCCATATCTTTTTTAATTACGGCAATTTTATTTTTTTCCACCAATACCTTAGCTTTATTTAATTCCAGATTTTTTAGATCTAAAATATAATTTGAAACTGTATTTTTATCTTGGGAAATCACCGCCTGAAATAAAGTGTATTGTCGTAACAGTCCACTACTTTCTCCCGATGATAAAAATATCATTATCGGTGTATATTTTTTTGAGTTTATATAATATCGGCGCACTCTTTCCCCCATCAAAATTCTTTGTACTTCCATATCCGCCTCTTTATCAATTAATCTTTTGGTCAACAAAATCATCTGATTTTCCATCGAAACAATTTGACTCTTGGCTGATGAAATTTTTGATCGAATTCCAACAGATTCCTTTTGTAAAGGAACAATAGCATTATTTAGTTCAAAAACTTTTTTTTGAATCAAAGTAATACATGAATCTTGATTCCCTGGATAATTTTTAATGCAATCATCGATTTCATCCGCAAAAGCAATGTTTACACAAAAAAATAAAAATAATATCCCAATTAATCCTATTTTCTTCACTCAATGATTTTACCATTTGCTATACTATTGAAATGGTCTGGATATTTTTATTATTTCTTTTTCAGTCTGCCTTACAGTTCCCCAAAATTGCTTTGGCAGTCACCCCATTTTGTGCCGGTGATCGAACAATTGATACTGCTTTAGGTTGTGTCCCGGTCGAAATCGGTCCTTTTGTTGCTTGGTTGTCAAATTGGGTTTTTGGTATTGCCGGCGGTATTGCTTTTTTAATGATGATTTATGGTTTTTTTCTCATGGCAACCAGTAGTGGTGACCCCAAAGCAGTCCAAGGTGCCAAGGAAACCGTCACCTCGGCTATTACTGGTTTATTAGTCTCTATTTTTGGGATGTTTCTTTTGCGCTTAATTGCTTTAAATATTTTACAAATTCCTGGTTTAAAATAGTCTATGGCTACTTTTGACACTATTACCAGTTCTGATAAAGTTGTTCAAAAATTTGGTGGAGCAGGAACCAATGGTGTTGGACAAATAATTTCGGCAATACTACCATTTATCTACGTCGCTGCCGGTTTATTATTATTAGTTACCCTAATTATGGGGGGAATTACTCTAATGACCGCTGCTGGTGATGCCAACAAAATGAAGCAAGGGTATGGTCAACTTACCGCTGGATTAATTGGCTTTATTATTATTTTTGTCTCCTTTTTTATCGCCCAAATCCTCCAAATCGCCCTCGGTATCAAATTTTTGTAATTTACTTCCCCATTCTTCTTTCTCTCTGTTGATACCATTCAATTGCCTTTTCCATTTTTTTAGGTGTAAAGTCTGGCCATAAAATGTTAGTAAAATAAAGTTCAGCATACGACATTTGCCATAACAAAAAATTACTCAGTCTAAATTCTCCTCCAGGTCTAATTACTAAATCTGGATCTGGTTGATCTTTGGTATACAAATAATCCGAAATTAATTTTTCATCAATTTTATTTGCCGGAATTTTATTTTTTATAATATTTTTTATCGCATTAACAATTTCATCTCTCCCACCATAATTTAAAGCTATGTTAAATTGGATTTTTTCCTGTACAATAACCATCGCCAATATTTTTTTGATAGCATCACGAACCTTAAACGGAAATGCTTGAAAATTCCCCAATACAAAAAATTTAATTCCTGATTTTTGATATTCAACTGCTTTTGTCCTTACAATTCTTACCAACAAATCAAACAAACCCTTCACTTCTATTGATGGTCTTAATCTCCAATTTTCTGTTGATAATGCATAAACCGTCAAATGTTTTATCCCTATATCTCGACAATATTCAACAATATCTTCTAAATTTTTTGCTCCTGCTTCATGTCCCTTACCGTCTGGCAAACCTTTTTTCCTCGCCCACCGTCTATTTCCATCCATAATTATGGCAATATGTTTCGGAAGTTTCGTTTTATCAATCATAGTTATTTAGTCGCGCGTCCCTATTATAACCCTTAAATCATAAAAATTTACCACAAAAAATCCCCCAAACGGGGGATTTTTTGATCCGTTACATTTTGTAACGGTTTGAGGTGTACGATTTCCTCGTACAACTAAAAATTTACCCAATCTACAATCAAATTAACCTTTACGAATTTATCGTAAATCTAATTTTAACCCGTGACAATTTGTCACGACTTAACCGTACGATATTTCCATACGGTTGACTTTATTTGGCCTAATTATGGACAAACACAAACTTTACGATTTATTCGTAAACATGACCATCGATTGGTGACACTTTGTCACCATTTCAGTTGTCCGATTTTTTGGAACAACTCAACAGCCTATAACATGTTCTTGACAAAAGCAAGAGAGAGAGAGAGAGAGAATAAGCTCAATATTAATCAAACATATTATGTTAGAAAACTTAGCTTCACTATTTGGACGAACTCCCACTCAAGAACAAATACTTGCCAAAGAAGCAGAATTACTTAACACAATTTCAGAATTAGTCGTCGATAATCAAGTTAGTATTTCAAAATTTGGTGAAATTAATGTTGGGCAGCATGTTGATTTTGACCACCATATTCATCCTGAGGATTTAGGGAATAATCCTGATTTAAAATATGTAATCCTTGCAAAAATTGTCCCCGAAAAATATAAACAACCTAAAACGGGCAGAATAAAATAACAATAAATTTTTTATTATAAAAAATCCCCCAAACGGGGGATTTACTTTAGTCTTAAGTTATTTGCGTTTTTTGATGTGATAACTGATTTTCCTGTATTTTTTTCAATTTCATTTCTTGCTTTTCTAGCAACACCCCCACCTTTTTTCGCCACATCCACATTTTGTACCCAATTGTTGGGCCTTTTCGAGTTAGAAATTTCTGTAGTCGATGCCTCGGCCAGCATATTTAACACCAATTCCAAATTAGTCATGTTGTCTCGAAGATTCTCTTTTTTTAAACCTTTTAAATTTTTATAGCTTCGTACATCCATATCCGTCCATGCTTTAGTGATTTCGTTGGTTAAAATTGCAAATTCCCGACCCTCTTTGACCCCTCTTTTTTCCCATTCGTCAGTCAGCTCCTTTCGAATCTCGATACTTTTTAGCCTTTGATTTATCCATTCTTTTGAACAACCTTTTCTTAAATACGTTTTCATCGCCCGCGAAATGGCCAATTCAGGATCATCAATTTCTTCAATTCTTTGGTATCCCACCTTCGCCAACCACAATTTAAAAGGTTCAGCTTTTGGTGAGGGAATTGATTGAATTACTCGAAACATATTTTCAGTTGAAAAACAGTCAGTTAAGTATTTTTTACCATCAATTGCGACTAATTTCAGGTGTACGATTTTATCGTACACCTCACTTCCTTCATTTTTTAATTTATTTTTTAAATCACTCCAATATCTTTTTGGGGTATTCGAGTCAGTTAATATTTTTATAATATCGATAATCGAAAAATACCACAGCTCATTTTCCCCGTCCCAATGTCGTCGTATTTTACTTTCTTGAAAAATAACTGGTTGTGAGTTACTTTTTATTTTATTCATAATTAATTTTGTACCAAACAAAACCCAAAGTCAATGATCCACAAAAAATCCAATTATTCAATTCCATTAAATCTATCAATTTCTTTTTTAACCAAATTAAGAGCAATAAGTTTCGCGACAGCTAATGGAACTTTATTTTTATATTCACTTGATTCTTCTATCTTACGTCGCCGTTCGTCAATATTATCTTTTTCGCCTATAGAAATGCTATCTTTTTTGAATAAGTTTCCTTTATTGATAGTAATAGTTTTCCATATTTGAGAAAACTGTTCGTGGGTAGCTTTAGCAAGTGCTGTAACAGCCTCACCTTTAATATATTCATGGGTTGAATTTGCAACTTGAATCAGTTCAGCGACATTTTTTAAATTTATGAGAGTAAATATGGTATTTTCATCAAATAGTACCGGAGTAGGTGTTTCTTTTACTAGAATTGTTTCAGCAACAGGCAATGTAGTCACTGGTTCTGCAGTTTTTGTCTCCTTAATGGGAATAATATTAAGTTTAGATGGTTCAACTTTGGCCTCAAGTAAAAATCCCTTTAGTGTAACTCTTAGTTCCTCTTGAACTCTGGGATGTAAATGGTCAAAAACCTCGGGTGTTTCAATAATACTGTTAAGCAATTTTCCTGCCAGTAAATGATCACCTGCCAAAGGGTCCCCCGCGAATAATTCACTACCAGTTATTTGGTCACCAAGGTTACTAACAATTTGAGACATATGTCTTTTTAAGTCACCGACATCAAGATGACCAATATTTTCAGTACCACGAATAAGAGTTGAGGCAATCTGATCAATTAATTCATAAGAGCTGGGTGGTTTATCACCTTGGGAACTTCGAGACAGAGAAATACCTTTCTCAAGATAAGCATATTGGGCTAATTTCGCCAACGAATCAATTAATTCTTGACTGGGAGAATAGCTATTTATAGCCTCATTGTCCCAAAGTTCAAACATTTCAAGAGAACTTTTTAGTTCTGGAAGATTTGAAATGTTTGTTTCAAGTATGGGAACAATTGCTGAGACAATCGAATCAACCATAGGTGGTGAATCAAGAATTTCTCGCTGCTGGTGGATACCCATTGCGACGGCTGGTATATCATTTTTAGCCAATGCTTGGCAAACAAATCCCAGTTGACCTGCCACAACTTTAGCGGCAACATCTTCTTGTTGTCTCATAGCCTCCATTTTATCTTCAATAGTCTCTTGGTTACTTTCACTTAGGTCTGGTCGAGTGATATTTTCGACTAGACGAAAATTATGACCTTCTACTGTTTTAATGATGCCTCTTTTTTCATCATCACTTTCACCGACTTTAGCCATTGTATAACTTTGATAAAGTTCTATTCCTTCTCTAAATTGTTCCTGATATTGCTCTGTAGTTGCCAAAACAGTAACCCGATTATTTATTTCAGCTTTGTCGGCACTTAAATATGCCACATCAGTTTCGTAAGCAACAGGTTGGAGGTGGGGGATATCAATTGGTTTATTCATATACCAATTATAATATATTACATTTTCAAAAGCTTAAGATCTTCGATTACATATTGAGGCAAAATCTTTGTAGCTGTGTGCATTTCCAGTTGCCAAGATAAGCCTTTTATGCCTATTGATTTAGAATCAGAATCAGGATGATATACAGGAGGTCCATTTTTTAAAGCAACTTTCAGTTCATCTGGAGCAATTTCACCCCGGTGAACAAAATCATATTTTTCAAGAAGATTAATAGTTGCTTTGGTCTTTTCGTCCACGCAAGATAAACCTAATTCCATCGTCTTACCTTCATTTAAAAATCTGGTTGGATACATGTTTCCATTTTGGTCAACTGTGTAATAGTTCAAGTCATTACCACTTGGCTCAAGAAACTGAATTATAGGAAAACAAATTTGCTTACCATCTCTTTTTATTCTCCAATATAACAAATACTTTTTTCCTTCTTTCCCATCACTTCCTTCAAAATTATTTATTGCTGATAAATGTGAGTGGATTGCTTTACCATACCCATTTTTATCCGAAAAATATTCACGTACGATAGCATTACCAATTAAGTTTATAACAGCATTTCCCTCTATTAACAAATCAGGAGAACCAGCATTTTTTTTACGAACAAAGGTTTCAATTTCTGCTTGAGGTATGATTTTGGTTATAAGTGTTTCTGTCTGCCCTTTCATTTTAGTAATTTTATTAACTAATATATTATCTCATAATATAGAAATATTGTCAAACGACTTTTTAAACCACAAAAAACCCGTCTTTCGACGGTTTTTTGCATTTTACAAACTATTTCACTTTTTAGCCAAAATTATCAGTACCAGAAAGGTTTTGAAGAAATGCTAATGTACAATAAAATTACTCGAAAGTAAAACTATTGCCCTTAGTTTACCTCAAAGGAGGTGATCCATCCGCACCTTCCAGTGCGGATACCTTGTTACGACTTAACCCTCATCGCTGAATTTACCTTAACCCAGACTAATCTGAGCTTTGGGTACCCTCAACTTTGCTGATTTGACGGGCAGTGTGTGCAAGAGGTGAGAACGTATTCACCGCACTCTGCTGATGTGCGATTACTACCAATTCCGGGTTCATGCAGGCGAATTTCAGCCTGCAATCCCAACTGAGGATTGTTTTAGGGATTAGCTCCACCTTGCGGTATTGCAACCCTCTGTACAATCCATTGTAGGATGTGTGTAGCCCTGGACATAGGCATCATGATGACTTGACGTCGTCCCCTCCTTCCTCCCAACAAAATAATGCTGGGCAGTCTCCGGTGACAAAATAACACCGAATAGGGGTTGCGCTCGTTACCTCACTTAAGAGAACAACTCACGTCACGAGCTTACGACAGCCATGCAACAGCTGTGTACCACCCTCGAAGGACTTCTACTTTCATAGATCTGCAGGTACATTTCAAGCCCAGGTAAGGTTCATCGCTTCATATCGAATTAAACCACATGCTCCACTGGTTGTGCACCTCCCCGCCAATTCGTTTGAGTTTCGGCCTTGCGGCTATACTCCCCAGGCGGTCTGTTTAACGCGTTAGCTTACATCTCCCCACAAAAGTGGAAAAATTAACAGACATCGTTTACGGCTAGGACTACTCAGGTCTCTAATCTGATTTGCTCCCCTAGCTTTCGTCTCTCAGCGTCAGTATATACCTAGTTACCCGCCTTCGCGCTTGGTGTTCTTTGTAGTATCCACGGATTTAACCCCTACACTACAAATTCCAGTAACCCCGATATCACTCTAGTAACCCAGTATCTTGCCCCTTTCCTCGATTAAGTCGAGGTCTTTGAAACAAGACTTGAGAAACCGCCTACAGACTCTTTACGCCCAATAAATCCAGATAACGCTTGCAGCCTATGTATTACCGCGACTGCTGGCACATAGTTTGTAGCTGCTTATTCTTCCCGCCTTCATGGTGGGATAAAAGAAGTTTACATCCCGAGAGACTTCATCCTTCACGCGGTATCGCTGCGTCAGACTTTCGTCCATTGCGCAAAATTCCTAACTGCTGCCACCCGTAGGTGTATGGGCCGTGTCTCAGTCCCATTGTGCCGGACTCTCCGCTAAGAGCCGGTAGCCGTCATAGCCTTGGTGGGCTTTTACCCCGCCAACTAGCTGGTAGCGAATACGCTGCTTTCGAAGTGACTTGCGTCTTTAGTCCGGAGACATTATAGAGTATTACCCCGCCTTTCGGTGGGCTATCCTCCGCTTCAAAGTACATTCGTATTTTATACTCACCCGTTTGCCACTAAACTCGTGCATAGCACACAAAATATAATTTTTAATTCAAAATTTATAATTTATAATCAATTTTTAATGAATTAATTTAAAAATTAAAGCATTAGATATTTTGAATTGATTAAAAATTAAAAATTAAAAATTTTAAATTAAGTTCTCTGTGCTACGCATGAATTCCGTTCGACTTGCATGTCTTAGGCATACCGCCAGCGTTTATCCTGAGCCACGATCAAACTCTTAGTACAAAAATAGCAGTTTTTAAAAAAACTACCAAAAAGATTTTTTTGAAATCCTCTCTGGTACTAGCAATCGTGGCTAAAAAGTGAATAGTTTGTTAAAGTGCTGACTGATATTCTACTATATTTTTACAATTTGTGCATTAGGTAAATAGATTAAAGCTTCATTTTCCGCACTCGTAAAAATTGTTTGGTGTTTTTGACAAATCTCCACCACCAATTTTCGATGGTTTTCGTCTAGTTCCGAAAAAATATCATCCAGTAACAATACTGGTGTTTCCTTGTATCTTTCCATTAAATAATGTATTTGTGCCAATCGTATAGCCAAAACAGCTAGTCTCTGTTGTCCTCGACTGCCCCAATTCGCCATATTCTGATCACTATTTTTAAAATTCTGACTCCATACCTCAAAATCATCTCGATGTGGTCCATACCGGGTATAACCAGTTCGAATGTCTATTTTTTCCTCATTTTGCATTTTTTCCGCCGTAATTACCGATGGAGAATATTTTATTGATAATTTTTGTATTTCAGGATCGTCATGTCTCGCAAAAAAATCGTTAGTCAAATCAATAAATTCCCTCCTAAATTTATTGATAATATCGGCATTTTTTGTCAACGATTGATTCCAATAAAATAGCTCAGTGGCTTGAGCTTTACCCTCGAAAATCAAATCCAACAGTTCATTCCTATGTTTTAAAGCCCTGTTATATTGTGATAATGCGCTGGCATATGTCCATTCCGAGCTAGTAAATATTGCATCCAAAAAATCCCGACGACGAGTTGGAGATCCCGATACTAGTCGAATATCCTCCGGATCAAAAAGCACACATCGAAAATTCCCCAAATATTTGGCGCGAGTTTTTAATACTTTATTTATCAAAAATCTCCGACTATTGCCAACCCCCTCGGTATTTTTTATTAGTTGTGCTTCTAAATTTAGATCGCCAACTACACCTCGTACTGACGTAAAACTTTTATTCCATTCAATCATTTGCGACAGTGAGCTAGCACGAAAACTTTTCCCGGATGACAAAAAATAAATCGCCTCAATCAAATTGCTTTTTCCACCCCCATTTTCCCCCAAAATCAGGTTAATATCCTTGGAAAACCCCACCGTCTTCTCCTCATAACTCCTAAAATTTTGCAAATTTATACTCTTTATATACACAGCCTAGGATATCAGAAAAATATATCAGGCATCATCGGAGTTATAACAGGACTTACGCACTCTGAAATTTGACCAAAAGAATGGGCAGTAATAGTATTGTTTATGCAAACATACTCACTGCCCAAATTTATCTTATCATATG
>Ga0210028_1000951_pt1 | contig 24746 bp, 22 predicted proteins | sample CryGeymeta201513_FD_185468 | JGI IMG/M metagenome (GOLD analysis project Ga0210028, IMG submission 185468) | Groundwater microbial communities from Crystal Geyser aquifers in Utah, USA - Crystal Geyser metaG 2015-13 (SPAdes) (version 2) | ecosystem: Environmental > Aquatic > Deep subsurface >...
GTTCATATTGTGCCTATGATAGCACAATTATGAAAATTAAGCAATTGCAGGCCTGGGTGATATAATTCTGCTTATGACAAAAATGTTATTGATTTACATTACCTGCGAAAGCGTTAAACAAGCTAGGCAAATCGCCAGACATTTAATGAAAAAGCGATTGTGTGCCTGCGTGAATATTTTTCCTAACATGATACCCATGTTCTTCTGGCCGCCGAAATCCGGCAAAATTGATGAATCAAAAGAGGTAATCTTAATCGTTAAATCTTTAGAGGAAAATTACCAAAAAATTGAAGATGAAATTCACAAAATCCACAGCTATGAAGTTCCCTGTGTTTTCGCCATTCCGGTAACCCGTGTGGCCAAAAAATACTTTAATTGGTTAAAGGGCGAGATTAAATGAATTTTTTATCGTCAATCTCTTTGTTGTTTCCGAAATTGAACGATCCTTTTTTTAATGAATTTTTCTCTTTATTTACATTGGTAACGACTCAAAAGAATAACGGTCTTGTTTTCAAAAAAAGCAATAATTTGTTGCTTCCGGAAATACAAATTGAGGAAACAAAAATTGATTTAGTAACGGCAAAATTTTGCTTGGATAACCAAAATTCATTTTCAGTACCAATAGAAAATATTACTAATCAGCAAAAGACAAGTATTTATAAATATAAGGCAATTTCTTTAACTGATTTAAAAGATAGAATCGGCAAAGAATTGTGTAAAAGTGTAGACCATGTTGGTTTTAATTTGCCGTGGTTTGAAAATAGCGTGCATCCGACAATTTTAGAAATTCGCCAAAAAATAAAAAATAAATGCCTGTATCACCTATTTCCAACCGGGGAAAACTGGGATTTTATTATTCCCGGCTTTAAAGAAGAAATTTTAGAAAATAAAAAAATTGACTATAAACTAACCAGAAAGCCAAAATTCGAGATTGTTTCTTTTGATATTTGTTCCACGCCACTGGTCCAATTTGATGTTAGTTTAGCTTATAAATACGAAGAGTTGGTTAAAATTTTCCCGGAAGCAATTCACGTAGATGAATTAAGAAACATGTGGGTTTATTTAAAAAATCCATATGGGATTGATATTTATCTGGTGTTAAATGAACTAAAAGATGAAGATTGGTCGGCATTTTTTGAAAAATCACGAATGGTATAATTTCTGTATGGTTGATGAAAAAGCACTATCCACAAATGCGCTAGATCATGCTTTGGCGTTTAGTGAAAATAGCGCTCAATTATTCAGCGATGCCATAGAGCAAGTCAAAATATTGGCGAAAACAGCTGACGCAATCTATCCTCCAATCGGTTTTCCAACATGGAGAAATCGTTATCCTGAATCAACAATTAGACTTCAGCCGGATTCGGATTTTGACGGCCAATTAACTTTTGCCGAAGCGGCGGCTACGGTGATTTTGCTTAATGAAGTTAGCGCCTTGGCCCAGGCCTCTGGGCGTAGTTATGAAATGTCAGATAAGCTTCATACTGTTTTACAATTGCCTGAGAGCGGTTGGCAATCAGACACAATTGACGGTTTGGCTGATTTTGGAAACATGCTGGGCTGGGCGGCAAGAATCAGAGAAAGAATTATCAGCGGTGAAGGAATGCCTAATGAAAAAACCTTAGGAGATGCGGCCAAAAGAAGTTGGTGGGATAAATTTGAGAAACCTGTCAGACAAGATGGGTTAAAATTAGGGGAAAATACTGCTGAGGCGATAATAAAAACCATTGTTGAGTTGGCAAAAAGAGATATTCCCAATAACCCGGAGGGGGCAAAAACTCCGGAGCAAATGGCGGCAAGAATTGCCAGCAAAAAACACGGGGCGGATCTTGCGGCACAGCTATATCTTGAAGGCCTTAAAATGGCTGCAAAAATTTTGCCTGACACGATTCAAACAAGGGTTGAGGTAAAACCAGTTTCACGGCCGCAACTAAAAGGGTAAGAATTAAATTAATTTTTGCTGTTCGAGGGCGGCGGGCGGTTTTTTATTAAAGTGGAAGTAGGCCTTGGGGGTAGCGAAACGGCCGCGGGAGGTGCGTTTTAAAAAGCCAATCTGCATTAAATAGGGCTCAATCACCTCTTCGATGGTTTCTTTATCTTCGCTGATAATGGCGGCCAACGTTTCTAAGCCGACCGGGCCGCCTTGATATTTATCAATCAAGGCTTTTAATAAGCGGCGGTCGTTGGCGTCTAAGCCCATTTCATCAACTTCCAAAAGGGCTAGGGATTCATCCAAAACCTCTTTGGTAATCCCCGCCTCGCCTTTAATTTGGGCCAGGTCGCGGCAGCGTTTTAATAATTTTAAAGCAATGCGGGGCGTGCCTCTGGCCCGGCGGGCCAGACTTTCGGCAGCACGGGCATCAAGATTAATTTTGAGTTTGTGGCTGGCGTTTTTAAGCACTTGCATTAAATCTTCGGGCTCATAAAAAGTCAGGCGGTGAACAATGCCAAAGCGGTCGCGTAGGGGCGCGGCAATTAAACCAATTCTGGTGGTGGCGCCGATAAGGGTAAACTTGGGCAGATCCAGTTTTAAAGTCCGGGCGGACGGACCTTGGCCAACAATAATATCCAGATGATAATCCTCCATGGCCGGATAAAGCGTTTCTTCTACAATCTTCGGTAAGCGGTGGACTTCGTCAATGAAAAAAATATCGCCTTGGTTTAAGTTGGTCAAGATTGAAGCCAAGTCGCCGGCGCGCTCCAAGGCCGGACCGGAAGAAGCGCGGATGTTGACATTTAATTCCTTGGCAATTAGGTGGGCCAGGGTGGTTTTGCCTAAGCCCGGCGGGCCGTAAAGTAAAATATGCTCGGCCGGCTCTTGCCTTTTTTTCGCGGCGGATAAGGCCACCCGCAAGGCTTTTTTAATTTTTCCCTGGCCGACAAAAGTGTCCCAGGAATCGACGCGTAAATTGGGAAATAATAAGTCTTTTTTATCCATATTATTTTTTGCCTAGCAATTTAATCGCCTGGGAAATTTTGGCTTCCAATGTGGGCTGGTCAAACACTTGATTTAAGGCTTCGCGGGCTTCGGAACGGGAAAAGCCCAAACTAATCAGGGCAGTAATGGCATCTTTGGTTTCGCTGGTATCGGAAGTTAAATCTAAGTCTTTTAAGCCACCCAGTTTGGATTTTAATTCAATAATAATTTTTTGAGCGTTTTTGCGGCCAAGACGAGGAACTGTAGTAAAAAAATCCACATCCCCTTTCGAAACAGCCTGGGTAATCGCCTCAACGCCTTTGTCCATAACATTAATGCCGGTTTTGGGGCCAATGCCGGAAACACTGATCAGCAGTTTAAATAATTGAAGTTCGTCTTTGGCAATAAAACCGTAAAGATCTAAGGCGTCATCTTTAACATGGGTATGAATAAATAAGGTTGAGGGCAAAGGTTGGTTGGGTTTGGGGTTGAAAAATATTTTATAGCCAACGTTATTAACGTCTAAAATAATTGACTGATTATCTAAGATTTCCGGCTTGCCGGTCAGTTTGGCGATCATTATGTTTATTGTAGCCTAGATTTCAGCTTTTGGCTAAAGCTGTGGGTAATGGCGACGGCTAAGGCATCGGCGGCATCGTCAGGCTGGGGAATCGAGGGAAGTTTTAGAATGGCTTTAACCATTTGCTGAACCTGGTTTTTGTCGGCGCGGCCGTAACCGGTAACGCTGGATTTTACCTGAAGCGGGGTGTAGGAAAAAACCGGAAAACCTAAGAGTTCGCTGGCAACTAAGATCACTCCCCTGGCCTGGCTGACTTTAATCACGGTTTTTTGATTTTTAAAGAAAAACAGATCTTCGACAGCGACGGCATCAGGACGGAATTTTTTTAATAGTTTGGTAAAACCTTTAAAAAGACTAAGTAAACGTTTAGATTCCGGATCGGTGGCTTTGGTTTCCAAACAGCCGCAGGCAACCATAGTTTCCGCGTCTATTACTCCCCAACCTAATCGGGCAGTCCCGGGATCAACACCTAATATAAGCATAAGTTAATTATATGATAAAATTCTGTTAATGGATAAACAGTATCAGGCTAATCAGTTTGAAGAAAAAATTTACCAGCTTTGGGAGAAATCCGACGCTTTTAAACCGAGTAAAACAGGCAAGCCGTACACCATTATCATGCCGCCGCCGAATGCCAATGATCCCCTGCATCTTGGCCACGCCATGTTTGTCACGGTGGAGGATATTTTTATCCGCTATCAGCGGATGCTGGGAAAATCGGTTTTGTGGCTGCCGGGAACAGACCATGCCGGGATTGAAACCCAATATGTGTTTGAAAAAAAACTGAAAAAGGAAGGCAAAAGCCGGTTTGATTTTGACCGGAAAACTTTCTACCAGATGATTTGGGATTACGTCCAGAAAAATAAAACCACGGCGGTTGAGCAAATGAAAAAACTAGGAGCGAGCGCTGATTGGAGCAAACTTAAATTTACCCTGGACAAAGATATTGTCGACCAGGTATTGGACACATTTATCAAACTATATAAAGACGGGTTGATTTACAGGGGTTTAAAGCTCGTTAATTATTGTACCGGATGCGGAACGGCCTTTTCCAATTTAGAAGTCAGACACAAAGAGAAAAAGGGGTGTTTATATTACCTTAAATACGGACCATTTACTTTAGCGACCGTCAGGCCGGAAACAAAGTTTGGGGATACAGCCGTAGCGGTCCACCCAAAAGACAAACGCTATCAGCAATATATTGGCAAAGAAATTGAAGCGGAAGGATTGCTGGGCAGGTTTAAAATTAAAGTAATCGGAGATGAGTATGTTGATCTTAAGTTTGGCACCGGAGTAGTCAAAGTCACCCCGGCCCATGACCAAAATGATTTTGAGGCCGGGAAAAGACATAACTTAGAAATTAAACAAGTAATTGGTTTTGACGGCCGGTTAAATGAAAAAACCGGTCCATATCAAGGGTTAAAAGTCTTACAAGCCAGAGAAAAGGTGGTGGAAGATTTAAAGAAAAAGGGCTTGATGGAAAAAATTGATGAAAATTATCTCCATTCAGTCGGTGTTTGTTATCGCTGTGGCACTACAATTGAGCCACTCCCCTTGTCTCAATTTTTTATTAAAGTAAAGCCGTTAACAGAAAAAGTTTTACTGGCTTTAAAAGAAAAAAAAGTAAAAATTTATGGCTCGGGACATGACAAAATTTTAAGGCACTGGTTAAAAAATCTTTATGATTGGAATATCAGCCGGCAAATAGTCTGGGGAATCCGAATTCCCGTTTGGTACCCCACTTCGCTAAACCTGCCTGCCGGCAAGGCAGGGCTACGCGGGGCAAGCTCTGATTTTGTTGTGGCTAAAAAATCTCCGGGAAAAGATTATGTTCAAGAAACAGATACTTTTGACACCTGGTTTAGTTCGGCCCAGTGGCCCTTCGTTACACTCCGCGCCAGTGGGCGGGCAGGCAGGACAGGCCGCTCGGGAGATTTTGAGAGGTTTTACCCAACCTCCTTAATGGAAACCGGATATGATATTCTGCCTTTCTGGGTAATGAGAATGTTAATGATGGGTTTGTATTTAACCGGGAAAGTTCCGTTTGAAAAGGTTTATTTGCACGGCTTGGTCAGAGATGAAAAAGGCCAAAAGATGAGTAAGAGTAAAGGAAATGTGATGAATCCGGTGGAAGTAATTGAAAAATACGGGGCGGATGCATTAAGAATGGCTTTGGTAATGAGTACGACGGCCGGACAAGACAGCGCGGTGGGTGAAGGGAAAATTAGAGGGATGCGAAACCTGACAAATAAAATTTGGAACGCGGCAAGATATATAATTTCCAATAAGGACACACCTTCGCTACGCAAAGGAGTGTCCTTAGATAATGCTTCTTTTTACAAAGAGCTGCGGCAAATAACTAAGGCTATAACTAAACAGCTGGATGATTTAAAGCCGGGGCTGGCGGCGGAAACGGTGTACAGCAAGTTTTGGCACTGGTTTTGCGACCAAAAAATCGAGGAGGCTAAAGAGGGAAAAATTTCCCAAGCCGCCTTATTGGAAGGGTTAAGAACGTTTTTGAAATTACTGCACCCGTTTGTGCCGTTTGTGACGGAAGCGGTTTGGCAGCAATTGCCGGAAACAAAAGAAAAATTACTGATTCAATCCCAATGGCCGAAATAAATTCCAGCAAGGACCTTTTAAAATATTTAATAACTCTTGGCAAACGAGTTTATCGGCCGGCAAAACCGTTTCTAAATCCCCTATTAAAAAAAATAAAAATTATTTATTTATTGATCGCCTTGCTAATAATCGGGTTGGTTGGCAATTATCAATATTGGATGGAAAAAAAGGCCTACGAAGAAAGTTTAAGGCAGAGGGCAGTAATCATACAGGAAATTGAATCATGGGAAAAAGTTTTAGAAACAAAGCCGGAATATCGGGACATTTTATTAAGGCTGGCTTTACTTAATTGGAAAATTTACAACAATGATAAGGCAAAAGAATATTGGGAAAAGGCAAATTATTTAGATCCAAACAGGGCGGAAGTACAAGAGGTCGGTAAGATTATTTTCCCGGCTTCTCTTCCTTAATGGGCTCGGTCGGTTTTTCTTCTTCTTTGGTTTCGGGTTCAGCTTCACCCTCTACGGGAACAGGAACTTCTTCGACCGGCTTTACTTCCTCTTCTTTAGTCGGACTCTCAATCTTAACGACCAGTTCCTCTAATTTTTCAGCAAGCAGTTTAACCTTAGAAGAAACTTTTAGATCTTTCAGGCTTAAACCTTGGCCGATTTCTTCAAGGTGGGAAACATCCAGGGTAAACTTATCGGGCAGGTCGGCCGGGAGAGCTTCGACCTCCACCTCATTAATCAATTGAATTAAGACTCCGCCTTTAGTAATCGCCGGAGCTTCGCCGGTAATTTCGACCGGAATCTTAACGGTGACTGTTTCGGTCAAGTCAACCTGGCGGAAATCAACATGGAGAATTTCATCGCTAACCGGATGCTGTTGAACATGATGAACTAATACCGGGCGGGGTTTAGTTTCTTTATCGACGAATAGCTCTAAAATTCCGGTTTCGCCGACTTGCTTAAAGGCGGCGGCAAAATCTTTAAGCGACTGTTGAATCGAAACGGATTTAACCCCTTTGCCATAAATATTGGCCGGCAAGATGCCCTGAGCGCGCAGTTGCTTAACTTTGCGGCCAATGAGTTTGCGGGAACTAACTTTTAATTTTAGCTTGTCTGGCATAACGAGGATAATAACACAGTTAAGGTTATCTTTCAATAAAGTCGATGGTAAAAAACCGGTCAAGGCTTAAGTCTGACTGAAAGGTAACCACCTGGGGGGAAACAATCCCCTGAGAAGAAACCGCGCTGACCGATAAATAGCTGGGGTAGTTAACAATAACTTTGAGCGGGTCGGCCAGCGTTCCCGGCTGTTTGGCAACGACTACGGCTAATCTCCCCTGTTGGTTGGCAATAGCGAGCGGGTCGTTGAGGCGGTAAGTAATTTCCACTTTGAGGGAGTTTTTAACCGGAACAGTGACCGGAAAGCCTAAAACAAGTTTGTCGCCAACAATAGCTTGATCAATATCTTTTAAGTTTAGCTTAGCGTCGGCCACCTTGACGGAAATTAGGGTGGAGTTTTGGGGCAAATATTGCCTTAGATAAGTGCGATAAATGCCGCCGGGCCAAGCATCAGCCGGACTTTGATTTTGATATTCAATGGTAGTGACGCTTAATATTTCGCGGTTTTTTAATAAAGTGAGCTGTTGTTCAAGGTTACGTTTTAAAAAATAGTTGGCTTTATTAATCCCCAAGTTGGCCTCGACAGAAAAAGCGTAATCGCCGGTGATTGGTTGATCGGCGGCGGGATTAAGGCTGGGGGCAAATAAGGCCCCGGCCCAGTTTTGTTCCAATAATAATCTTTGACTGCCGGCATCGTGCAAGTAAAATAACAGTTGTTTTTGCGCCAGAGAGGTTTCCAGGGCCTGAGATAGTTTGAGCATACCGGAGGCGGAGGAATTTTTTACGCGGTCGAAAATCTCCCGCGCCAAAGCACCCAAAAAGTCTTTTTTCTGAGTGGAGCCGGGGAAAAAATCAATTTCCGAGTGGTACTCGGCCCGCTCAAAAAGATTGTCACTGGTCACCTCTTCGTTGTAATCAGATAAAGTAATCGGTCCGGTGGCGGCGAGAAGCTCTTTAACCGCCGGCAGATTAACAGCAATAACGCCGTCAACGTTGCGGCTGGTGGTTTTATTTAAAAACCATTCGGCCCGGGGAGCGGAAACAGTAAAGTCCGGGTCCCAATTTGAGTCCCGGAAAAACCAGCTGTTTTGACCTAAAAATTCTTTAATCGGTTCGGGCGGCTCAACATAGCCCTGTAGCTGGCCGTCGGCGGCATAAATATCCTCAACACTAAAGTCCAAGAGTTTGCCTTTTTCAAAAGACAGCAGTCCATAGGAGCCGATAAAGCCGCCGGTGGGGCGGAGTTCGGCGGAGTTCTGAAACAAAACCAGGTAGGTTTTTTTTGAATCTTGGGCAATAAAACTTGGAACTAAAGGCAAAAGCAGGCGGGCTTGATTAATTTTGTGACGGACTGCCGGCAAGTCATTGGTCAGAGTTTGCAGTTGTTTGGTTAAAGAAGTAGTCAGGTCAAGCTGGAGTTCGCGGCCGGACTGAAGCTCTGAGTCAACAAAAGAAAAGTCGTTGTAGCCCTGATCTAAACTTAAACGAATTTCTTTTAAGGCCTGAGAAATATTGCCGTCCTGGTGTTGGAAAATAATACCGGATAAAACTGTCCCCGATTCCCCGGCCCTGGCTAAATGACCGGCCCCCTGGCTTAGTTTGGCAGCAATAAATAAAAGCCGGTCAAAGTTCCGGCTCAAAGATTTTAGACCAAAGACAGTGGCGACAAACTGGGAACGGCGGAGCATGCTTTGGCTAAAATCAAAATTTTTTTTGGCTTTTTCGGTCAGCTTGGTCATTTGGGCCACCTTAGTAAAGTCCAGTTGGCTGCCGGCTTGTTTAAGGTGCTTAACTCCGACCAGGGCGGAGGCGGCCATAAGGACAAGGGGGGCAAGCAAATAAAGCAAAAAAAGGCCGGCGGAGGCAAAAATAATTTTGGTCTTTTTAGTCAGCTTGAGCTTGGTTTTCCGGGGAACTAAAGACAGTTTGGGAAAAGCCAGCTTGAATTTAAAATTAAATTTTGGTTTGGTGGTTTTGGGAGCGAGCGGCGGAGAGATTTCCGGAGCAACGGCCGGTTTTATCCCCAGGTCTTCAGGAGTATAAAGCGGCTCGGGTGGAGTAATTTCAGCTGGTTTTCCCGGTTTATTTTCTGTGCCCTCCAACCATTTAAAAGTGGTGACAATCCCGTGGTCTAAACTGACTTTTGGATTCCAACCCAACTCTTGCTGGGAAGCAAAAGCTTCCGGGGTTAAATTTATCCCTGACTCCCCGACTGGGCCGCTAACAAATTCAATGGTAAGGTTTTTTTGGGGCAACTGGGCTTTAAGCTTATAGACGAGGTTGAGCAGGGTAATTTTTTCCGGGTTGACCAAAGTATAAATATTACCCTCTGAGCTTTGAGAGAACATGGCTTTGGTTAGGCCGTAAATCACATCAGAAATATAGGTGGGATAAATTGTTTTTAGGCCCTGGTCGATAATTTTTAAAGGTTGGTTGTTTTTGGCGGCAAGCAAAAGCTCGGCCAGATCGTTGCCGGAAGCCAGCTCCATCCGGGGGCCATAGACCAAACCAAGCCTAACAACCCGGGCATTTAATTGATAACGATTAAGATATTCAAAAGTAACGGCTTCGGAAAAACGCTTGGCTTCGTGATGAGAGTAAGCTTCTTCCTGCCGAGAGTTGGAACCAAACAGATGAGTAAGATCACTAGAAGCCGGCCGGCCGGAAAGAATATCGACGGTGGAAACAAGTAAAAATTTGGCTTTTTGAGTTTTAGCAATTTCTAAAAGCTCTTTGGTTCCCAGCGAGTTAACCAATAAGGTTTCCAGGCTGACATCCAAACCGTTAACATAGGCTTCAATCCCGGCCAAATGAAAGATGTAGTCGACTTTAGGAATAGGGGTATCAAATGGTTTTTCGAGGTTATGATCAATGAAAACAAAGTTTGGCTGATTCATTAGGAGCTTGAGGTTGGCTTTTTTCCCGGTGGTCCAGTTGTCCACGGCGTAAACTTTGCAGTTTTGAGACAGCAAGGTCTCACAAAGGTGAGAGCCAATAAAGCCGGCGGCCCCGGCAACCAGGGCGGCGGGAAGCTGGTGAGAAGAAAGAGATTTTTGTTTGGCAGGCATCTTATTCATGTTAGCGGATATTTGTCTCAAGGGCAAGATGGCAACTGCGGGAAACGGCGGGAGAAACTTATAGCGTTCGGTCGAGGGCCAAGTTGACTTGAAGGTCGGCGCGGGAATTTTGAGCGCGGGAAATGGCGGTGTAGGTAATCTTGGCATTAAGAGAGGCTTCCAGTTGGCGGATTAAAATCACTTTTTGGCGCAGATGACTATCTTTAAGTTTCCAAAGTCCGTTAAGTTGATTGACAACTAAAGTGGAATCAAGAAAGAAGTTAATCCTCCGGGGCCGGTCCGGGTGGCGCGAAAGCCACTGAAGAGCAATAATCACGGCTTGGTATTCGGCAATGTTGTTGGTGGCGATGCCAATTGTTTGACCAAAACTATGAAGGATTTTGTCGGAAGCGTCTTTGATAATTACACCGACCGCGGCCGGGCCGGGGTTGCCGCGGGAACCGCCATCGGTAAAAATATTTAAAGTCATACTCGAGGTTTAATAACAAGGTGGCGGTTCCTCGCCTCGCCTTCTGATTCGGTGGTGACGGACGGATCTTTGGATAATAATTCATGAATCACGCGGCGCTCATAAGGATTTAGGTTAAATAAGGCCATGGGTTGACCGGAAAACTTAACCCGCTGGGCTGAGTCCAGAGCCATCTGCTCCAAACCGGCGGCCCTTTTTTGACGATAGTCGCCAATGTTCACCACCAGCCTTTTCCATTCCCCCTGCTTTTTATAAATCAATAAATTTATTATGAATTGAAGGGCGCTGATAGTATCGCCGTGGTAACCGATCAAAATGCCGGTGTCCTGGTCGGAAAACTTAAGGTTAAGCTGATAGCTATCGCCGGCCTCAGACTTAACCAGCTCGATGGCTTCGGGCACTATCTCCAGTTGTTTAAACAGTTCCTGAACAAGGGCGTTAATGTTTTTTTCCATTGTTTAACAATAATTGCTGAACTAACATAATCAGGGAAAAGACCAACCAATACAACACCAGGCCGGAAGGAAATTTAAAACCAATAAACAAGGTCATTAAGGGAAATAAGTAAAGCATTTGGGTTTGCATGCTGGTGGCTAAGTCGTCGGTTTGGCCCGGGGTTTTTTGAGCAACAACGGCAGTTTTTTTAACCGCCGGCATCATTAATTTAGAAGATAAAAATTGGACAACCGCGGCCAAGATTAGGAAAATACCGGGAAGCTTATTAAGAGTCAGGCCGGCAATTTTAAGGGCCGGGATGGTAAAAAGATCAGGCTGGGCCAAATTTAAGTATAAAAATTTAGTGTTTAAAACAAAGTCCTGACTTAGTTGCAGGGGAGCGTAAAGAACTTTGTTGAGATTGTCGACAACGCTGCCATTGTTTTGCAAAACTTGATTAAAGGCCTGGTAAAGAGCAATTAAGACAACCAGCTGAATAATTTGCGGCAAACAGCCGGCGGCCGGATTAACGCCGTGCGCCTTAAATAACTCCAGCTGTTTTTTGGCAAATTCCTGCTTGTCTTTGCCATATTGTTCTTTAAGTTTGTTTATTTCCGGCTGAAGCTCTTTCATTTTTTGTCCCGACTTCAGAGAGGGAAGGGTGAGGGGGGTAAGGGCGCCGCGGATTAAAACTGTCAAGCCAATAATGGCTAAACCTAGGTTTTGGCCCAGAAGGTTATATAAAAAAATTAAGGCGTTGAGCAGGGGCTGAAAAAAAATTGTGTTCCACATATTATTAATTTACAATTTTCAAATCCCAATTTTCAAACTGGGTTGTAGCCGCCCTTTGACCAGGGGTGGCATTTAAAAATCCTCTTGAGACTCAAGAGGCCACCTTTTAATATACCATACTTGGCAATGGCTTGGTAAGAATATTCGGAACAGGTGGGAATAAAACGGCAGGAGCTACCCAGGTGTAAACGCTGGTAAAGGCGGATTAATTTAAGAGCGAACATGCTTTTAGTAATTTTAAAAGATCGGCCTGAATAGCGGAGAGCGATTGTTTAAGAATGGCAGGCTTGGCTAAAAATATTAACTCGTGATTTGGCTTGAATTTGGATAAATAGGGTTTAATTGCTTCACTAACAAGGCGTTTGTGGTGATTGCGAACAACGGCCAAACGACTGACTTTGACGGGAACAATAATACCAATTTGGGTGGACGGCCGGCCGGTTTTTAAAATCTTAAGGGTGAATAACGGTGAATGAAAAGACTGCGAAGATTTAAGAACAGCAATGATTCGGCAACCGGGGAGGCGGTAGGGCTGAGGCAGCATGGTCATGCCGCCAGGCGGCGGCGGTGTTTGAGGCGGCGGCGCTTTAAAACCTTGCGGCCGTCGGCAGTTCGATTGCGCTCGCGAAATCCCAGGGTGCGCCGGCGTTTTACTTTTGACGGCTGATAAGTTCGTTTCGGCATAATAAGGCCTATTGTAGCACAGGTGGTTGGGTGCCTGCACCACGAAGTCCCGCGGGCGCGGGACGAAGTTGGTGTTGACAGGTTGTGGATAACTTTATATGTTATTGATTATGGACAGAAATTTTCTTTGGTCTTCAATTTTGGCGGAAATGGAGCTGGCTTTATCTCCCGGTAATTTTGCAACTTGGGTGGGACCGATTAGGTGCGCGGGATTAGAAAAAAACAGACAGGGATTCACTTTAACCTTAAGCTGTCCGTCGGTTTTTCATAAAAACCAGGTCTCAGAAAGATATGTGGGGCAGATTCAGCAAATGGCAGAAAAAAACCTAAAAACCAAGTGCGAGGTGGTTTTAATAATTGAGCAAAAAGAGGCAGGGGCGAAAAAGAGCGGGGGCGGTGATTTGTTTTCAATTGATGTGGTGAAAATGGCGGACGAGGCTTATATGAGAGCGGTGGAAAAAGCCGGCTTAACCAATGGGTTAACTTTTGAAAACTTTGCAGTATCCTCCAGCAACGAAGTGGCCCACGCGGCGGCGAAAACCGCGGCCAAAAAACCGGGAGAGGTTTATCACTTAATCTTTATTTACGGCGGGGTGGGAGTGGGCAAAACCCACTTAATGCAGGCGGTGGGGCATGAAATATTAAAGAAAAACCCGGGCAAGGCCCTGATTTACTGCACCGGGGAAGAGTTTACCAATGAAATTATTGAAGCGATCAGAAATAAAACCACACCGCAATTCAGGCAGAAATACCGAAAGGCCAAGGTGTTGTTTTTAGACGATGTCCAGTTTATTGCCGGAAAGGAAAAAGTCCAGGAGGAGTTTTTCCACACTTTTAACGCGGTCCATCAAGAGGGAGGGCAGATAATTTTAACCAGCGATCGGCCGCCCACAGAGATTAAGGGGCTGGAAGACAGATTAAGGTCCAGGTTTGAGGGGGGAATGACGGTGGATATCCAAAAGCCGGGGTTTGAGTTAAGAACGGCAATTCTGTTAATCAAGGCCCAGCAAAAAAAGATTGATTTGCCAATGCGGGTCGCCCAGGTGATTGCCGCCAATGTGGAGTCGACCCGGCAGCTGGAAGGAATGCTGCTGCGTTTGCACGGAGAACAAGCGGCCAGAAAAGAACCGTTAACCGAAGAGCTGGTAAAAGCGCTGCTGGGGAAAATTAACGGCGAGGTTAAAGGAGGGGGCCGGCGGCCTTTGCCCAGACAAATTATCGGTTGTGTGGCGGAATATTTTCAAATCAAGCCGGGAGATATTAAAGGAACCAGAAGAATTAAGGCCCTGGTTTTGGCCAGGCAGGTGGCCATGTACTTGCTGCGGAAGGAGCTGCAGCTGCCCTTTACGGAGATCGGCGAGTATTTGGGGGGAAGAGACCATACGACAATTATGCACGGGGACAACAAGATTGCCGGAGGTTTGGCCGAGTCGGAGCAGCTGCGCTTAGACATCACCAATATCAGAAAAGCAATTTATCAACACGGTGTGGATAAGTAGGGAGGTTTATCCACCACTGTCGTATTTATCCACTTTTTATCAACCTGGTTGTCCACCGGACAGCCGGGGCTTGTCAACCTGAAAACTGAGTATGAATACAGAAGAAAGTTCGTTTATAATACACTTATCAAGATTAACTACTATTACTACTATTATTTAAACATAAATAGTTAATAAGGAGAAAGATGAAAATTTCTTTATTGCAAGAAAATTTAGCTAAAGGGCTGGGTTTGGTCAGCCGGGTGGTGGCCAACAAGGCCCAGTTGCCGGTATTAAGCAATGTTTTATTATCAATCGACAAGGGCAAATTGAGGCTGTCGGCAACGAACCTGGAAACAGGAATGAATTTGTGGCTTGGGGGCAAAACAGAAGGAGAAGGAAAGCTAACCGTGCCGGCAAAGATTTTTAACGAAGTGGTTGGTTCTCTGCCCCAGGAAACAGTGGTGTTGGAAAAAGAAGGAGAAGGGTTAAGAATAAGCTGCGGCAAATTTAAGTCAAAGATAAACGGGATCGCGGCAGAAGAGTTTCCGTTAATGCCCAGCCTGAGGGACGGGAAAACGATTAAAGAAACATTTAGTTTAGACAGGGAGGCGGTGGAGAAGGGCTTGGGCCAGGTGGCAATGGCCGCGGCGACAGATGAATCAAGGCCGATTTTTACCGGAGTAAAAATGGAGCTGGATGAGAAAAAGTTAAGGCTGGCGGCGACGGACGGCTATCGATTAAGCGTCAAAACAGTAACCAACTTGAAGGGCTTAAAAAAACAAAAAAGCCTGGTGGTGCCGGCCAGGGCGCTCATGGAGCTGGTAAGGGCGATCACGGCCACCGAAACAGAGGCAAAAGAAGTAGTTCTGGCGGCAACCGAGGAAGAAAGGCAGCTGATAATGGCCTACGGAGACGTGGAGGTGGTGACCAGGATATTAGAGGGAGAGTTTCCGGATTTTGACAAAATAATTCCTACCAGCCATACGACCGCAATTGTGCTGGACGCAGAAGAGCTATTGCAGGCGGTGAGGGCGGCGGCAGTGTTTGCCAAAGACAGCGCCAATATTGTTCGGTTTAAAGTGAGCGATAAAGGCCTGCTGATTTCGGCCAACGCGCCGCAGGTAGGAGAAAACGAGGTGGAGCTGTCCGGCAAGAAGACCGGGGAAGACGCAGAAATTGCTTTTAACAGCCGGTATTTATTGGAAATGCTTAATGTGATTGAGGTGAAAGAGTTAAGGCTGGAAATGTCCGGGCCGTTAAGCCCGGGGGTGTTTAAGCCAAAAGAAGACAATGGGCTAATTCACATTATTATGCCGGTGCGCGTCCAGGCGTAGGTGTAGGCTTCAGTGTTTCTTTCGGATCGGAAGTGATCAGGGCGTGCTCGTCGGGGGAGGCGACCACCTTAATGGCAACGTGATTTTGGCCGGCGAAGATTAAGCCGTGGCCGACCTCGCCGGATAAAAGCAGGTGTTTTTCACCCTCAGACAGATAAAAAACCGAGGCGAGTTTTTCAATCGAGGCGGTAGATTGCTTCATCAGAATCTGAATGGAAGAGTTGGTGACAATGGCTTTGCCATAATCAGAAGTTAAGAAGTCTTCAACGTCCTGGGTAATGGCGGTTAACCCCAAATAATATTTGCGGGCGCGCTTGGCCATGGAGTAAAGGAAACTGGCGGAGTCAGGATATTTCATCATGTACCAAGCCTCATCAACAATTAACAGTCTTTTTTTCAAGTCTTTTTTAATTTTGGTCCAAACAAAGTCGAGCAAGATAAACATGGCGATGGGGCGGAGGGCGTCTTCCAATTCGCGGATGGAAAAGGCGGTGAAAGTGTTGTTTAGGTCAATGTTGGTGTGCTGGTCGAAGATGCCCCGGAAAGAGCCCTTAACATATTTTTCCAAACGGGCGGCCAGGGTTTCGGAGACCGGTTCTTCCATACCGATCAAAGTTTTGTATAAGTCTTCCAGTAAGGGCGGCTCGTTTTTTTGGGTGGCCGGATCGGGGGTAATGCCTTTTTGCTTGTAGGTTAAGATAATCGCCCGGTCTAAAAGGGCTTCTTCCTGGGGAGAAACCGTACCCATCATCACTTTAAACAGAGAGTGAAGAGAAAGAACTTTTTGGCCGAGTTCGTTTTGGCCTTCTTCGTAAACCTGGGATAGGTCAAAAGGGTTGATTTTAGCCTTGGAGTTATAGGAAAAGTCAACGTATTCGCCGCCGACGGCAGAGCAAAGTTTTTCGTACTCGTTTTCCGGGTCAATAATGATAATTTCCGTGTCAAACATCAGGGAGCGGAGGGCTTCCAATTTGACCAAATAAGAGTTGTGAACAAACATACCGGCGTATCCAGCCAAAAAGACTTCGTTGTCCACGGTTAAATCATAAACATAAGGTTGTTTGGCCTTAAGGTTGTCAATTTTTACCACCGGGTCCCAGAAAAGGTCGGCTTGCGCCAGCTGTTTTAATGTTTGGAGGTGTTTTTTGGCCGCGGCGATTTTTTGTCTTAAATCATTTAAGTTGGGTAGGGCTTTGAGGCGGCTAAAGCCGTTTTGGGGATAAGCCTCAAGCTGGTTAATTCTGATCTCGATGTTTTTTATCAATTTTTGTAATTCTTGTGGCGAGGGGTGAAACACGCCTCGTTTTAAGGGTGACAAATTAACCGGTCCGGGAATTTCCGATGAGGAATAAAGCGATTGATAAAGTTCTTTAAAGATCGACTCCAATGAGGGAATAACATCGACATTGGTGTTGCCGCGGCGGGAAATAATTTGTTTGAGCTTTAAATTTTTCCTGCGGGAAACAAAGCCAATTGATTGTTTAAACTTTTGTAAATTGTCAGCGCCGGATATGACAAGTTGCCAATAATAATCACCTTTATGATTAGTGTTACTGGCCCGCTTAAATATTTTTCTAACCCGGGCAATAATGCCAAAATAAAGCAAGAGATAAGTAATTTGGGAAATTAATTGTTTGGATTTGGAAACGGCGCTAACGTCGTGAGCATCAACAGTGCCATCGCCTTCAAAGTAAAATCTTAACAATTGGGCGATTTTTAGCCGCGGCTGGCCAAAAATAAATGCCGGCATTTTTTTAGTTCCGGCGCTGCTGCCAAGATTGAGGGCTTTGATTATTTCAGTAAACACCCGGTTGGGAATGACCATGCTTCTGGGGGTGATAAAAAAGTTAAGCTTTAGCTGTTTTAGATAAGTTTTAACTTCGTTTTTAACCTCACCCTGATTTTGACTGAGCGAAACAAAGGATGGGCCGCAGCAGCCCTCGGCCAGATAAAAGCCCAGAAGTTTTAACAGCGGCAAAGACAGATTTATTTTTACCGGCCAGGTGGTTTTAGGATCAGAATCCCGGCTGCCCAATAATAATTTACCCACCTTCGAATCGGTAGGTTTAACCCCCAGAAAGTTAATGATTTGATAAAAGTAATCAAGCGGCAAAGGGCGATTTTGAGCATAGAGATAAAGATAACGGTCGAGTCGGGGATTTAGCCCCGCCGCTTTTAATTTTTGTTTATTAGCTTTAATAAATTTGCCAAAGCCGGAAACGTAAATATGGGACGAATGTTTCAATAATTGGAACAGGTTAAGCTGGGTTTGGTTAAGGCCTTGGCTGGGTTGAATTTGGCGCGCCAAAGGTAAATAATCGCCTAAGCGAACCATGCGGCCGGCAATCGCGCCAACCTGGCAGTTTTTGATCGTTATTAAATTGTGGTCGGCGGTCGTGGTAATTTGCCGACCCGACGCGGTTGTAAATCGATAAAGGTTTTTGGGCGATTTTTTCCTGGCGGCAACAGTTACTTTGGCCCATTCAGCCTTGAGTTTTTGGTTAAAAGTGTAAACTTTAAGGCCAGGATTAATGACGCCTTCCAATTCCTGGTCGATCGGTTGGGAGCCGTTTTGGCAGATAAGGCGTTCAACAAGGGGACCGATTTTGCCTAATTTCGGGCCGGAACCGTCGTCGTATAAAACCGGTTCGTGATAAGCAATCGATTTGCCCGCGCCCGACTTAGCCAGAATTATAGAGTTGGCGTTTTCAAAAGAAAAACGGTCCAGAATAATTAACGAGCCATTGTGCTGGTTAATGCCGTAAAGCACGCCCTGGTTTTGAGTTAATTCGGAAGAGGTAAAAGGAAAGGTGGTGGCCAAAGAGGTAGTGTCCATGTTCCGGGTAATCATCAGCCGGTCGTGGGCCTGAGGCAGGGTAGTTTTAAAGGCATTTTCCATTTGCAGGCTGGCGGTTTTGGTGACAATTAAGAGCGCACCAAGAGTGGACTGGACGCCTTGGGTGATTTTGTTCAACTCGTCAAGGGTGGGAGCAGAAACAGTGATATAAAGACCAAATTGGAAGAAATGTTCGGCGCCCTTGGCAAGCTGTTCTTCCAAGCTTTTGGCGTCTTCCAGCTTAACCTTAGTGGAAATTTGGGCGATCCGGCCCCGCTCCACATCAGATTGAACTTCGGCCTCCATTTCGCCGATTTTCCGGCGGAGATTATCCATAATATCTTTACCCTCGATCGGGTAAATATACATGGCAATGTCCAGAGAGTGTTCGTAATTAATTAACGGGGCTAACCAGTTGGCGTTGACAAACCTGGGGTAACCGGAAACAAACAAGGTCCGGAAATAAGTGTTACCGATTTTTAGGTGATTAAAGTCAACCTCCAGTGCGCCGGGGGCAACAATGTCTTTAACCGAGGTCATGCCGCGGGAAAATTGGTCTTGTTTGGTTTCCAGGGGTTCAGGCGGTTTTTTTGGTTTCATTAGCAGCCTCCTTTCCATCAGGCGCGGGCGGAATTGGGTCAACGGCGGCGGCAACCAAAGGGGTGTTATAACCGGCATTGGCAGGAAAATCAACTGAGCCGGCGTCGGGATTATAGGCCTGATAAAAAAGCTTGATTAATTCAGGGGTGGTGAGTTGGCGGGTTTTTAAACCTAGGCGGGAAAGCTGGGAAATAAGGTGGTCGCGTTTGGGGAAAAGGGAGGTTTTGGCTTTTTGGAGGATATGGTCAAGAGGAAAAGGGAGGCCGGCCGACCTTTTTTTGAAAGTGGAGCTGAGGGTGGAAGAGATGCCTAACTCCAGGCTGGAAAAAGGAATGACTAAATAAAACCTTTTGTCGAGAACCTCGTTTTCCTGGACGATTTTTTGAATATATTGGTAGTATTTGTCCAACTGGGATTTTAAGAGCGGATGTTTGACGGTTTGTTTTTGAGCGTTTAAGAGAGCGAGGTAAGAATTAATATCCTTTTTCTGGCTTTTGATCACAATTTGGACAGAATAAGTCAAAGAGTTTAACAGGGCGGCATAAGAATAAATAGTGGCGTCCTGTTCGCCCTCAGAGAGAAGGGAAAAGTTAACGGCGTTGGTTTGAAGAATCAGACAGCAGGAGCCGTCTTTTAAAATCACCAGATTGTCGCGGATATCTTCAATATCCAGATGGCTTTGGCTGCTGGCGATAGGGGCAGAGTTAATCATAGGGCTTGAATTTTTAAAGGCGGAATAATTTCGCTTTTTGCCTCAAGTTTGATTATAGCGAATTTTTGATCAGCTTGTTCGGCCTGAATTTGATAAATGCCGTCGGACAAAGGAGTGGCGATAAAAAACTGGCCGAGCTTGTTAGACCTTAAGGCGCGGACCGGGAGGCCTTGTTTATCGCGGATTTCCAGGATTACGCCGGGGAGAATTTTGCCGGCTTTATCCAGAGTAATGCCGGCAATCAAGTTGGGTTTTTCCGGAGAGTGGGGCATAACGACGCCGGAGGCAAAGGTGGGGGCTACGGTTTGGGCTTTAGGCTTGGCTGGCAGGGGCGGGGTTTTTTTGGGCGGCTTGGGTTTAACAATCTTGACAATGAGTGTTGGTTTGGGTTTGACGGCGGGCCCGCCTTCGCTAGGCTTCGGCGAGGCGGGCATTACTGCCTGTTTAGGTTCGGGCGGGGATTGGAAAAGAGTGGCATGAGGCAGGAGACAGACTTGGGGGCTGAATAATTTGCGCACACGGACACCCCTAAGATTAGATTTATAAGGGTTGGTGGGTTGAGGATGGTCGGCCTGAACGGCCAAGGCGGGCTGTTTAATGCCCAGGGCGCCGAAGAGATTAAAGATATGGTCCAAGTATTTGTGTTCAGCCTGGTCAAAGGCGGTCGCCGGAGTGGCGGGCAGAGTATTTAAATATTCTTCCAGCTGGGCAGGATCGGCGGAGATTTTATTGGTTTCCGGCGGCAGGGGCGGGGTGGGAGAAAAGATGTCTATGGCCTTAACCTGAGATTTAAAAATAAACTGAGTCGGTAAGTAGACAGCCTTAAAAAAGTTAAGAATCCATTGGTCTAAGGGCCGGTCTTCAACCGGAACAAAGGCCAAAGCAAAACCAAGGAAGCCAAAGAGGGGGCCGAGGGTCCATTTAAAAAAGAAGTTGATTTTTGAGGCAAAAATCATCCAGGCGATGACTACGCCAAAGGCCAGTTCCAGGAATTGCTTTAAGGTCATGTCCCCAACCAGACGGAATTTGTAAGTAGTAATGGCTTGCGGGACAGGGTGCTGCTGCATAAAACCATTGTAGCGAGAGAAAATCGATAAAACAAGGAAAAGAGCCAATAAATAATTGCTATTGACAACGAATATACAATTGTGTATGTTTGTTATTAATGAAGTTTAAAGAGTTTCACCAAGCTTTATCTTTACCTGTTTTTACGACCATTCAGGCGCAAAAAATCTATTCCGGCGGGCCGGGAGCGTTGCTCATCCAGCTGTCCCGCTGGACAAAAAGAGGCGAACTGGTCAGGTTAAAGCAGGGGTTGTACCAATTCAGCGACCGCTTAGTCGACGAGTTTACTTTGGCGGGGCTTTTATATTTGCCGTCATATATCAGCCTGGAAACGGCCTTAAATAACCAAGGGATAATTCCAGACGTCAGCCTTAATGTTACCAGCGTGTCTCCGACCACAACTAAAATAATTAAGACAGCCCGGGGCAATTTTCTTTACAGTAAAATTCAACAGGCGCTCTTTTTTGGCTGGCAGACGGTTAAAGACACGAACGGTTTTCATTACCAAATTGCCTTGCCGGAAAAGGCGCTGTTAGACTGGATTTATTTAAGGAAGATTAAAGATTTTACCGATCAGCGGATTAGCTGGCCAGAGTTAAATATGCAAAAACTAAAAAAATTCAGCCAGGCCTATCCTGGTTGGGTAAAGGAGGTAGTCGATGAACAATTTAATTGCTAATTTTAACCAAGTGCTGAAGTTTGCCCGGGAATACGGCCTGCCGTTAGAAAAAAAGCGGGGAATTCTCCGGGAGTACCTGCAGGCCTTATTTTTGTCCCGGCTTTATCGTCAGTCCGCGGCCGCCAAGTTGATATTTACAGGCGGAACCAGCCTGAGGTTGTTACGCAATTTACCCCGTTTTTCCGAGGACTTGGATTTTGACAACTTAGGCTTGTCTAACCAGCAAATAAGGGACTTGGTTAACGAGGCGGCAAAAGCAATCAAGAAAGAAAATATTGATTTAGAGATAAAATCGACAATCAGAGGAAAGAAGACTTATTTTGAACTGAAATTTCCACGCCTGTTGTTTGATTTGAAAATTACCACCAATCCCAAAGAAAAATTGATGATTAAAGTCGACTATGCTGATTTTTGGAGGGGGCAAAAACCGGAAGCAGTTTTATTTAACCGCTATGGTTTTTTGGAAATGATCCCTGTTTTGCCGTTAAACCAAGCGGTGGTAGAGAAATTGACTGCTTTCGTATCAAGAAAACAAACTCAAGGCCGGGATATTTATGACGTGGTTTGGCTGTTTTCCCAGGGGGCAAAGATAGACGCAAAATTTCTAGAAAAAAATAAAATGAAAGATTTAGTTAAAAAAGCAACCACAAAATGGCAAAAAGAGGGAAACAAAAAGATTTTTAGCCGGCGGTTAGCCCCGTTTTTGTTTGACGCCGGGGAGGCCAGGAAATTGGAACTGTTCGGCGAGGTGTTAAAAAAACTATAGCCCTTTTCTTGTCTTTTCCTGCAAAAACACTATAAAAACAAAACTTGACTTTATAAAAAATCGGGTTAAAATGAAAGATATGATTAAAAGAACTCTTTTTGATCAATTATTAAAGCACCTTAAAACCAAAGAAATGTTTTTACTGGCCGGGCCGCGGCAGGCGGGTAAAACCTATTTATTAACGCAACTAAAAGACCATTTGATTAAACAGGGCAAGGCCGTGGCTTGGTTTAATCTGGACATTGAAACCGACCGTCAGTTTTTTGTTTCCCAATCGGCTCTGGTCGAACAAATAAAATTAACCTTAGGGAATAAGCCAGGCTTTGTGTTTATCGATGAAATCCAAAGGAAAGAAAACGCCGGCCTGTTTTTAAAAGGCCTTTATGATATGAATTTACCATATAAATTTATCATTTCCGGCTCCGGCAGCTTGGAGCTTAAAGAAAAAATCCACGAAACCTCGACAGGCAGAAAGTTTATTTTTGAGCTGAATACTTTATCTTTCATGGAGTTTGTCCACCACCGGACGAATTATTTGTATGAAGGCAAGCCGGAGCATTTTTTCCAAACAGACAAAATTACCGCCGAAAATTTATTAAACGAATACTTAAATTTCGGCGGCTATCCCCGGGTGGTTTTGGCCCAAACTTTGGCCGAGAAAACCTTGGTAATTAATGAAATTTGGCAAAGTTATTTGGAAAGGGACATCGCTTATTTAATCGGCCTAAAAAAAACCGAGGAGTTTATTCATTTGGTTAAAGTTTTAGCTTCCCAGATCGGGCAAATGATCAATGTTCACGAACTATCAGATACGCTTAATTTGGCTGTCCAGACAGTTAATCTTTACCTTTGGTATTTGGAAAAAACCTATATTTTACAAAGACTGGCGCCGTTTTCCCGAAACCTAAGAAAAGAGATTACCAAAATGCCCGTGGCTTACTTTTTTGATTTGGGTTTAAGAAATTTCAGCGCCAATGAATTTGGCGGTTTGGCAGAGACCGGCCGGAGAGGCTTTGTGTTTCAGAATTTAGTGCTTCGTCTAATTAAAGAGCAAATCGACAAAAGTTCTTCAGGAATTAATTTTTGGCGGACGCAGGATAAGGCCGAGGTGGATTTTGTGGTCAGCGCCGGCCAAAATCCCCTGCCGGTTGAGGTCAAATATAAACATTTGGTCAAACCGGAGATACCCCGATCGTTAAAAAGCTTTATCAAAAAATACCAACCTAAGGAAGCCCTGATGATTAATCTGGATTTGGAAACAGAAACAGTTTTTCAAAAAACTAAGGTTAGATTTTTGCCCTATTGGCGCCTATTGGCAAGTTTTAAACTTTTTGCTTGAAAACTTATCTCCTCCTTTTCTTGTCTTTTCTGCCAAAAAACACTATATTGAAGTTAGTATGGGAGACGCGTCACCAAACATTGAAAAAAGAGCTGCTCAATTAGGGAAGAAAATCGGAACAATTACTTCCTACAGTGAACAGGTGGAAAAAGAAACCGGCGAGAGAATACCAACAAGCGAGCCGGAAATTTTATTAAGGGCAAATCAGGGTCAAGACACAGAAAATAACAGCTTGTTTGGACAGGCCAACCGGGCAATCAGGACGCTGCGGGAACTGGCGGAAAAAGGGATTGCTTTGACCGACGGTGAACTGCGGCCGGTGCTGGACCACATTGAGCAAAAATTTCCCGGCCGAAACAGGGAAACAGCCAAAGAATTAAAAGATTATGTTGTAAAAATGGTTTTTGCGGTCCAGGAAAAAATCCCTAACGCCTCGCAATTATTCCAGGAGTTAGAAGATTCCACCAAAGCAGAAGCAATAAGAAAAAATGATAAATATGCTGATTTAGTGGCGGTTTACGAATATGTGAGCCTTTTCGGAGAGAAAACCGGAAATTTTAGCTGGAAAACAATGTTAGCATACGCACAGGCGCTTCAGGCCGCGCAAAAAGACGGAAAAATTGATAAAAAAATTCTGCAAAATCTAGTTGACCAATCAACGCTTAATAATCAGGGAAAGAAAAACATGTATGACAGGCTCTTGGAAAGAGAAGGACATTCGGCCGGGGAAAAGTGGAAAAGTAAAGAACAGAAGGAAAAAGCCTTTGACAAACTTTTGGATTTGCGTCAGCCGGAAACAGCTGTTGACGTGCAGAGGTTTTTGAAACTAAGGCTTTATGATGCTGTGGCGATGCGGTTAGGGGCAATGCGCGGGCCATACACGGCAAAACTAGAGAAGAGAGTGGGAGTGGGCGGTGAAGAACTGCAAAAAATGGAGATTGTGCCGAAAAAGGGGTTGAAATTTCCTAAATATAACTGTACTTTAGTGCCGGATGTTGTTGACGAAAAAACCGCCATTGGTAAGTTTTTAGACGAAATGGGCGAGGGGGCATTTTGGCGTGGGAAAGCAGGGCTTGACGCTCTTTATTGGTGGTTTACGGCAGGTCAACAGATGAGCGCGTCTGCAGACTTGCCAGAAACAGACAGAGATTTATTTAGAAAAACAAGAGATAGTGTTAGCATGAATTTAAGAAAATACGCTGGGTGGGTGGCTAATTATAATATGGGTGAAGACAAGCAGTTTAATGAAGCCCAGATGGTTTTATATCAGTTATATCCGGATTTAAGTTTT
>Ga0210028_1000955_pt1 | contig 24699 bp, 19 predicted proteins | sample CryGeymeta201513_FD_185468 | JGI IMG/M metagenome (GOLD analysis project Ga0210028, IMG submission 185468) | Groundwater microbial communities from Crystal Geyser aquifers in Utah, USA - Crystal Geyser metaG 2015-13 (SPAdes) (version 2) | ecosystem: Environmental > Aquatic > Deep subsurface >...
GAATACACCGAAGTGGAAGTTCGCAGAACTTCACCCGGGGGCGTGTGGTGAGCACCCAACACACTGCTGTGCACGCAGAGGCGTCGAACTTGTGCAATCGCTTTGGTGTATTCCTAACCTTCGCGAGTATATGCGCAACGGAGAAGATGGTGACGACGGCGGCGCTGCAAGGGCTGACCGACTATCCGCGGGCCGACCTGGCGACAGCAGAGCGCGACCTGGTGTTCAGCGAGTTCCACGACATCCTGCCGGGGTCGTCGATTCAGCCTGTCGAAGACATGTCGCTGCGGGGGATGGACCACGGCTTGGAGATTCTGTCGCGGGTCAAGGCGCGCGCGTTCTTCGCGTTGGCCTCGGGGCAGCCGAAGGCGAGGGAGGGCGAGATCCCGGTGCTGGTCTACAACCCGCATCCGTTCAAGGTGAAGGCGGTCGTCGAGTGCGAGTTCCAGCTTCCTGACCAGAACCACAGCGGCACGTTCGTCAACTTCGCCGCGCACCAGAACGGGAAGCCGCTGCCTTCGCAAGTGGAGAAGGAACTGAGCAACATCGCGTTGGACTGGCGGAAGCGGCTGGCCTTCACGGCGGAGCTACAGCCCTCACAGATGAACCGATTCGACTGCCTGCCGGAGGTGCTCCCGGCCAAGCCGAAGCCGCAACTGAAGGCGGTGAACGGGAGGCTCCGACTTCTGCAACGCCGAGCTGCGCCTGCGCCTGATGCGCTCGCCCGCCTACTCAGCCCATCCCGTCGGTGCCAACGAGATCCTGCCGCCCGACCGGTACTCCCCGCGTATCGATCAGGGCGAACGGCTGTTCCGGTTCTGGCTCAACGGCGGACCCGCTTCCGAGCGGCTGACGCTTGTGGACCGCGAAGCGTTGGTCAAGAACGAGAAGCCCATGGCGCTGTCTTTCTACCCCTCAGGCGAGGGCGCGCGACCCGCGCCAGGAGTGCCCCTCAGCGACAAGACCGTTCAACTCAGCGCCCTCAAGCAAGCCGCCGACGGCGACGGGTACGTCGTCCGGCTGTTCAACCCGACGGCGAGCAAACGCACGACGACGGTCGCCGTGCCATCGCTGGGGGTGAAGCAGAAGCAGACGTTGGGCGCTTACGAGATTCGGTCGCTGCGCCTCGACCCGAGCCAGAAGACGCTCTGCGAAGGGGATCTGCTGGAGCGGCCGGCGTAGTGCGGCACGCGGTCGCTACGGACCGCGTTTCCCCACCGCCATCAAGTGCGAGTGCGTCCTCAGGAACATGACGCCGTTGGCGACTGCGGGGGTGGCGAAGCTGGGCTCGCCGAGGTCGAACTCCGCGAGCTGCTTGAACTCCTTGGCGGCCGCAAGCACCACCATCTTTCCCTGGCGCGACACGCAGTAGAGCCGCTCTCCCACGCGGACGGGAGAACCGTAGAAGGTGCCTTCGACGCGCTCTCGCCAGTGGTCTTCTCCGGTCGCCGCGTCGAGGCAGGAGACAACGCCGGAGTCGCCCCAGAGGACTAGGAGTCCTTGGTGCGCGATCGGCGTGGGCACGTACGGTAGGCCGCCCTTGACCTCGTAGGCCTCTTCGCCCGGCGTCCCCTTGGCGAGGTCGCCGGGGCGAACTGCGATGAGCCGCTTGCCGGCGCCGCCCGAGCCGCAACCGGCGAGGATTAGGTCTCCGGCGACCACGGGAGAGAAGACCACCCGTTCGCTGTCCGTCAGCGCCACTTGCCAGTTCACCTTGCCGGTGGCGGGATCCAGGCTGCTGATTCCCTCCGCGGAGGAGGCGACGATCAACTGCGCGGGACTACCGGCGGGCTGGTAGAGGCAGGGCGTCGAGTAGGCCGCTCGGTCCGTGCGACGGTCCACCTGCCACCGGAGCGCACCAGTCGCCGCGGCCAACGCCACCAGCGAACTGGCGCCGCCTTTCTCCTGGTCATCGGGCACGATCACCAAACCCTCGAAGACGATGGGCGACCCGCCGTAGCCGTGCATGAACTTGAAGGGTCCCAGGTCGCGGCGCCACTTCTCCTCGCCCGTTGCTTGGTCCAGCGCCAGCACCAGGTACTCCTGCGGCGTGACCCAGGTCGTGTAGAGCCGCTCTTGGTCAAGGGCCGGCGTCGCGGACGCGAGAGCGCAGTCCTTGTGCTTCTTGTAGGTCGCCGACGGGTAGGTCTTCTCCCAGGCGAGTTCCCCGGTCGTCGCGCTGTGGCAGCGGATGGTCCGGGTCCCGTCTGCCTCATTGGCGCTGGTCACGAACACCCGCTCGCCGTGGACCACCGGCGACGAGTACCCGACTCCCGGCAGCTCGACGCGCCACAGGCATTCTTCAAGCCTCCACGAAAGGGGGACGGTGGTGGCGTCAGACTGGCCGGCGCCGTTGGGCCCGCGGAACCGCGGCCATTCCTGGGCGGCGGCAGTCAGCGACCACAGGGCGGTCAGGAGGAAGGCAAGGTGGCAGAAACGGCCGGACGAACGAGTCATAAGCAGAGCTCCGTGAGCAGAGATTCCAAGCGGGGACCCACACAGGGTCCTGGACCGAAGTGTACTCCAGGGCGTGCAGCTTGGCTGAGCGCGTCCAGCAGCATGCGCACAATCCGGGCGGTGACGCCCCAGAGGAGATGCCCTTCGTATTCCCGGTAACAGTACACTTCAAGCTCTGAGCCGTCGGTTGGCGACGGCCGCCGCCGCCCCTCGAGGTTCGCCGGGTCTGTCAGCCAGCGCAGCGGAACGCCGAACACGCAGGTGCATTCGCGTGGGTTGACGGCGAAGTCGTATGGGTGGGGGATCACGCCGACCACCGGCGTGACGCGCCAGCGAGAGAGGGTCAGCAGCTCATCCAACTGACCGACGACGGCAACGTCCGCGCGTTGCAGCCCGATCTCCTCCTCGGCCTCGCGCAACGCCGTCTCGACGGTCGAAGAGTCTCCCGGGTCGCGGCCGCCTCCGGGAAACGCCACCTGCCCCTTGTGCTCCTCGACCTCATGCGTGCGCTCAGTGAAGAGCAAGTGCCACTGGCCGTCGTGCTCGTAGAACGGGACCAGCACAGCGGCGGGGCGCACCTGCCATTCGGTCAAGAGTGTCGCCTGCCGCGACGTTAGGGCTGTACGCAGGTTGTCGACGAGGCCCCCCTCTGTCCCCTCCACTCGGTTCGGCGCAATGCGACCTGCACGAATCTCCTGAACTCCCCCGCCTTGCCGGTTCTGCATCGCCTACCGCCGTCGCTCCCGCAACACGGCCTGCGCGTGCCAGGCATACAGACCATGCAGATCGTGAGCGTATTGGGTGAGAATCTCCTTGCCCAGCCCGTGGTAGTCGCCGCATCGGTACAGCGCCCGGGCGAGGACCAGTTCGCGCAGGGCCGTATTGCGCGTCGCCGTATCGTTCGGGTCCTTCGTGGCCGTCTCGAGCGCCTGCTCGATGGTGGCGATCGCGTGACCGGTCATGCCCGGCTTGGCGAGCAACTCGGCCAACGGCCTCGCGCCGGCCGGGTCGCCCAGCGTCTCCAGTGCCAGGGCGACTGCACGGCAGTGGGAGAACTCAGACGCGGGTGTCAGCTCGGCGAGCTTCTCCAGTATGGGCGGGATGGCCCGGCTGTCGTGGGTGCGCCCCAAGGCAACGAGGTAGCTGTCGAGACGGCTCTGCGCGGTGCCAAACTGCCCCATGCCGGTGAAGTTCCAGCCGTCGTCCCACTTCAGCGACCGAGCCGCGGCGATCAGCGACGTGAGACCCGTTGAGTCACCCAGCATCCCGAGCACATGGGCATAGACGACTTTGGCGTCCTCCGTCTCTGCACAAACGTACGCTTCCTTCAGCAGCGACACCGCTCTGCACGGCTGCGTCAGGAGCACCGCCAACCCGGGTGCCGACTGGGCCTCCGGAGAGTTCTCCTTGCGCGTGTAGGACGGGGTCCACTTGGTTTTCGCCAGGCTCTTGACGGCTTCGGCAAGCTGCTCCTCTGGCAGTGGGTACGAGTCGCGGTCGGTCAAGACGCTTCCCGGCAGACAGCCGACGTCGACCAAGTGTCGCTGCACCGCTTTGAGGTCCACCTTCCGCGTCGCCCCGCCAAGCTTCGCGGCCTCGGCCGCGGCCACGCCGGCGGCATAGCCCTCATTCTGGAAGTCCGACTGCATGCGCATCGGCGGTAGGGCATCGCGCTGGGCGCTGGTGGCCAGCCCGGTCACCAAGATCCCGTCGAGCCCTTTGGGCAACAGGCAGCGGTACGGCGCGTATCCGATGGCGGGGCCCTGCGCGTTGAGCAGGAAGAAGTCGTCGACGGTGAAGCCGTGCGTATCGAAGCCGCCCTTCACCTGATAGATCGTGTCGGGATAGGTGCGGTGGTTCACCAAGTCCAATGGCGACACAGTGAAGTCGCCGATGATCCGTCGCCGCTCGCGAGTCAGGGGCAGCGGAACCAGATCGTAGCTGTTGGCGAACTTCTGCCGTGAGTAGACGAACGCCCGCCACACATCGACCATGTCCGTGTCGGCGACGAAGGTGTGGTCGGTGTTCGAGTAGCTCTGTCCCGGCGTGCGCGGCGACAGCCCGGCGCCCTGCAGGGCAACGTGGAACGCGCCGGCATAGACGTAGCCGGCGCCGGCCACGATGGCGAGGTCGCCACTACCCGTAGCGTCGATGGTCGTCTTCGCCAGCACCACCCCGCGGCCGGCCGGCGTGGCCACGACGATGCCCTTCACTTTGCCCTTCTCGACAAGGGCCCCGCAGGCCAGCGCGCCTGTCCACACCTCAACACCGTCTCTGCGGTTGGTGCGCCGCCAGGTCTCGGCCTTGCCGATCACGTGGACGGCGGCGCCCAGCGCCTCGACTTCCTTGTCGTGCTCGGCCGTGTAGCCGCCCCGGTAGCCGGCGCAGTAGTTGCCGATGAGCCCCAGTGTGCCGACGCCGCCGAGGTCGTGCAAGTACTCCAGCACCAGCGTCCGGGCACCGTGCCGGGCCGCGCCGATCCCCGCGGGCGCGCCGCTGGTTCCGCCGCCGGCCACGACCACGTCGTACTCACCCAACACGGGCAGGGACCGCGCCTGCTGCGGGATCGTGGGAAGCCCCCTATCGGTTGGGCGCACACCCACCAGCACCTCGCGGACGCTGCCGGTCGTCGCCGCCGGTCGGACCGCACCGGCCAGCCGCACGCCGGTTGGCCTTGCCAGCGTCTTCGCCCCCTCCGCCGCGCGTCGGCCCAAACGCGCCCCGACCTCCATCAGCTCCAGCGGGCGAAGCAGCTTGGCAGCCGCGTCTCGCGACAGATCCGCGCAGCCGCCCAACACATACGTTTTTGACGCGCGCGCCGGCCGGAAGACATCCAGGCTCACGGTGGCGGCACCGGGCCAATCGCCACTCTCTCGGGCACGTCCTTCCAGGGGATCAGGCGGAACCTGGAACAGGAACTCCGACGCATCGACCTGGGCCGGGTCGAACGTCTCGTCGCGGGCCAGTTGCTCGGCTTGGGCGAACGACCGGTAGGAGCCGTCCTTCATCGGGATTGTCAGGGCGTACTCGAAGGCGCGGTACGCCTTGATACCGTCACCCACGCGAAGCGACAACTCGCGGCCTTGAACGTCGTTGCCGACTCGCGGTTCCGCCGGGGCACCCGGTTCGAGCACCACGGCACGCCGGAACGTGTGCGGTCCCGAGCGGTACGGCTGGAATGTCGCGCCGGCCAGCCGTGCCACCGTTGCCCGTTCGGTCGCATCGAGGATGATCTTGGCGCGGACCGCCTGGCGCCCATTGCGGTTCGCCATCACGATGCCGGCTGTCTGCCCGGAGGCATCGGTCAGCACGTCGGTTGGATAGCAGCCAAACAGGTAGGGCACGCCCGCCTCGACCAGCACTTCGTCCAAGGCGCGTTTCACGTGCATGGGTGTTGGCATCCAGACCCGCCGGAGATCGGTCGGCGAGGGCTCTGCGCTCTCAAGGAGGATCTCACCCAACAGGAACCGCTCAGCGTCAGGCGCCTTGCGCACTTGGAGTCGGACGTATCGAGCGCGCTCCACCAGGGGCGTCGCCAACTCGAGGGGCGCAAACTCCTCGGGGTCTGGGTTGGTGTTCTCAAGCCGTCTGGTCTCGCACCACTGAACCTTGTCACTGCTGACGGAAATGGTCAGCCCTGCGAAGGCATAGACGCCGCTCTTCTGGTACCCCTCCACCACCAAGCGCTTGAGCGACTGCTCCTTGCCCAGGTCCAGTGTGAGCGCCACGTCCTCCGTGTATTGCACGCTCTGGGAGGCGGCGTGCCCCCACTGGCCGTCGCAGAGGAGCGAAGGGGGCTTCGTGTCGGGGTGCGCGGCAGACGAGGGGCGGTCCGCCTCGTAGGTGAACGGCAACACCGGCCCCGAAGACGGTGGCTCCCCGAAGACCTTCTTCGCCAAAGCCGAGACGGGCTTCTCGCCAGGCTCCAACCACAACCGATACGTGCCGCAGACATCCTCCCCCAGGTACGGCCGCGGCGCGGCGAGGAACACCTTCGCACCGCCCTGCGCCGCCGCCGCGGCCGCTGCAACGGCGCCCGTGCTGCCGCCAACCACAACCACGTCCACGTCGTAGGCGACGGGGATCTGGCGGGCGTGCTCAGTAACGAAGCTCGGCTGCGCCACCACGCCGCCGAGGCAGCAGATCGACAGAACCAGCGCCATGCGAGTGGCCTCGCAGACGCTCCGCTCACTCGGGTGTCGTCTGTCGAGCACTTCGGTCGGACCTCCCAGCGAATTCAGAGCGCCCAGCCTGCGCGATACTCGCGCTCGACGTGCTGGTTCAGCGCGGGCAAGTTGGTCACGCACAGGTTGGGACCGTCCCACTCGACTTTGTTGCCGACGCCTGCTTTGATCGCCAGGTTTCCCAGGAGCACCAGTTCCGTCAGCGGGCCCGCGTGGTCGAAGTTGGAGGCGGCAGGGCGCCCGCCTTTTGCAGCCGTCACCCACTCCTTGAAGTGGTCGCTCTCGCAGCGAGGGATTGTCGGCTCGGGCCGCTTGAGTTCGCCGTCGAACTTCCCGATGGGCCGTGGCTCGCCATCGGCCCAGAACTTGCCTTTGTCGGTGACGATGAGCGTGCCGTTGTCGGGCGGCTCTTTGCCCTCGGGCCACTCGCCGAGGTCCCGCGGGGGGTACTTCCCGCCGTCGTACCAGAACATCTTGCAGGGCGGCATGTCGCCGCGGGCGGGGAGGTCCCACTGAATCTTGGAGGCGCTGGGGAACATCTCCTCGGTGTTGTCTCCCGTGTCCTCGATCAGCGTGACGGCCGTAGCGTGCTTCACCTTCAGGGCAGTGAACATCCCGCTCCAGGAGTGGCAGCCAATGTCGCCCAGGGCGCCGGTGCCGAAATCCCACCAGCCGCGCCAGACGAAGGGCTGATAGACGCGCTGCCCTTTGAACTTGCCTTCTTTGTAGGCGTCGAGGTACGGCCGCTCTCGGGCGGGGCCGAGCCAGATGTCCCAGTGCAGGTCCGAGGGGATCGGGTCTGCCCCCGGCGGCCGCGTGCCGCCCTGGGGCCACCAGAACCGCGCCGCAATGCCGGGACGATCGGTCCAGGTGTGTACTTCCTGCACGTTCCCAAGCTGCCCGGACCACAGGTACTCGCACAGGAGCCGCCAGCCGTCACCGGCGCGCCCCTGGTTGCCGAGCTGCGTGGCGACGTTGTGCAGGCGCGCCGCGCCGGCGAGCCGGCGCGCTTCGTAGAGGTCGTGCGTGAGCGGCTTCTCGCAGTACACGTGCTTGCCGCGCTTGATCGCCCGCATGGAGGCCATGGCGTGGTGGTTGTCGGGGGTGGCGACGACCACGGCATCGATCTGGTCGCCCATCTTATCCATCAGCTCGCGGTAGTCAAAGAAGGTCTTCGGCAGCGGGCGATTGATCTCGTGCTCGCGGTACGTCTTGTCGATACTGCCCAGGCAGCCCTGCAGCCTGCCGTCCGTCACATCACAGATGGCTACCAGGTTCTCGTCCAAGGCGGGGCCGACGTGGGCGCCGCCTCTGCCGCCGATGCCGATGCAGGCGATATTGAGCTTCTCATTCGGAGAGCCGCCCGCCGGCTTCTCCGCCCGGGCGAAGCCGGCGGGCCACAGCGAACCAGCGGCGGCCGCCCCGGTGAGTACGGCACCGTGCCTGAGGAAATCGCGACGGGTGGGTTGCTCGTTCATGGTGTCTCTCCTGTTCTGTGGGGGTGTGCTTGCCGGGGCCATGTCGGTGTCGAGCCGTTCGGGGCGGGCCAAGTCGGACACGTCAGACAGGCCTGAGAGGCGCCCAGGACCTCGCGCTCGCGCAGAGGTTTCTCAGTTCACCGGCGTGATCTTGATGTTCCGGTATGCCACCGAGCCGTGGTTTCCCTGGAACATGAGCGGGCCGGTGGCGTGCTCCTGGCCGGTGACTCCGCCGCCGGTGGACTTCTGCACCTCGATGTTCTCGTGGATCACTTGGCCGTTGAGCGTGACCTTGACGAACGTGGCGTTGGCGGTCTTCTTCCCCTCGGCACCGAACTTCGGGGCGCGGAAGTCGATGACGAATTTCTGCCACTCGCCAGCCGGCTTCGACGCGTTGACCAGCGCCGTGGCAGCGCTGTAGATGCTGCCCATGTCGCCCTGGCCGATCTCCTTCTTACCGTAGCTGTCCAGCACCTGGACTTCATATTCGCCCATGAGGTAGACGCCGGAGTTGGATTCCTGGGGCACCATGACCTCGACTTCGAGGAGGCAGTCGCCGAAGGTCGCTTCGGTGTAGATGTCTGTGCCGTGCCCCTTGGCGTTGATCAGCTCAGCGCCGCCGGCCTCGACCTGCAGCTCCTTCGGATCGCCCGCGTTCAGTGCCGCTTTGCCGACGACCCACTCGTTCTTGTCCGGTTCCCGAGTCTTCCACCCGGTGAGGTCCTTGCCGTTGAACGGTTCGACGGTCTTCGCCTTCTGTGCCTGGGCCATTCCGGGCAGAAGCAGCCCGACCGCCATCCAGACTGTTAGACAGGTACTCCACATGCGCATGACGTGCTCCTTGATTCTGAGGGGTGAGTTGTGCGTCGCTTCGACGGCGCCGCGATTCTGACATTCAACGCGCCCGGTCGGTTTCCTTGTGGCGACGAAGGAAACCGGTGCCCCGCCGGGGGGCCTCGACCGGGTGGGCGCGTGCTGACTACGGCTCTGGATCTCCACCCTTGTCCTCTGTGCCGGCCGGCGAGGCGGTCTCCACCACAGTAACCGGCCCCAGCGGGCGCCCGTTGCGTAGCTGGAGGTAGTCGGCTGCGATGTCCAGGCACTCCTGCAGGTAGGGGTCGGCGGCGACGCTCGAGGCGTTCCCCTTGTCCCTTGCGCCGGTTGCCTTTGTTTCCGACTGCTTGAAGGCAATCTTGCCGCGCCGGTCCTGATGGGCTCGCTGGTCCTCGATTTCCTTGACGATCTTCTGGAACGCCTCGCTTTGCTTCACGCGCGCCTCACTGGCAGCTTGCAGGCGGTCCAGGTACAGCGCGACTTGGTCGAGGTGCGGGTGCGAGGTTGGCTCCACCCTGGTCGGCGGGAGCGCGTAGTCCAGCGACTTCTCCCCGATGTCCGACACGTCCGCCATGCCGGGAAGGTCGAGGTCGGGCGACACGCCCTGGAACTGAGTGGTGCTGCCATTCACCCGGAAGAACTGGCTGATGGTGACCACCATCGCTCCCCCACCAACCGCGTCGCGGAGGGGGGAGTGCTTCTGCACTGTGCCCTTGCCGAAGGTGTGGGAATCGCCGACGACGAGCGCCCGTCCGTAATCCTGGAAAACAGCGGCCACGATCTCGCTGGCGCTGGCCGACAGCCGGTTGACGAGCACCACCAGCGGGCCCGCGTAGGCCGTCTCCCCATCCGTATCGGCGGGGAATTGGGTGTCGGTTCTCGACCGCACCTGGACAACGGGGCCGGAATCGAAGAACAGCCCGGCCGTCGAGACTGCCTCGTCCAACAGCCCGCCGCCGTTGTTCCGGAGATCCAGGATGAGCGACTGGGCCCCCTGGTCGACCAGCTCTGCGATTCGCCGCTTGACATCGGCGGCGGCGCCCTGTGTGCCTCCCTCATTCTGACCGGGACCGTTAGGGGCGCCATAGAAGCTCGGCAGCCGGACGACGCCGAGTTTCAGGTGTAACGCCTCGCCTGTCGGCTGCTTCACTTGCACCGCGTAAGCGCGCCCTGTCGCGGCCTGATCCTTGAGTTTGACGTCGTCGCGGATCACTGGCGCCTGACGGAGCACGATCTTCGAGCCCAGCCGCCGTCGAACCGTCAGCCGCACCTCCGTCCCGAGGGGCCCAGTGATGAGGTCGACCACGCGGCCGAGGGGCAACTCAGTGACATCCACCGGCTCGCCGTTGCCCTCCGCCACTGCCAAGATGGCGTCTCCTGCTTGCAGCAAGCCGCTCTTCTCAGCAGGTCCCCCGGGCACCAGGTCCATGATGGTGGTAAGCCCGTAGGGCTGGCCGATGCGGATGCCGACCCCCACGAGATGCAACCGCGTGGTCGCCATGAACTGGCGGAGATCCGCTTGGGTCTGGTACTGGCAGTGCGGGTCGAGGCTCAGGGCAAACGCGCGCAGGAAGGTTGTGCAGAGGTCTTCCTGGCTGCGGTCCTCGACCTCGCGGCGCCGCCGGCTGTAGTAGTCGTGCAGGCGCTTCCTGATCTCCTCGTCGCGGGGGAGGGTGCCCGTCAGGTTGAGCTTCTGGAGCTTGAGCTCCGTGCGCCAGCGCTCGTCCAGCGCAGTCTCGGTGTCCAGGTACTGACGCTCGGCAGGGAGGGTATACAGGTCTTCCGTCGCGAGGTCCTGCTTCTCGTCGATCAGCGAGTCAATAAACGGCTCCCTTGCTTCGACCCGCCGACGGTATGCCTTCTGCAGGTCCTGCAGGAAGCTCCAGTCGTCAGCCAGAACCAGATTATCCAGCTTGTCCCCGAAGGTCTGCTCGAGTTGCGTCACGTCGCTCTGGAGAAAGTACAGCTTCCCCGGGTCGAACAAGGCCAGCAGGCGGTCCAACGCCCGGTGACTGAGGGTGTCGTCGAAGCTGTGCCAGAGAAGGTGCTGTCGCACGAACTCCTGAGTTACCTGTTGGGCCTGCTCGCCATCGAGCGCGCGGGCACAGCCAGTCAGACAGCCCACACAGACGGCCAAGGCGAACAGAGTCAGGGGCCCGCGACAACGCGCTCCTGCTCGATCTGCTAATCTCATCACTCCACTCCACTCTCGATCTGTTGCCTATTCTACCCCCCGAGGCGGAACTCCCGCCTCTGCCTGGCGAGACGCTGAGGGCGGCCGGCCCGGTGCCTTGACGCTGCGGGCAACAGTCCGTACAATCGCGGCGTCCACCCAGCCGAGCCGCGACGGGTGAAGACGTAGCCCACCCAAACGCCGGGTGTTTGCGCGCCAAGCCAAGGGAATCCCTCCGCTTGGCGCGTCGGGCTACCTGCGAGGGAGCATGCCATGAAAGCCAAAGCCGCCGTTCTCAGGGAGTTCGGCAAGCCGCTCGAGATGCAGGAGTTTGAGGTCCAGCCGTTAGGCGCGGGCGAAGTGTTGGCCAAAGTAGTCGCCGCCGGCGTCTGCGGTTCGGACGTACACATCTGGAAAGGCGAAGACCCGCGGACACCGGTGCCGATCATCCTCGGGCATGAAGGCATCGGGGAAATCGCTGACTTGGGAAGCCAGAAGAGGGATGTGCTCGGTCGCGAACTGAAGCCCGGCGACCTGGTGATGTGGGAACGCGGGATCATGTGCGGCGAGTGCTACCAGTGTGTCATCGCCAAGCAGCCCGCGCTGTGCAGCGCCCGGAAGACGTATGGCATCTCCGTCTCCTGCGCGGAGCCGCCGTACCTGAACGGGCACTATGCCCAGTACATTCACCTGCGCGCCCGCTGCCACTTTCTCAAGATCGACCCCGAGATCGACCCGAAGGTACTGGTGCCCGCGTCGTGCTCCGGCGCGACGGCGACCCACGCCGTGGAGCAGGCGGACGTGAAGCCCGGCGACAACGTGCTGGTCATCGGGCCGGGCCCGGTGGGGCTGTACGTCCTGGCGAGTTGCCTGAACCGTGGGGCGGGCGCTGTGTACGTGGCGGGCGCTGCTCCCGACAAGCAGCGACTGGAGTTGTGCAAACAATTCGGCGCCGCCGGAACGCTCAACGTGAGTGAGTCCACCCCTGAAGAGCGCGCCGAGCAGATCGCCGAGTGGACCCACAGGCTGGGGTTCAACGTCGGGATCGACTGCACCGGCATCACCGCCTCAGTCGGCGAGTTCCTCCAGTACGTGGCGCCCTATGGCGCCTACCTGATCCCCGGCATCGCCACGCCGGTCGGGCAACTCCCGGTTTCGTTGTACGAACACCTCGCCCGGAAGAACGTCCGGCTGCAGGGCGTCTGGGTCAGCGACACCTCGCACCTATACCAGGCGATCCGGCTGGTGCTCAGCGGCCGCTTCCCGTTCGAAACCATCGTCACCCACTCCTACCCGCTGGAGGCGGCAAATCAGGCGCTTGACGATATGGCGACGCGCAAGGCGATGAAGGCCGTCTTGGAGCCGTGGGAATGACGGGTCGCAGTGGGGGCACCCGAGAGGCCGTCTCCGCGGCACCACTTCCTTGACCGAAGGCCGGCCAGTGGCTAAAATGCAAGGTCCGCTCACCAATTGGCGAGAACGGGAACCAATCGGTCCCGTTAAACGCTACCCACCCATAGTGGGAGCCAGCAACCATTTCTGCCGCGAACCCATGAGGCACGCTCGACTGTCTTCTCCTCCTCGGCACCCGCCCTGAGGCAGGAAACTTTCGCCCGGACGAAGGGTCCAATGCTTCTCGCTTCGGCGCCTGTACGAGAGGCGCGGGCACGTCCGTTGGCGTAGTGGGCAATGCAGATGCTCGTGGATGCTGCGGCCCGCTCGCCCCTCCCGTCTGCTTGGGCTCTGTGCGACGCATGGTTGTCCTCGCCTGCCTGAGCTGAGTGCCGCGCGGCGAGATCCGAACACATCCTCTATCAGGAGGTACAGCGCGTGATACAAGTACAGGGGCTCACCAAATACTACCGCGACGTGGCCGCCATCGAGGACGTCACCTTCGACGTGAAGAAGGGAGAGATCCTTGGCTTTCTCGGCCCGAATGGTGCAGGCAAGTCCACCACCATGCGCATCATGACCGGGTTCATGGCTCCCACCTCGGGAACCGCCTCAGTGGCGGGGCACGACATCTTGGCAGAGTCACTGGAGGTGCGCCGCAACATCGGCTACCTGCCGGAAACGGTGCCCCTCTACATGGACATGGATGTCCGCTCCTACCTCGACTATTGCGCCCGGTTGCGCGGCGTGCCCAACACCAAGCGCAAGAAAGCCGTCAACACCGCCATCGAGAAAGCGCAGTGTGGCGAGGTCGCCGGCCAGATCATCCGAAAGTGCTCGAAAGGGTTCCGCCAGCGCGTTGGCATCGCGCAGGCGCTGGTGCACAACCCCCCGGTCCTTGTGCTCGACGAGCCCACCATCGGCCTGGACCCTCGCCAGATCAAGGAAACGCGCCGGCTGATCAGAGGACTATCTGGGGACCACACTGTCGTGCTGAGCACGCACATTCTCCCCGAAGTCAGCCAGACCTGCGAGCGCGTGGTCATCATCCATGAGGGGCGTATTGTTGCGGAGGACACGCCGGACGGACTAATCACTCGACTGCGGCAGTCTGAGCAGACGCAGATTGCAGTCAAGGACTTCCCGGCCGATGGCGAGTCACAGCTCTCCGGGCTCGACAACGTGCGCCGTGTGGAGCGCGTGGCGACTGCCGGCGCAGCCGACGGCAGCGCAGTGATCATCGAGTCCGACCTGGGGACCGACATCCGCACAGACCTCGCGGCCTTCGTGGTGACCAAGGGCTGGGGTCTGCTGGCGATGCAGCGCGTGTTCCTGACCCTGGAAGACATCTTCCTGGAACTGACCACTGAGGAAGAAGAGGGGGTTGCGCAGTAATGGGCAATATCGTCACGATTGCTCTCAAAGAGCTGAAGTCGTACTTCGTGTCTTGGATGGCGTACGTCGTCATGGGCGTGTACCTGGCGATTGCCGGGTTCATCTTCTTCGAGATCCTGATGGGCACCCAGCAGGATGTGCAGATCCAGTGGCTCTTCCACAACATGAGCGTCACGCTGCTGTTCGTCCTGCCCTTCATCACGGCGCGGCTGTTGGCGGAAGAGAAGAGCACCGGGACCCTGGAGATCCTGATGACCTCTCCGGTGACCGACACGCAGCTCGTGCTGGGGAAGTTCCTGGGCGCCTTCAGCTTGTTCAACGTGATGCTCGTCCTGTCGTGCTTGTTCCCGCTCATTCTCGGCTACTACCTGAAAGTGTTTGAGATGGCGGGACTCAAGGTTGTCGGTCTGCTGATCGGGCCGTTGGTGTCCCTTGGGCTTGGCGTCTGGTTCGACCTGACGGACAACGAACTGCCGGATTGGCTCAAGTGGCTGGTCGGCTTCCCCTGCTTCTTCGCCCAGTCGCTGATCATCTGCGTGTTCTTCTTCGGCAAGCTGATGCTCTGGCAGGCCGCGGCCTACGGGGTTGCCTCCGCGGCTATCGCCGTGCTGCTACTGGTCATGCTCGCCCTGCCGAAGGTCCACCGGAACGACACGATCCGCTTGTCGCTGGCGCCGCTGGGACTGCTGCTCTACAACCTCGCCGTTCCCTTGGTGATGAATCAGGGCTCCGGTGACATGGCTGCGCCAATCGCCGCCTACATCGGGCTGCTGTTGGTGGGGGCCTGTTTCCTCGCCATCGGCCTGCTTGCCTCGTCGCTGACGGACAACCAGTTTGTGGCGGGAGTGCTGGGATTCGGCGCCTTGTTGATGCTCTGGATCATCGGCTGGGCCAAAGACCGAATGACGGGTGTCTGGGCCGACGTGGTCAGCTTCGTCTCGGTGCTGGTCCACTTCCAGGACTTCCCTGACGGGGTGATCGATACGAAAGACGTGATCTACTTCGTGTCTTTCGTGATTCTCTGCTTGTTCTTCGCCGTGCGCGCGGTGGAGAGCAGGAAGTGGCGATAAGGCAGGTGACGCAACATGGCAAGAACTCGAAAGAAGAAACCTGAGACCTTCATGGAGGCCGCAGCCGGCCCCGCGGCGTTTGCCGGGGTCCTGATCGTGCTGCTTGGGTTTGCGGCGATGGCCGTCGCCCAGAAGCTTAACCTCTACGTCTACGCGATCTTCGCAGTGGGGCTGGTGCTGTTCGCCGCGGCGCTGGCGGCGAAGCCGACGGAAGCGCTGGCGTTCCTGAAGAGCCGTCAAGCGAAGCTGGGCGCCAATGCGACGGTGACGATGCTGCTCTTCCTGGGCATCATCGTGCTGGTGAACATTGTGTCGAACCGGCATCACACGCGGCTCGACCTGACGAAGAACAAGGTCCACACACTGTCGCCGCAGACGAAGAAGATCCTCAAGTCGCTGAAGACTGAACTCAAGGTCACGGCGTTCTACAGCAGCACCGGCGGCGGCGACTTCCAGCGCGTCCGGGACTTGTTGGAGGGATACCGGTTCGTCAACCCGGCGAAGGTCAAAGTGAAAGTGGTCGACCCCAACCTTCACCCCTCGCTGGCCAAGGCATACAACATCAGCAGCCTCTCGACAACGGTGTTCGAGTGCCCCAAGACCGAGAAGAAGGAGAACGTCTCCTCCGGCGATGAGCAAGACTTCACGTCGGCCATCCTCAAGGTCACGAAGGACCAGAAGAAGAAGTTCTACTTCCTCCAGGGACATGGTGAGCACAAGTGGGACGGCTACGACGAGGAAGGGCTGAGCAGCCTCAAAGCCGCCTTAGAAAAGCAGAACCACGAGTGCGCAGAACTCAACCTGATGACTCAACAGACCATCCCGGCGGACTGCACCGTCTTGGTCCTCTGCGGACCGAAACTGGCGCTGCACGAGCAGGAGACGGACACCCTCCGCGACTATCTGGAGGCCCACGGCCGGGCGATGCTCATGATCGACCCGCCAACGCGCAGCGACCCCGAAGCCGAAGAACTCTCCGGATTGCTCAGCCGTTGGGGCGTGACACCGGTGGGCAAGGTCGTCGTGGAACCGGTCAATAACCTCTTCAACGACCCCTCGGTGGTCACCGTAACCAAGTACGAGCAGCACGAGATCACCAAGCCGCTGGGCGGGTACTCGTACGCTTCGCTCTTCTTCCTTCCCGCGCACCTCAAGCTGGAGGAGACCACGCCGCCTCCGCCCGATCAGTACGGCGGCCCGCCGCCCCAGCCAACTACCGACTTCGAGGTGCACTCGCTGGCGAAGAGCAGCGCCGAAAGCTGGGAGGTCACCAACTACTCGCCGCAGGACTTCAAGCAGCGACCGTCGGACTCCAAAGGTCCTTTCGACCTCGCCGCCGTGGTGACCAGTGGCGCCCCCCAGCCGCCGCCCAACCCCTACGGCCCGCCGCCGCCGGAGGACAAGGACGGGGAGAAGACGCGTCTCGTCGTCGTCGCCGACTCCAACTGCGCCACAAACGCGCAGTTGTTCGGGCTCCGGCAGAACGCCAACTTCCTCATGAATGCCCTTAACTGGTTGGCAGAAGAGAGCGAGCTGATCGCCATCCAGCCGAAGGACCGAACGAAGAACACCATCACGTTGACCGGTTCGCAGGAAACGCTGGTCAAGCTGCTCTCCAGGTACCTGCTCCCGCTGACCTGCTTCCTGACCGGTCTGGTCGTCTGGTGGAAGCGGAGGTAGGCCACTATGAAGCAATGGCACTGGACAGTTGTCCTCTTGGTCGTCTTCGCCGGGCTTGGCTTCTACGTGCTGCGGTTCGAGCGCGGCGCCGTCCCGGAGGGCCCACTGGTCTTCAAGTTCGACCCCGAGCAATGCGAAAAGGTTGAGCTGCAGCCGGCGCAGGACGAGGCAGGCTCTGCTACCGCCGAGGAGAAGAAGCTGCCAGTCGTCCTGGCGAAGGCCGGCGCGGACTGGAAGATCCAGAAGCCCTTCCCGGCGCGTGCCGATCAGGACAAAGTCAAGGAGCTGCTGGATCGGATCAAAGACCTCGTCATCAAGGACCCGATCAGCAACGATGTCGAAGCCGGCGGGCTGGACTTGGACGAATACGGGCTGAAGAAGCCCCGGGCGTCCGTGACGGTTCACCTGAAAGGTAAGGCGCCGATGGCGCTTCTCTTCGGCAACAAGAGCATCGACAGCGCCAGTGTCTACACGATGAAGAAGGGCGATAAGGGCGTCTTTCTCATCGGGACGGCCCTCTACGACGACGCCAACAAAGCCGTGGACGACTTCCGCGACAAGGACGCTCTCAGCCTTGACAAGGACCTCCTCATGAAGGTCCGCCTGACTCGGGCAGACACGACGCTCGAGATCGGGAAGCGGAACGTCCACGAGAAAGAGAAGGACGAGACCACTGCGACTCCACCCGCCAAGCAGGAGGAACCGCCCAAGAAGGAATACGAGTACGACTGGTGGTTGACCAAGCCGGTGGAGGCCCGCGCCGACAAGTACGGCTGTGACGGCATCGTCACCAAGCTGGATGACTTGAAGGTCGACAAGTGGGTCGACAACGCCCCCAAAGACCTCGCCAAGTACGCACTCGACAAGCCGTGGCTGAGAGCGGACGTGTGGATCGGCGACGCGAAGCGGCCGCGCTCGCTGTTCATCGGCAGGAAGTCTGACGAGGACGCCGAGAAGCTCTACGCCATGAACAGCCTGGACAAGCCTGTCTTCCTGGTGAACAAGTCGATCTTGGACGATCTGCGGAAAGAAGCCAAAGACCTCCGCGACAAGAAAGTATTCGGCTTCGAGAAGGACAAGGTCGAGAAGTTCTCTGTTGTCCGCAAGCAGGGAGAAGTCCTCTGCCGTCGGACCGCTCGCGGTGACGACGAGCAGTGGCAGATGCTGAAGCCGCAGGAGGTTCAGGCGGACAAGAAGGAGATCGACAACATCCTGTGGGACCTCAGCGGGCTCAACGCCAACGAGTTCGTCGATGTTCCGCAGCCCGACAGCGCCTACGGTCTGGACAAGCCACCGTTTACGGTGAAGGTCTGGGCGGAAGGCGACAAGAAGGAACGCACGCTGCTCGTCGGGACCAAAGCCGGAACCACTGACAACATCTACGTGAAGATCGAAGGCGAGGAGACCGTCTACGAAGTCGGCAAGAGCCTCCAGGAGAACCTGGAGAAGATCGACACGAAGAAGCTCCGGGACCGCACCGTCCTGAAGTTCAAGCAAGACGCCCTGTCGGAGCTCGAACTGCAGTTTGGCAAGACCCACGTGGTTCTGGAGAGAAGCGGCACCGACTGGAAGATGACAAAGCCCAAACAAATGGACGCCGACGGCTCGACGGTCAGCAGCCTGCTGTGGAAGTTCGAGGACTTCCATGCCGACGAGTACGTTGGCCCGGCGCCAAAGGACCGCAAACGCTACGGCTTCGACAAGCCGCAGGCCGAGGTGACCTTCCACGTGCGAGGGAAGAGGCCTCAGACAATGCTCCTTGGCAAGACTGAGGCAGGCAAGCTATACGTCATGCTGAAGGGCGGCGACTCCGTCTTCCGTCACGCAGAGAGCTTGCTGGATGACGTCCGCAAGAACGAGCAGGATTTCAGGAAGCAGCCTGCGCCACCTGGCGGTATGCCCGGGGCACCGCCGTACTGACACGAACGCACACAGCGCTGATTGGAGGCACTGAATGAAGGGTTCTGATTTGGAGGGCTTGCTGGGAAAACTGCCCAGCAAGTACGCCATCGCCGTGGCGGTTGGGCAACGCGCGAAGCAGTTGGAGTTGGGCGCCCGGCCGTTGGTAGACCCCGGCAACCGGCCGCTACTCACGGTTGCCATCGACGAGATCCGGCAAGACAAGGTGAAGCTCGTGATCCTGGACGAGGAAGAAGTGGAAGACGCCGAAGTGTTCCTTTCGCCCAAGGCGTTCCTGACGCCACCGGCGGAGATCGCCGAGCCCGAATCGGAGCTGGAGGCGGAACTTGATCCCGACCCGGAACCGGAAACTGATCCCGAAGAGGAACCGGAGACCGATACCGACGACGAAGAGCCGGACGACGAGGAAAGCGACGAGTAGTACTCGCCCTCTCCCCCAGCGGGACGGCAACGGAGCTTCACAGGGAAGGCAGGGAGCAGGCGTCATAGACGCGACGCTTCCTGCCTTTCTGCGGTCTGGGGCCGGTCTGTTGCGGTGGCATCGCGGCCCCGGGAGTGGCTCCCTCTAATCGAGCCGCAGGACCAGCACATTGTCGATCCGCGCGACGCCGCTCTCTGTCTGGAATGAGAGCGCCCCTTGGTCGTAGGGTCTCACGCGGTCGGTGCACTCGCCCACCAGGCGCCCGTCTTCGTCCCAGCGCATCTTGGCGGTTCCGTTGGGGAGGGTCGTCACCTCGCAGGTTCGCTCGTGCCACTCCGCGTCGTTCCAGATTGCATTGGTGAGCATCAACTGCGTCGGGGTGTAGCGGCCGAACTCGAGAGAGGTCTTGAAGATCTCGGCGCCGTAGGAGGTGGTGCGGAACCAGTAGCCTCCCTGGATTGTGGACCGAACCGCGCACGTGAAGCTCGGTGACAAGCGACCCGGCTGGCGCCGGTTGCCGTCCTGATAGACGAAGGCGACGCGGTAGTTGCGCCACGGCTCGAGACCCTGAATGCCGACGACGGCCGGATCCGCCATGCTCGAACGCAGTTCCAGCCTTCCGTCGACGACCTGTGCCGCTCCGCGCTGGACGAGCCAGCCGTCATGGTTGCCGTCGTCGAAGTCGGCATACAGCAACACCGGGTTGCGGCAGTGTGGGTCCAGGTTCTCCGCGTGGCGGAACAACCCGACGGCCCGAGCATACTGCCGCAGGGCGAGGTAGAGGTGCGCCAACTGGTAGGCTGGCTCCCCGAACGTCGGATCGAGCCGCGTCGCCCAGAGGTAGTAAGCTTCCGCCCGCCTTGCGTCACCGGCTGCCCGGTGCATGTCCCCGAGAGAACTCGCCTTGCGCGAAAGCGCTCGCTGCTCGCGGCGTTGGTCTTCCGTGAGCTGCGGTTTGGGCTGCTCCGGTAACGCCTGCTCCTGCTTGGGCGGCTCTTGCTGCAACGCCAGCCCGAACGCGCGCTCCAGGTTCTGGTTTACCTCCGCGAGGTTCTTCGCGTGGCCCAGAGGGCGGTGGATCGGAATCTTCGCGACGGGCTTCGCCTGCGCGTCGTCCCGGTCAAGCAACAGGACCACCGGCAGCTCCTGAGGCGCCAAGCCGTACGCCGCCAGCGTCTCCTTGGCGGATTGGTCAGCCGCATCGGAGACCCAGTAGCTCACCTTGTCCTTCAGCGAGTACAGCTCCAAGGTTAACTGGGCGTCCAGCAGCGTGTCGTGCTCGTTGGTGGAGTTGTAGACGAACAGCACTGCGCGGCGCGGCGGCGGCTCCGCCCCCTCGACCGCGGCCGTCAGCAGGCAGTACAGGGCCGCACTGAGAACAAGGCTCATTCGTTCACTTCCATACATTGGCGCTGCGACGGCGTTAGAAGCGGCGCTTCACTCCTGGCGGCAGCCCGGTGGGCGCGGTTTCCGGCGCAGTCGCAGCCGGCGGCTCCTGGACTGTCGGCGCAGCGGGTGTTGCTGGCTCGGGTGGTTGGGTCGGCTGCGCTGTTGCCGTGGGCTGCGGAACAGCAGTCGGCCGGCGCAGGGCGACGGGGCGGCCAGCGCGTCGTTGGGGCCGGTCTGCGGAAGCAGCCGGCCGTTGCGGCGACGGCGAGGACCGAGGGGCTGGAGGTCCAACCTCGCGTGGACGCGCGACCGAGAGCGTCGTAGACTCTTCGGGGGCGACCTGCTGGTAGCGGATTCGAGGAATCTGCTCAGTGTGTTGCTGCGAAGGTTGCGACACCGCAGGACGGGGAGCGGCGGCCAGAGGAGCGGCCGGTTCGAGAGACGGGACCGGCCGCTGCACCGCAGCTTGCTCGGGGCCGGGTGCCCCGGGAACAGCGACCGGGCTCTTTGGCGGCTGAAGGAGAGACCAAACCACCAGTCCTGCCAGCGCCGCCGCTGCGCCGAACACCAGTCGATTGCCGGCCAGGGCTCTCTTCCATGAGCGAGGAGGGAGCGGGGCCGGCTCAGGCGCCCCGGCGTCGGCGGCAGGCGCATTCGCGTCAGCCGGAATCAGCGCGGCAAGCGCAGCCGCCAACTCAGCGACGTTCGGGTAGCGGCTCTGCGGAGCGACCCGAAGGGCCCGCGTCAACAGCTCATCCGTTCCTGCCGGCACTCCCGTTGCCCGGCGCCACAGTGGCTCGTGCTTTCCCGCCTCGATGGCCGCCCGGAGCGCTCCCGCGTCCTCACCCGGGTACGGCGCTTCTCCAGCAATCAGCCGATACAGGAGGGCCGCCAGGGAGAAGACGAGCGAGGCTTCGCTGACCGGTTCGCCGGCCAGCTCTTCCGGGGACTGCGTCTGAAGCTCGTCTGTCGCGCTACGCGTGGTGGCGTCGCCACTCTCTCTCAGATAGTGGCTGAAGCCGAGTTCCGCCCAAAGCGCGCCGCCGGCGGGTGTCACGCACACGTTCCGCGGGTCGGCGACTGACGGCCCCACTTGGTTCTCCTGCAGCACCTGCAGCGCAGCGGCGCACGTCCGCACCAGCAACAGCGCCTCCGTCGGCGGCAGTCGTCTGCCCTGACCAATAATCTCCGCCGCCGTCTCGCCGGTGGGCAGGGCAAAGAGCGCGTAGTGCTGGGCTCCTTCCTGCCCCCAGTGGAGCAGTGGCGCGAAGGCGGATGAGTTGGCTTCTTCAAGGGCCCGCAAGGCAAGGCGGAAGTTGAAGGTGAGTTCCTGCCGGGCGCCTTCGGTGAGGTGGCGCGGAAGGAACAGCTCCTTGCCGAGAAGTTCGCGGCCGGAGCCCGGCTCTCGGCAGGTGACGACCCGACCCAGCGGCTCTACTCGGAGTTGTTGGACAATCTCGTAGTGGCCAAGCAGCTCTTGGGTCATGTCTGCGTGACTCCCGCCGAAGCGCGCTCAAGATGCCCCCAGTGGTTGGGGCGCTTCGCGTGAGCAGGCCGCTCCGCCAGCCAAATTGACTCGCTTCGAGGCGTGTGCTATACTCGCCGCTTGGCGTCTTCCCCGTCGGCTGGCGGGGAATCCAGCGCCAAACGGCCCGGCTCGCGCGGTGTCTTGCGCTGGGGCCGAAGCGATGAGGAGCATGTGTGTATGAGTGAGGAACGCGAGACGCAGGTAGAACCAGGTTGCGATCAGTCGCTGAAGGACGAACTCTCGCTGGACGCAATCAAGCGCGTGCTTCCCCACCGAGAGCCGTTCCTGCTGATCGATCGGCTGCTGGAACACGTGCCTGGCGAGCGGATCGTCGGCGTCAGGAGCGTTAACGCGAACGACATTGTCGAGCGGGACGAGTTCTGTCCCGAGCCGCACATGCCGTACACACTGATCCTGGAGAGCATCGCGCAGACGGGTGCGGTGTTGCAGCTTGCCAAGCCGGAAAACGAGGGCATGAACGCTTTCTTCGCCGGCATTGACAAGGTGCACATCGGCCGCCCGGCGCGGGCGGGCGAGCAGTTGGTAATGGAAGCCTCGACCCTCCGCCAGCGGGGCACCATCGGCTGGATGAGCGGCGTGGCCAAGGTGGACGGCGAAGTCGTGGTCGAGGGTGTGTACATGTTTGCGCTCACCGGCACCATGCCGGTGCCGGACTGAGTGGCGGGCGCCGGTTCACCGAATCCTCTGTAGCACCCACTCCTCTGTGAACACCCGCTCCTCGCCGGGCTGCAGGTCATAGAGCGGGCTCAGCACCTCCGCTTCGAGGTACTGCGGGCACGTGTATACTTCGACGGAGCAACCTCCGTCTGGGTAGTCGGCGGTCGGGTCGTATCGGAAGCTCTTCACGTACACCTGCTCGCCGTTCCGGTAGGACAGCCAGCCGCCGTCGGAGTCGGCACCGATTTTCGCTGCTGTCTCGCCGGCCTGCACGTTGATGGAAGTCGAGCCGATCTCCCACTGCGGCAACTCCCGACACTCCTCCCGCCAGTACCGAACGCCGTCTGGAAAGCGGCTGTTCGGGTTGCGCGGAAAGGTGAGGGTGCCGCCCGGCCGGAGTTGGGTCACGTCCCACACGCTCCAGCGGACAGGCTGCTGGGAGACGTTCCGGATCTTCTGCCTGAATCGCACCCGACTGCTTCTCGGGAACAGCTTCAGTGCTACGGTGAACTGGGTGCCCGTGGCCTCCAAGGGCGGGGCGATCAGCCGGACCTCGCTTTCTTCGGTAAGCCTGACCTGGCAGCGGTAGTTGTCCTGCGAAGCGTGCCAGCCGGCAGCTTCTGCGCGGTCCTGAGGCGCCACCCAGAGCTTGTATCCGCCGTAGTTGCGCCAAGTTCCCTGGTCGCGAGACCAGTCGTACAGCCGGCCGGATTCGGCTTCGTTCTCCCAGAGCACGTTGGTCGAGTCGTTCAGCCGGTAGCTCAGCACTCGGCCTCCCGCAGCGGGCACCAGGATCACCTCGGCGACCGAGTTCCGAAGGCGGTACGCGCCCCCCCACCCGCGATAGGTGAGCGAATCCACCTCGACGTCATTGGGCACGAACTGAGACGCTGAAATCGACCCGCAGAGCGCGAGGGAGACGCAGAGCAGGCACAGGCGGCGAACCGGCGTGAAGAAACGACGCAGGGGCATTCATGGAGTTCCTTTGTGGGTGGTACGGCAGCGAGCAGAGAGGCGAGGCGCACCCGGGCGACCGCTGCCTTGATTTCGCCGCCGGAGAGGTGTACCCTTCCTCGGCGGGTTGCCCGTCGCCCGCCCCCCACAAACGCGATGCTACTCAGGCTGCTCCTTCTGTTCACCGTTGTCCCGGCGCTCGAACTGATCGTGCTCCACAAGGCCGCCACACTCATGGGGCTCGGGTGGACGGTTGCGCTGATCCTCCTGACCGGAGTCGCCGGCAGCACGCTAGCCAAGTGGCAAGGACTCGCGGTGCTCCGGCAGACGCGGGCAGAGATGGCCTGCGGGCAGGCGCCGTCCCAAGGTCTCCTCGACGGACTGCTAATCCTGCTCGGGGCCGCCCTCTTGCTGACGCCTGGATTCCTGACGGATCTCCTCGGTCTGTGCTGCTTGGTTCCCTGGTCGCGTCGGCGGCTGAGGACCCAACTCCGCACGCGCCTCGAACGCTGGGTGCAGTCCGGTCAGATTCAGTTCACCTTGCGGTGACCTATGGACGAACGTCTTGGGGTGGCTGAAGACCCAAAACGGCCGTATAATGGCGCTCCGTCGTGTCGCCGACTCGGGCCGCTTTTGGGCCGAGAGACCTCTCGGCCGCGCGGTCCAGATTTACATCGAAAGGTCGTCCACCCAATGCTCCGCAGACTTCTCCTCGAGGAAGACGGACAGACGCTCATCGAGTACGCGTTGCTGGTTTCCCTACTCGGACTGGTCGTCATCGCGGCCCTGACAGTGCTGGGCGGGAGGCTGCGTGACGTGTTCATCGGCGCCAATACGCACCTCAAGTCTACTACCTGATCCTGAGTGAAGCCCGCGCGTTGGCCCCACCCGGACCGTGCCCGGTGCTGGCGAGCGTTGGGTAATCGAGGCGCAACAAAGCCCCAGGTAGCTCAAGCCGGGCGGGGAACCGCCTGAGTTCGGCGGACCACCGGCGTGGTGTCAGTGAGGTGCCGATGGCGCGAAGACCTGAGTGGAGCAATAGCTATTTAGGGGTATGCAGTTGACTCTCGCTACGGCATCGCTCAGTCCCAACGGGACGATTGAGAATAGCCCAATGGCTTCAGCCTTGGGACCACTCGGTACCAA